>OCVV011268436.1_pt1 | contig 12421 bp, 9 predicted proteins | sample 1539721 | NCBI WGS metagenome assembly OCVV01 (sample SAMN02144230, study PRJEB22623) | gut metagenome | biome: sheep rumen | host: Ovis aries | place: New Zealand | reverse complement strand
AAATGGAGATACTAAAAATATTGTTGATATGCTTAATGATAAGATGATTAAAGCTAGCGAAAATATGGAATATGAAAAAGCTATTGAATATAGAAATCTGATTGAAGATATTAAACAAACAACAACTCACCAAATTATATCTACATCAGATCTTGATAGCAAAGATGTTTTTGGATTCTATCATGATGATAATGAAATCAGTGCTCATGTATTATATGTTAGAAATGGCTCAATTCAAGAAAATTATCATATCATATTTAATTATATTGGCGAATATAATGATGCTATTTATGATTTTATTTCTAAATTTTATGAAGATGATAAATTTAAGCCTAAATCAATTTTGGTTAGCGATTTAGAAGATAGCGATCTTCTTGAAAAGGAATTAAATATTAAGGTTTTAACACCTCAAAAAGGTATTAAAAAGGATTTGATTGAATTAGCTAATGAGAACGCAAAGAAAGACTTTAATTTAAATCATGAATTATACAAAAATAAGGTTTTAAAAAGAATGGATACTATTGAAGAATTAGGATCTTTACTAAATATTAAGGCTCCATATTATATTGAAGCTTTTGATAACTCCAATTTGTTTGGAGAGTATCCTGTAAGTGCTATGGTTGTGTTTAGAAATGGGCAAAAAAGTCCTAAAGAATATCGCAAGTATCATATAAAGACTGTTGAAGGTGCAAATGATTATGCATCAATGAAAGAAGTTGTATATAGAAGATATTTAAGACTGGCTCTTGAGAATAAACCATTCCCTGATTTGGTTGTGATGGATGGTGGCGCTATTCAAGTAAATGCTTGTCTTGAAACATTATCAAGCTTAAAAATTGATATTCCTGTTATTGGACTTGAAAAAGATGATAAACACACATTTAGAGCTATTGTTTATCAAAATAGAGAAATATCATTAGATAAACATACAGATTTATATCTATTTTTAATTAATATAAGCCAAACTGTTCATGATTTTGCAATCTCATTTTTTAGAAGTCAAAAAGGTAAAGGAATTTTTTCTAGTGAACTTGATGGTATAAAGGGTGTTGGACCTAAGAAAAAAGCAGCCTTATTAAAGAAATTTCAAAATCTTTCTAATATTACAAAAGGTAGTATTGATGAATTTAGAGAAATTGGAATTAATAAAGAATTAAGAGAAGAAATTATAAATCATTTACTAAAATATGATAACTAAGATAAGTTTACAATTTGATGTGTTTTTGTTAAAATATATGTAGTGTTAATGTTTAGATAAGGGGGGATATTTTGTTTAAACCTAAAGTTGATTTTAATGATTTAAAAGGGCCATTTTTAGTTTATTCTTTTCGTGAAAACAAAATAGTCTATGTTTCATATGAGATGTTAGAATTATTAGAACTAGATTCTATTCGTAATTTTGAACTTAAAACAGATAATAAATTAGAATCTGTTATTAGAAAAGAAGATTATAATGATTTATTATCTAGATATCAAAACGGAGAAGTTTATTTTGGCATTGATGTAACACTTTATGCTTATGGTAAAAACAAGTATGCAAAGGGTGTTGTAAATATTAAAAAAGGCAAAAATGATTATGCGTATTTGTTTTTTGTTGATATAACTAAGGATGTTATTGAAAGCAATAATAAAAAAATTAGAAATGATGAAATTATTAATAATAGAGGACTTTTAATTTCTTCATTCCTTGAGATTTTTGATTTAGTATGTTGGATTAGACTTGATACCTTTAAAGCTTGCCAAATTAGCGAAGATTCTGGAATATTTGTTAAAAGGGAATTATCTGTTGAATGGGATGAATATTATAAATTTATAATGCAGTTAATTGATTCTAAAGATTATGATAGATTAAAAGATGCTGCAAGTAAAACTGGTTTGTTAAAAATATTAAATAGTGAGGTAGGACATCGCATTTATTATTTTTCTTCAACATTTGATTTTTCAACTGGTTTACTGAAGGAAGATTTGAAAAGCTCTAGATATTCACTTAATATAGCTATTCGTCATTACAATAATATTCCATATGCTTATATTATGATTAAAAAAGAAGATGAAATTGACTCTATATCATACAAAAATGATAAATCTGTATTCCATCAATTTGTGTATCATTCAACTGTTTATTTTGATTATGAAACATTAAAACTTGTTAAGTATGAAACTAAACTTAATAGTGATGATGCGAATTTTACATTAAATAGTGTTGGTAATTATGATGAGTTGAGAATAGTTTATGAGAATAAATATGTCTTACAAACTGAGCGAGAGAATTTCCTAAATAAGACAGATATTGATAAAGTAAAGGAAGAGATTGAGAAAAAAGGAGTTTATTTTTTCTATTTTACTACAAGCTCTAATGAAGAAAAATTATCAATGTTGTCATTTAAAAAAGAAGGCAAACTACTCGTTGTTCAAAACAGAGACGAGATTAATGATTATAATTTAACTACTAAAGATAGTTTAACTAATTTGTTAAATTTAGATGGATTCTTAGAAAGTCTAAATAGAGAGATTAAATCTAATAATAAAGGATATGTTGTAAGATTAGACATTGATCACTTCTCATATTATAATTCTATTTTTGGACATTTGGCTGGGGACGAAGTTTTAAAGAAGCTTGCATCAATTTTAAGAGAATACGCTAAAACTTATAATAGTTTTTCGTGTCGTCTATCTGCAGATATTTTTTATCTTTATCTTCCTGTCAATTTAGAAGAATTAGATAAAATTATTAAAGAGTTAGATATTAAAATTAAAGACATTGATGATGTCTTTGACTTCGCTATTACCTATGGTGTGGCATCTGTTGATGGCAATAGTGCTCAACAAATCATTGAAAATTCAGTAACTGCAAGTGATTTTATCAAGAATAAAACAAACAAGAATTATTGCGTTTTTGATAAAAATTTATTAAAACAAATTGAAGATAGAAAGAATAATTTATTAAATGTAGTAAATTTAATAAAAGATAATAAGCTAAAAGTAGGATTTAGAAAAATATATAACTCAAATGGAAAAATTATTGGCTTTGATTCGGGAGTATATAACAATAAGGATTTATTCTTAAATCAACAAGAAAACATTTTTATGTTCCTCGAACATAATAAAATGGCTTTAAAGCTCAATAAGAGGGTAGCACCATATGTTTTTGATGTATTGAGTAATGTTTGGACAAAATCAAAAGATTATTGTTTTATTGCATATGTATCAAATAGATATATTCTTAATGATAATTATCGTGAACAATTAATTACTTTTGTAAAATCATCAGATATTCCAAGTGATAGATTTATACTTGCACTTCAAGCAGATTCATATGATGAAGAACTTGGTAGTAATATCAATGCTTTCAATGAATTTAAAAAACTTGGAGTTTCTCTTATTATTGATTATTCTAATTCGCAAAAATTTGATTTTACGTTGTCAAAAATTTTAAATATCACAAATTTTAAGTTAGATTTAAGAAACTTTATGAATTTAAATAATGTTGTTGACTATAATTTGTTAGAAGATATTGTAAAAAATAATAAAAAAGTGCATAATAATGTGTTAATATCTCATGCGGATGAAAAAACTATTGAAATTTTGAAAAATTTCGATAATGCTTATTATACAAAAAATGAAGACTTATTAAGTTCTGATGATATCTTAAAAATGTAAAGTGAGGAAATAAATTTGAGAATAAAAGGTTTTATCCATTCCTATAGTGAAGAAAATCAAACAATTACAATTAAATATAATAGGAATTTAAAAACTTTTTATTTTCAAAGAAGTCTTTTTAAAAAGTTTAAAAAATTCTTATCACTACATGAAATTATTGATTTGGTAAGCTATGATGAAGAGACAATTCATAATGGTATTAGTGCTTTTCAAGTAATGTATGTTGTTGAATTAAGTTTAATATTACCTAAGAAAAATAAGGTTTTCTATGACAAATCTTATCTTAACAAATCAATGCTTGATTTCTTTAAAGGTATTAATAATAAATTGTTTATTGATATTGAAATGACTATGCCTAATTACAATTCAAATGGTAATTTTGTTCCCGAGCTCATTCAAGCAGGATTCTTTTTAGTTAATAAAAATGACGAAATAGTTGAAGCATATAATTATCATGTAAGACCAACTTTGGCAAAATATTTAAATAAAAGAACTAAAAAATTCTTACATTTAGAGCACTCTAAGGACGAAGAGGTTTCTTATTATAAATTCTATAATAAGTTTAAAACTTTATTAAATAAATATAAACCAGCTGTTATTACATTTGGCAAGAATGATAAATTATTTTTAGAGTCTAGTTATAAATTAAATAATTTGCCAAGCTTAACTTTTATATCTCGTTTTGTTAATTTATCACATATGATAAAAAATTATTATGAATTAAAAAACGATCCTGGTTTATTTAGTTTATATGAAAAATATTATGGACAAACATATGATCAAGAACATGATGCATATGAGGATGCATTAGTAACTAAAAAAGTTTATGATGCCTTCATTAAAGATTTAGAAGAAGAAAAATTCAATGTAAAATAAAATGATGCTAATTAATTTTTAGCATCATTTTTTAATATAAATTTGTTTATTGCATACGCAACACCACTTGATTCATTGTCTAATGTGATGAAATTTGCACTAGATTTAACAAGTGTTGTACCATTTGACATTGCTATTCCGATGTGTGCTTCTTTAATCATAGAAAGATCGTTTTCTTCATCTCCAAAAGCCATTGTTTCATCCTTAGCTAGTCCATAATAATCTCTTAAAAATTTTAAGCCATTACCTTTTGAAACATTTTTGTTTTGAAATTCAAGAAAGATATTAGAACTCCTTACAATGGCAAGACGTTTTAATTCAGGACGTAAATTTTCTTTAGCTTCATCTAAAACATCTTTATCTCCAACCATCATACATTTAATGAATTCATCTGAGTCATTTATATCATTAATATCTATAACCTTAGCTTTTATATTATTGATTCTTTCTTCAACAGCGGTGTATTCGTTTGGTTCTGTAGTGTATAATGTATTATCACTTGCAAAGAAGTGGAAGTATGTTCCTAGTCGTAAAGATTCTTTATAAACTTCTTTAACAGTTTTTCCGTCAATAGTAGTTTTAGCTATTATTTCATGATTTTTATTTTTCATAATTACACCACCATTGTATGTTAGTGTAGCATCAGTTTCACTTAATAAATTTAATTCTTTTATTATATTTAATACTCCCATTAAAGGGCGACCTGTAGCAACTACAAAGTGTCCTCCTAAAGACACAAATTCTTTAATGACTTTTTTATTTTCTTCTGTAATTTCTTTTTTAGCATTTAAAAGTGTTCCATCAAGGTCACAACAAATAAGTTTTATCATAGTAGTCCTTTCTTAAAAAAAAACAGGATTGAACCTGTTTATTTTACGTTTTGAATAATTAAATAAATTAATGTGATAATGAATGCTGCAACCATTGATAACATTAAAATCCAAATTAAGATTTTTCCCCATGTTGTGCTTGCAGGATTTCTATATTGCTTCTTAAGTTCAGCTTTACGAGCTTTTCTTAATTCTTTTTCTTCTTTTTTACGACGAGCTTCTCTTTTAGCTTGTTGTGCTTCATCATATAGTTGTTTCTTAGTTTTTACTTCAACAACTTCATCTTTTTCTTTATCCATTTTTAACACCTACTAGTCTATATTAAATTTAATTTATAACAATTTATGTTATAATTATATAATAAATAGTTGTAAAAATAAAGGGGTGATTTGATTGAGCCAGAATAATGCAAAAGTTATATTTCACGTTGATATGAATATGTTTTTTTGTTCTGTTGCAGTAATCAAAAATCCTTCTTTAAAAGGCAAAGCGTTTGTATGCGGAAGAGCTAATACTCTAAAAGGCGTTGTAAGTACTGCCAGCTATGAAGCTAGAAAATATGGTATACATTCAGCTATGAGTATGGTTGAGGCTTTAAGATTAAAACCAGATTTAATTGTGGTTGAATCTGATTTTAATATGATTAGGGAATATCATAACCATTTTTTATCAGTTTTACGTGATTATACTAAAATAATAGAAGTCGCATCTGTTGATGAGGCTTATTGCGATATGACTGAAATATCTCATTATAGGAATCCACTTGAAGTTGCAAAGGAGATTCAAGTTCGTCTTGTTAAAGAGTTCCATCTTCCTTGTTCTATAGGTATAGCCCCAACTCTTTTTTTAGCTAAGATGGCAAGTGATATGAAAAAGCCGTTAGGTCTTGTTGTAATTAGAAAAAGAGATAGCTACGAAAAACTTAAAGATATCTCTGTAAAAGATATATTTGGTGTTGGTAAAAAAACATATCCAATTTTAATTGAAAACGGAATTAAAACTATTGGTGATTTTTTAGATGAATCTAATAAAGTAAAGATTTTAACTTTAGTTGGGAATAATACATATGATTATGTAATTAATAGTGTTAAGGGTTTAACAAGCAATGAGGTTAAGCCTGATAGGTATGCTAAAAACGAATCTATCTCTACAATGACTACATTTGATTCATTTATTTCTAATGAATCTGAAATCTTATATGAGTTTAGGACTTTGACAAGAGAATTAATATCACGCCTTCAAAAGAATAAGATGATGACTAAAACAATTACCATTACCTTAAGAGATAAAAGTTTTAAAACTATTTCAAGAAGTAAAACTATTCAATATACTGATGATTTTTATGATATATTTGGTACTATTTCTAATTTGGTTGATTCGTATTACGAGGAAGGAACAACTATTAGATTAATTGGAGTAGGTTTCTCTAATTTAAAAGATAAAAAAGAGGTTCTTGAAGAAGAATATAATTTATTCACATATGAATCATTTATTGAAAAAGAAGAAAAGGTTAAAAACATATTAAAAGATTTACAGGATAAATATGGTATTAGTGCTATAAGCTTGGGTATAAAAAATAATAAGGACTAGAAATCAAATCTAATCCTTATTTTTAATATAATCAACGATACTATTAAAAATTTCTTCAGGACATGAAGCTCCTGATGTAATTGATATACGTTGATATTTATTTAAGTCAATATTTTCTAAATCATGAAATGTTTCTATTAAAATAGCATCTTTTCCTAGATTTGTTTTGGCAATATCTAAAAGAGATTTTGTGTTAGAGGATAACTTATCTCCAACAATGATAATAAAATCACTATTTGTTTGATTTAATAATGCTGTTTGACGTATTGTAGTAGCATTACAAATCTTATTATCAATTATGGCATTAGGATATTTTTTTTGAATTAAATCATATAATTCCTTTGTCTCTAAGCTTGATAATGTTGTTTGGTTTGTTACATATATTTTATCATTTAAAATGTTTAGATTATCTAAGTCAGTTTTATTTGACACTAAATAGATGTTCTTGCCTTCCTGAAGTATTGCTTCACATTCTGGATGATTCTTTTTCCCAATATATATTATTTGGTAACCATTATTTGTATAATTAATTACTTTTGTGTGGATAAGTTTTACCATTTTACAAGAAGCATCTACGATATTTAATCCTTTATCGTTAGCTTTTTTATAAACAGCTCTTGATACACCATGAGCCGAAAAAATAACTGTTCCACAATCTATTTCATCAAGAAGCTCAAGTCGTGTTTTTAAAGGTTTATCGATTGTGATAACTCCTAATTCAGTTAATTTATTTGTAACTATTTTATTATGTATTAAATTGCCTAATAAATATATTGGCCTTTTTATATCTTTATTATCTATTGTTTCATAAACAATATTAAGTGCTCTTTTAACTCCAAAGCAATAGCCATGTTGTTCAATTATTGTAAGTTTGCGATTGTTTTTTAATTCGATTATTTGATCCATAAAATCACCTGTAACTGGATTATAACATATCTTAAAAAAAATTTGCATAATGTCAAAAAAAATGGTAAAATCTTGTGATGTTATAGGAGGTAATTTATGCAATACCTAAATTATGAAATAAAAGACTATATTGCGAATGCATTAAACGACTTACGTTTTAAAGAGTTCAGTGAAGTTCAAAGAAATGTATTTGATAATCTTAATAAAGGAAGAAATATTTTAGTAAAATCTAAAACAGGCAGTGGTAAAACACATGCATTTTTAATTCCAATTTTCAATCAATTAGATTTAACTAAAAAAGAAGTTCAAGCGGTAATTGTTTCTCCAACTAAGGAGTTAGCCGACCAAACTTATAAGGTTGCTCAACATATCGCATCATTTTGTGATACAGAAATTAAGATTAAATCTTATTCTGGTGGACAAGATAGAATTAGAGATATTGAAGATTTAGAAAGTAATCAACCTCAAATCGTTATTGGTACTCCTGGTAGAATTAAAGATTTAGCAGTTGATAAGAATGTTTTAAAGATTTATACAGCTAAGTTCTACATTATTGATGAAGTAGATATGGTTATGGATAATGGATTCTCAGATGATATTGATGCCATTACAGACATTGTTCCAGATGCTAAAAAGATGTTTTTTAGTGCAACACTAAATGAAATTTTAATTCCGTTTGTTAAAAAATATTTATCAAGTCCTATTTTTATTGATTTAAATAATGATCATGATTTAAAAATTGAACATATTTGGATTCCATTAAAATATCGTACAAAAGATGAAATGCTTGATCATTTGCTTGATATTATTAATCCTTATTTATGTATTATTTTTTGTAATAAAAAAGATGATGTAATTAAAGTTTATACACACCTTAAGAATGATTTAAATAAGGAAGTTGCGATGATTCAGGGTGATTTATCACAACGTGAAAGAAAGCATATTTTAAAAGAAGCTCAAGATTTAAAATATCAATTCATTGTTGCAAGTGACCTTGCAAGCCGTGGTATTGATATTGATGGTGTATCACATGTAATTAACTATGACCTTCCACATGATTTTGAGTTCTATTTACATAGATCAGGCCGTACAGGTAGAATGAATTATAGTGGAACTGTTTATTCATTCTATAAGGATTTGGATAGTGATTATCTTGATTTCTTAAATAAGAATGGTATTGAACCAATTTATAAAGATATTAAGGGTGGCAACATTATTGATTTTAAGGGTAGAAATGTACGTAAAAAGAGAGTTAGACCTCTTACCGAAGAAGAAAAGAAGGCTTTAACTCATATTACTAAGCCTAAGAAGGTTACACCTGGATATAAGAAAAAGATTCAACGTCAAGTTGCTGAAATAACTGGTAAACTTTATAAGTCTAAGAATTATAGAGAGAATTATCAGAAAATAAAAGAAAGAAAAGAAGCTAGAAAGAATAGGGGAAGATAATATGTCATACGTCGTTATTAGCGATGTTACAACTGATTTACCTGTTGATGTAATAGATAAGCATAATTTAATTATTATGCCTATGAAATACAGTGTGGATAATGTTGAATATACTAATTATTCTGATTTTAGAGAGCAATCATTAACAGATTTTTACAATGAAATGCGTCTTGGTAAGAATACTCATACTATGCAATTAAATAGTGAAGTTTATAAGGAAACATATCGTAAATATCTTGAAAATGGAGAAGATATTTTAGGAATTATTTTCTCTAGTGGATTATCTGGTTCTTTTAATTCTGCACGTATTGCAGTTGATGAATTAAAAGAGGAATATCCTGATAGAAAAATTCTTATTATTGATAGTCTTGCTGCTTCAACTGGAGAAGGTATTGTTGCACTAGAAGCTGCGATCAATAAAGAAAAAGGTATGTCTATTGAAGACAACTTTAAAAATATTGAAGAATTTAAGTTTAATGTTGCTCATTGGTTTACTGTTGAAAATCTTGAATATCTTCGTCGTGGTGGACGTGTTTCAAATACAGCCGCTTTTGCTGCAAAAATGTTAAATATTAAACCAGTTTTACATGTGGATAATGAAGGTCATTTGATTCCTGTTTCAAAGAAGATTGGAAGGAAAAATTCAATCAAAGAAATAGTTGAACAATTTAAAAATACATATGACTCAAGTTATGATACTGTAGTTATTACTCATGCTGATTGCTTAGATGATGCAATGTATTTAAAGAAATTACTACTAGAAGTATGTAGTCCTAAAAACCTTATTATTTCAAATATTGGAACTGTAATAGGCTCTCATTCAGGTCCTGGTACACTTGCGCTATTTTTCAAAGCTAGTAAGAGATAATTTGAATTTATAAGTTATTGTTTTTTAACTTAATAAATGATATAATTTTTCTATGAATAAATAACTTTTAGGAGTATTGATTTTATGGCAAGAGCTAAACACGGTGGAAAAAGAAGAAATAAAGTACAATTTAAGTGGACAAAAGAATTAATTTTCTTTTTAATTGGATTTGTAGTACTAATTGGAATTATGATTTATTGCTTAATTCCTACTGCAAAGCAAAGCTTTTATAATACATGGTATACAAGTTCAAATAATCTATTATTAGATAATCAATTTGAAGATGCTTCATATGATAAACTAAAGAAGAAAATCGATAACAAAGAAAGAGTATATGTATTCTATGGTTATGATGGTGATGATACTTCAAAAACAGATTTAGGTATTCTTGATCATTATACTAATAAGTATGTTGGTACAAATGCTGACACACATTATGATATCGATAAAATCTATGTTTATAATGCTAAAGAAGCTGCAACTCTTAATAGTGATGATGAAAAAGCAGTTGCTAAATTTGATGAAAAGGTTGATTATTTTAATTCAATCAAGTCTAGTGATATTAACAAAGATATTAATTTAAAAACATATTGTCAATTATGGATTTTTGATAATGGTCAATTAGTATTCTCTAGTGCTGATATTATTAATGATTCACAAGGAAGCAGCCAAGGTGCTAACTTTACGCTAGCAGCTATTAAAGGCCTTGGTTATTTCTTAACAGAGAAAGATGTAAAATAAAGTATAGGAAAAAATATTAGAGATAGCCTGCTATCTCTTTTATTATGTTAAAGGAGATTAAATATGATTGAAGAAATTAAAGCGCTTATTAAGTCAAAACTTGAACAATATTTATTAGATACATACAATACTAATATCAATGTTATCGTTGAAGAACCTAAGAATCCTGCAATGGGTGATATTGCTATTCCTACATTTACAATTTTTAAGACACTTGGAAAGCCAATGCCTGAAATTGTTAATGTAGTAAAAGAATTTGTTTTAAAAAACTTTGAAATTGTTAAAGAAGTTAACCCAACAGGACCATTCGTAAATGTTTTATTAGACAAAGAAAAGGTTGCAGCTTCAATTTTAAATAACGCTGTAAATGATCCTAATTTTGGTTCTAGTCATAAAGGTGATGGAAAGACTATTGTACTTGATTACTCAAGCCCAAATATTGCTAAAGCTTTCTCAGTAGGTCATCTTCGTTCTACTATGATTGGTAACTCACTAAAACTTATCATGCAAAAGTGTGGTTATAAGACTGTTGCTATCAATTACCTAGGTGATTGGGGAACTCAATTTGGTATGATGATTGTTGCAATCGAAAAATGGGGTAATCTGGAAGAAATTAAGAAAGATCCAATCAATGTATTAGGACAATTATATGTTCGTATTAACGCTCTTGCTAAAGAAGATGAATCTGTAGCTGAAGAAGCTAGAGAAGCATTTAGAAAGATTGAACTTGGTGAAGAAAAATATGTTAACATGTGGAAATGGATTAGAGAAGAATCTTTAAAGGAATCTGAAGAAATCTACAAGTTATTAAATGTTACATTTGATTCATATAATGGTGAAGCATTCTATAATGATAAGATGCAACCAGTATTAGATATACTTGAAGAAAAGAAATTATTAAAAGAAGACCAAGGTGCACAAATTGTTGAACTTGGTGATGATATTCCACCTGCTCTAATTAAGAGAAGTGATGGTGGTTCATTATATATCACTCGTGATTTAGCAGCTGTATTATGGAGAGAAAAGGAATATAATCCTGAAAAGATTTTATATGTTGTAGGTGGTGAACAAAAGCTTCACTTCATTCAATTAAAGGCTGTTCTTGATAAGATGGGCTTAGATTATGCTAATGATATTGAGCATATCAATTTTGGTCTAGTACTTAAAGATGGTAAGAAGATGTCTACTCGTAAGGGTAATGTTGTAAAACTATATGACATCTTAATGCAAGCAATTGATGCAGCTCGTATGCAAATCGAAGAAAAGAATCCTGATCTTCCTAATAAGGATGAGGTTGCAACTAAGGTCGGTGTTGGTGCTGTTGTATTCAACGATTTAAAGAACTTTAGAGCTCTTGATTATGAGTTTGATGTAAATCAAATGGTTAAATTCGAAGGTCAAACAGGTCCATATTTACAATATACATCAGTTCGTATCAATTCAATCATTTCTAATGCTAAGTTTGATACAAACAAATTAGACAAGAGCTTATTTTTAAAGA
>OCVV012866667.1_pt1 | contig 12427 bp, 11 predicted proteins | sample 1539721 | NCBI WGS metagenome assembly OCVV01 (sample SAMN02144230, study PRJEB22623) | gut metagenome | biome: sheep rumen | host: Ovis aries | place: New Zealand | reverse complement strand
AAAAAAACAGGATACCGAAAAAGACACACTCCGGTGTGTCTTTTTTTGTTGCACCATTCCGCCCCTGTCCCCTCATCCATGCGAAAACCGCTTTTCCCCTGCCCGAAGACTGGAGAAAAGCGGTCTTTTTTCTTATCCTGTTTTTGTTTTTTTGGTCTGCCATGCGGCACAACCTTCTATTTGCCATCCGCGAAAAGCAGTATCAGCGGCTTTGTCTGCATCGGATAGAATCGGGTGCAATCAGATTTCCATAATAACCGGAAGAATCATCGGACTGCGCTTGGTTTTTCTGTACAGGAATTCTGACAGATCGTTTTTGACATTTGCTTTTATCGTAGTCCAGTCGCGGATGTCTTCATCAATGCAGCGGTCAAGCGCACGCTGTGAGATGCGGCGCAGCTCTTCCATGAGGTTCTCCGCTTCCTTTACATAAATGAATCCGCGGGAGACAATATCCGGACCTGCAATGACCAGTCCGCTTTCGCTGTCAAGTGTGACAACAACAACCAGCAGGCCATCCTCCGAGAGGTGCTTTCGGTCGCGCAGTACGGCTGTGCCGACATCACCGATGCCAAACCCATCGACCAGAACCTTGCCGGCAGGAACCGGATTGGCCAGACGTGCGGCCTTTGCCGTAATTTCAATCGGGCGGCCGATGTCGGAAATAATGACATGGCGCGGATTGACGCCGGTCTGTACGGCGAGTTCACCGTGCCGGCGCAGCATGCGGTATTCGCCGTGTACCGGAATAAAGTACTTCGGCTTGACGAGCGCGAGCATCAGTTTGAGCTCTTCGCAGCAGGCATGTCCGGAAACGTGAATAATGGCAGAGCGGTCATAGACGACGTCTGCGCCCTTCTTGCTCAGCTCGTTGATCATTTTGGTGACCGATTTTTCATTGCCCGGAATGGCGGACGCCGAGATAATAATTTTATCCCCCGGACCGATCTCCACCTGCTTGTGCGCGGAAAATGCCATTCGGTACAGCGCACTCATCGCCTCGCCCTGCGAGCCGGTGCACACGATAACCACCTTGCTCTTGGGATAGCGGTTGATGTCCGAGAGCTCGATGAGCACATTTTTCGGCACACTCAGATAGCCCAGCTCCATCGCAACGCGCGCGATGTTCTCCATGCTGCGTCCGCAGATGGCAACCTTTCGCCCGTGGTGCGCGGCTGCGTCGATGACCTGCTGCACGCGGTAAATGTTCGAGGCAAACGTGGCAATGACAATGCGTTGATCGCAGCCCTTGAACTGCGCCTCAAAGGTCTTTCCGACCTCCATCTCGCTCGGCGTAAAGCCCGAACGCTCAACATTGGTCGAATCGCTCATCAGCGCCAGCACGCCTTCTTTGCCCAGCTCGCCGAAGCGGGTCAGGTCAATCATTTCACCCGAAACCGGTGTCGCATCAATCTTGAAATCGCCGGTGTGAATGATCGTTCCGAGCGGCGTGCGAATCGCCAGCGCAACGGCATCCGCAATCGAGTGATTGGTGTGAATCAGCTCGATGTTGAAGCAGCCGAGGCGAATGTGATCGCCCGCTTTGACGCAGTTGATGCGGACCTTGCCGAGCATACGGTGCTCCTCAAACTTGGAGTTGAGGATGCCTGCGACCAAACGCGTACAGTACACCGGAACATTCAGCTCCTTGAGCACATACGGCAGCGCGCCGATATGGTCCTCATGTCCGTGGGTAATCACAATGCCGCGCACCTTGTTCTTGTGGCGCCGCAGATAGGTGATGTCCGGAATGACCAGATCAACGCCAAGCATTTCATTGTCCGGAAATGCCAGTCCGCAGTCAATCACAAAAATATCCTGCCCGTACTCCACAACCGTCATGTTCTTGCCGATCTCGTTGAGTCCGCCCAGCGGTATAATCTTCAGTTTTTCTTTCATAATCCGTGTATCACTTTCCTTTACATCCAACACGACAGCTGCATTTCCTCACCTCTGAAGCAGGCACCGCAGACAGATGCTCCCCGAATCGGACAGGGCACTGCCGCATGCTGCCGCCGTGTTTCGAAAATATTGTCAAAATAATTTGTGTTCAAATCTATCCGAACGCCGCGCAAATACATCATTCAGCGGCCAAACGTCAAAAACTTTCTCACAGTATACCATAGTTTTGCACAAATGTACACCCGTATGCACGCTTTCCGCGGATTGTATCGCACGAAAAATTTCGATTTTCTGCCCGTTTTTTTGTCAAATCGCACGGAAATATTTCGTGAATTCGTATATTTTTGCAAATTCCTTTTTCTGTTTTGCTTTTTCACAGCAGATGCGGTATACTAAGAAAAATACTAGTAAACCACAGGGGATTCCATCATGAAAATTTCAGATATTTTCCGCACAAAAAAGACGGTCTTTTCTCTGGAGGTTTTTCCGCCGAAACAGACCAGCAAAATCGACACCATTTACGACACCATTGAGCGCCTGAGTGATCTGGAGCCGGATTTCATCAGCGTGACCTATGGCGCGGGCGGCTCCGGCTCCGGCAGCCTGACCGCAAAAATTTCCGCCGACCTCAAAAATACCTATCACATCGAGCCGCTCGCCCACCTGACGGCGATTCACACGACACGCCGGCAGGCTGAGGAAATTCTCACCGAGCTGCGCGAAAACGGCATTGAAAATGTCCTTGCGCTGCGCGGCGATCTGCATCCCGAGCTGCCCATTCCGGGCGACTTTCGCTATGCGAGCGATCTGACCCAGTTTATCTCCGATTTCGGCGGCTTTGACATCTGCGGCGCGTGCTATCCGGAGGGACATCCGGAATCGGATGACCTCATTTCCGACGTCACCAACATGCGGCCGAAAATCGAGGCAGGCACCACCCATCTGATTTCCCAGCTGTTTTTTGACAACAACGACTTTTACGCGTTTCTCGACCGCATGCGTCTGGCCGGCATCACCGTCCCGATTGAGGCGGGCATTATGCCGGTCATCAATAAGGCGCAGATTGAGCGCATGGTCTCCACCTGCGGCGCGAGCCTGCCGCGCAAGTTCGCGCACATGGTCTCCCGCTACGAAAACAATCCCGAAGCGCTGTTCGACGCCGGTATCGCCTATGCCGTCGATCAGATCATCGATCTGATTGCAAGCGGTGTGGACGGTATTCATCTGTATACCATGAACAATCCGCGCGTGGCACACCTGATTTATATGCGCATCCGCAAAATTCTCGAGGCGACGAACAACGCATGAAGCTGAAACTCGATGTATCCGAGGTGCTGCGCTACATGGGACACGGCGGCGAGGACGCCCACATCACGCAGACCGCACAGCAGGCGATCGCACGCATGGAACAGCTCGCCGCCCCGCGGTGGAGATGGGTGGAATGTGCGCCCGATGCGCTGCCGCTCTCAGGAAAGGACATTCGCCGCCATCTTGCGGGCTGTGACCGCATGGCTGTGCTGTGCGCCACGCTCGGCGCCGCTGTGGACCGCGAAATCCGCCTGACCGAGCACCGCAGTATGCTGCTCGCGCTTGCACTCGATGCGGCGGCAGGCGAAGCCATCGAAAAGGTGTGCGACGCGGCAGAGGCGGAAATCCGCGAAGCCATCACACAGTCCGGGCGATTTCTCACCGGCCGCTATTCGCCCGGCTACGGGGACCTTCCCCTTTCGCTTCAGCCGGAGCTTTTGACGCTGTGTGACGCACCGCGCCGCATCGGTCTGTCTGTCACACCGACCAATATCCTCACGCCGCGCAAGTCGGTCACCGCTCTGCTCGGTATTTCTGTTCATCCCGTCAGCGGACACGCACGCGGCTGCGGCACCTGCGGTCTGTCCGCCGACTGTCCTTATAGAAAGAGAGGCACACACTGTGGAGCTTAACAGCTGGATCAACAGCAGATTTCTCATGCTTGACGGCGGCATGGGCACCATGCTCATGCAGGCCGGCATGCCGGCGGGCGCACTGCCCGAGCTGATGAATCTCACCCATCCGGAGATCATCACCGGCATCCACCGAAGCTATGTCGAAGCAGGCTCGGACATGGTGATTACCTGCACCTTTGGTGCGAACGAAAAGAAAACCGCGGGCTGCGGTCACTCCGTGGAGGAAATCATTGCCGCCGCTGTCGCCAACGCGCGCGCCTCGGGCGCAGAATTTGTCGCACTGGACGTCGGTCCGATCGGCGAGCTGCTCGCGCCTGTCGGCACCCTCCCGTTTGAGGAGGCGTATCAGATTTTTGCGCGGCAGATTCGCTGCGGCGCGGCATGCGGCGTGGACGCGATTTATCTGGAAACCATGACCGATCTGCTCGAGGTGCGCGCCGCTGTTCTCGCAGCGCGCGAGCTGACCGATCTCCCGGTTTTTGCAACGATGACCTACGAGGCCACCGGACGCACGTTTCTCGGCGTCCCGCCGGAGGCAGCTTCGCTCACATTGGAGCGGCTCGGCGTCAGTGCTGTCGGCATCAACTGTTCGCTCGGTCCGCGGGAAATCCTCCCGATTGCCGAGCGGCTCGCCGCTGTCACCTCTGTCCCGATGATTATCAAGCCGAACGCCGGCCTGCCCGATGCCTCGTCCGGTTCCCTCTCGTATGACATCACACCGGAGCAGTTTGCGCAATACACACAGGACTATCTCGCGCTCGGCTTTACGATTTTCGGCGGCTGCTGCGGTACGACGCCGGAGTATATCCGCCGGATGCGCGCGGTGCTCGACCGGAGCACCTTCCGGCTTCCGGAAAAAAAGCATTTGTCCGCGCTGTGCTCCGGCACGCGCTATGTGCCGGTGGACGGTGTCTGTGTAATCGGAGAGCGCATCAATCCCACCGGCAAAAAACGCTTCAAGCAGGCACTGCAGGAGCACGATCTCGACTATATTATCGAGCAGGGTATCTCGCAGGCGGACGCCGGCGCACATGTGCTCGACGTCAATGTGGGACTTCCGGGTATCGACGAGCGCGAAATGATGCTGGAGGTCACCAGAGAGCTGCAGAGCGTCATCGACCTGCCGCTCCAGCTGGATTCCAACAACCCGGACGTGCTCGAGCCCGCGCTGCGCTGCTATAACGGCATACCGATCATCAATTCCGTTAACGGAGAAGAGGTCAGTCTGCGCGCGATTCTTCCGCTCGCCGCCAAATACGGCACCATGGTCGTCGGCCTCACGCTCGACGAGGCGGGTATTCCGCCGACTGCAGAGGGCCGCATTGCCATCGCACGAAAAATTGTCGCTCGCGCGGCAGAATATGGCATCGGACCGGAGCGCATTGCCATCGACTGTCTGACGCTGACCGTCTCCGCCGAGCCGGCAGGCGCAATGAACACACTGGCGGCCCTGCGCGCAGTCAAGGCGGAACTGGGCGTGAAAACCTGCCTGGGCGTGTCGAATATTTCATTCGGTCTGCCGCAGCGCGTAAAGGTCAATGCGCATTTTCTCGCGATTGCGCTGGAAAACGGGCTGGATTTTCCGATTATCAACCCGAATGTGCCCGAAATGATGCAGGCGGTCGATGTACACAATCTGCTGCATCAGCGCGACCCGGGCAGCGCGCACTATATTGAGACCTATGCTGTTCCGGTGGATGCGCCCAAGCCGGCCCAATCCTCCGCGCCCGATGCGCCGGACGTGCGCACTGCCATTCTCAAGGGCATGGGGGAGGACTGCGCCGCCGCAACGCGCGCACTCCTGCAGGAAAACGATCCGCTTGATGTCGTGGCGCAGCATCTGATTCCCGCGCTTGATCTGGTGGGCGATCTGTTTGAACAGAACAAAATTTTCCTGCCGCAGCTCATTCGCTCGGCAGAATGCGCCCAACAGGGCTTTGAGGTTGTCCGCGAGTGCATGGCGCAGACAGGCGGAGAAGCGCCGCAGGCGGAAAAGGTCATCCTCGCAACCGTCAAGGGCGACATCCACGACATCGGCAAGAATATTGTCAAGGTTGTCATGGAAAACTACGGCTATCAGATCATTGATCTCGGCCGCGATGTGCCGCCGGAAACCATCGCCGACTGCGCACTGGAGCAGCAGGTCGGCCTGGTCGGCCTGAGTGCCCTGATGACCACGACGCTCGGCGCGATGGCTGACACGATCACATTGCTGCACGCGCGCGGCTATACCGGAAAGGTCATGGTCGGCGGCGCCGTTCTGACCCCTGATTTCGCCGAATCGATCGGCGCGGATTTCTACTGCCGGGATGCCAAGGCATCGGTTGACGCCGCGAAAGCGGTGTTTGCCTGACCGCTTTTCCGCTGAAAAATTACAAACAGATTACAGTCCCGCACGCTTTGGTAACAAACCGATTTCTCGTGCGGGGCTGTTTTATTTTTCCATTTCTTCGGTTATTTTCACCAACAGCAGCGAAATATATCGATTTTTCCTGTGCAATTCACCCTAAATTTCCACAATTCAAAAAAATTGGTTTGACAAATCCGGCTTGTTCCTGTAAGATAGGTTACAGATCAGTTACATCACCGTAACAAATTGAAAACCAAGAGTACACACTCACCGATTGAAAAGGAGTTACATATGTTTCAGAGATTAAAGAAATGTCTTATGATTGCCGCTACCGGCATTGTGCTCGCAGCCAGCGTTACGGCTGGCGCGCTTGCAGCCAATGTGACCGCGACCACCAGCGTCAACGTCCGCTCCGGTGCAGGCTCGAATTATAAGGTTGTCACTGTACTGAGAAAGGGTCAGGTCGTTTCCAAGACCGGCACTTCCGGCAACTGGACCAAGGTTACTGCCAACGGCAAGACCGGTTATGTCTACACCAAGTACCTGAAGAACGGCGGCTCGACCCCGTCCTCTTCCTCCAAGAAGCCCTCTACCGTTACCAAGACGCCGACCAAGACGCCGACCAAGACACCGAGCACCCCGTCCTCCGGCAACAAGCGCTACATGGGCAAGTACAAGCTGACGTTCTACGCAGGCGACCCGACAACAGCATGCGGCAGAACCCCGCGCGTCAATCACACCATCGCAGCGGATACCTCCATCCTGCCGATGTACTCCAAGGTTTACATCGAGGGCTGGGGCACCTACACGGTCGAGGATCGCGGCGGCGCCATCAAGGGCAAGCGCATTGATATCTTCGTCTCGAGCAACGCGGTTGCCAATCGCTACGGCATCAAGTACGCAAACGTCTATCTTGTAAAATAAGAGAACAAAAAGCAGCCGGCTCAGGGAAATCCTGAGCCGGTTTTTTGCTGCGCTTTTTTATTCTGTAACGATCGCCAGAAAAACGGCGTTGTGCTCCGAGCAGTTTTTGGTATAATGCCCTGCGCCGCCGCCGCACATCCACGCATCGCCCGGATGCACGGTGTGCTCTGTCCCGCCGTCCGCAATGACAAGCTCGCCCTCCAGCAGATAGCAAAACTCTGCATCCGGCATATGCGTGTGCTCACCGATTGTGCAGCCGGGTTCGAGCGTCATCTTGGCACACATGCGGAATTTTCCGCACGAGTCCTCCGGTGCAATCAGGGTCCGGCGGAGGACGGAGCCCTCACCGCCGCGCAGATGCTCTACGCGTTCTGTCTTTTGCTGCTGTTTTCTGTTAATCATGCCACATTCATCCTTTCGCTGATTTTAATACGACAATCGTAATGCCGTTGTTGTGCCGGTCGATATCATGATCCCGCCGAAAGTCCGGACAGATTCGGAGCAGCTGCCGCGTATCCTCCTCAAAAATCGTCAGCTTTTCGCCGGGAACGAAAAACCTGATCTGACCGCGGCGCTGCAGCTCCGGCAGCTCTCTGCGCACAGCGACACGAATTTTCCCGCCGTTTCCGGTCGAGCCAAAGCCGTGAATGATTTTGAGCACCCACACGCCCTGCCGCCGCGCCATGCGAATCTCCAGCCGCAGCCGGTCGAGTGCCTGCGCCACGGTGGGCCTGTCATCCTCAAGATTGATCTGCCGAATGTGCTGTTCCATCTGTTTCTGCCTTTCCGCGGGCAATACGAGCGGCCGGCTTTTTTCAGCACGTTCCCAACCGTCCGCGCATCCGGGACGCCGTATTGCCTATTTCTCTGTCTTCTCCGGAATGCGCGCCAGAAAGTCGCAGAACAGCGCCTTCATTTCCGCATCGGTGTCACGGCACAGACCATGTACCATCCGTTCGGGATGCCACTGAACCGCCCAGACGGGCAGGCGTTCATGCTCCACAGCTTCGATCACGCCGTCTGCGTCGCTGACCGCCGTGACGTGCAGTCCCGCCCCCAGTGTGCGGATTGCCTGATGGTGATAGCTGTTGACCGGAAAGCTCTCCCCGAGCAGCGGCCGCAGCCAGCCGTCCTGTGCGGTCACGACGGTATGGATGGTATTTTCGTGCACATGTGCCGTAGCGAGATGCTGAAACAATGTACCGCCGAAAAACACGTCAATCACCTGAATGCCGCGGCAAATGCCGAGCACCGGTTTTCTGCGCGCACAAAAGACGCGCAGCAGCTCCCATTCCCGTTCATCCCGCTGCTGGTCGACACTTGTATCCATGCCGGTCAACTGTTTGCCGTAATAGGCGGGATGGATATCCCCCCCGCCGGAAAGCACCAGGGCATCCGCCCGCTCTGCCAGGGTTTCCTCGCTGCCGTACCCGCCGTCGAGCACCGCCGCTGCGCCAAAGCGCGACAGCGCACGCGCATACAGCTCGCTCTGTGCGGTCTGCCGGCTTCGCCTGCCGCAAACCGTTCCGGTTGATACCAGTATAACAGTATTTGCCGTATTTTTCACCTCCTGCATCATAAATATTTCGATGGGCGTGCAAAAACAACCGCGCACCCGCTCCTTAGCATGACATGAATCGCCCGCGAGCGCGCGCGAATCCGGGCAGGAGCAGGAAATATTTCGAGGAGAGTGATCGGCAATGCGCTTTGGGGATATCGCTGCGCTGTGCGGTGCGGCTGCCCTTTTTCTGTTTGGAATGGAGCTGCTGTGCGCTGCTCTGCGCCGGCTGTCCGGGACACACCTGCGCCGGCGTCTGATCTGGGCTTCCGCATCCGTCTGGCGTGCCGTTGCCCTGAGTGCCGCCGCGACCGCGCTTGTGCAGAGCTCCTCTGCGGTCACCGTTGTCATTGTGGGACTCGCCGCAGGCGGTCTGCTCTCCCCGCTGGCCTGTGCGGGATTGATCGCGGGCGCCAACATCGGCACCTGTTCCACCGCATTTCTCGTCCATTTCGGCCTGCGCGCGCCGTGGATGCATCTGCTGTGCGGCTGGCAGCCGCTGCTTGCTTTGGCTGCGCTGTTCCCCTTTCTGCTGCGCCGCCGGTGTCCGCCGCTTTTATCCGCCGGTGCCGGACTGGCCGCACTGCTGACCGGTATGGCGCACATGCAGCAGGCGCTTGCCCCGCTGTCCGCCTCGCCTTTGCTTGCCCGGCTGCTGCGGGAATGCAGCGCACCGCTGACCGGTCTGCTCGCCGGTGCACTGGTCACTGCGGTTTTACAGAGCTCCTCCGCGTGTATCACAATCCTGCAGGCGGTCTCGGCCTCAGGCCTGCTCTCACTCGCACACGCTGTTCCGATCATTTTGGGACAGAACCTCGGCACCTGTGTCACCGCGCTTGCCGCCTCTTTGCCCGCCGGACGCGCCGCACGGCAAACCGCGCTGCTGCACCTGCTGTTCAACGCAATCGGGGCTGCGGTCGTGCTCCCGCTGCACCTGCTCTGCTGCCGGCTGTATCCGCTGTCCGCGCAAATTGCCGACAGTGCCGCCGTCGCCGCCGTACATCTGGGCTGCAATCTGATCGCCGCGCTTGTCTTTCTCCCGCTCTGTTCCGTCAAAAAGCGGCTCTCCGCAAAAGCAGAGAGCCGCTGAAATCCCGAAGTGAGCACCGCAAGGGTGCGCCCCTTATTTTTCTTTTACAATCCACGCATTCGGGATATGGCGTCCCTTTTCCGGTGTGACAGCGGAAGAACGCGTGATATTGCGCCCGCGGTAATACATGACCGCAGACGAACCGCCGTCCAGATTGCACGCCTGATATGCCCCGTACCGATACAGAATCTCGGTCAGATCGCCCAGTGTGATTCCGATGGAATAGCCCGGCTGCCGGCCATCGACAATCGCCATCAGCATCTGTCCGTTCCTCATCTGTCCGATGACCGAGCGCGGCTGCAGTCCCCAGCCGGCGGAGCCGCGGATCAGCTGTACGCCGTTGACGACGAGCGCAGGGCTGAACTGCATCGCATCGCGTGCGTCCGGCGGCAGCGTGTTGGAAATATTCAGCCGATTCGCGCTGTCCAGCGCAATGACCTTCATCTTGCTGTCCAGCCGGTCGGAAACGGCCCGGCCGCCCGCATACACCAGACCGAACACATCTCCGCCGTTTCCCGTTCCCTCCGGATCGGAGAAACCGCTCGCGTTGATGCCGAGCACCGCATCATTCCTGCGGCAAATCTGCTTCAGATAGCTTCCCGAGCTGCCCAGTGTTTCCGACACGGCGAGCTGCACCTGTCCGGGGTCTTTGATGATCGCCATGCGCCCGGAATATCCGCTTCCGCGCAGACCGACAATCACGATGCCATTGCGCGTGTCAATCGCGTACACGGGATCGCCATAGATTGTTTGAATGCCCGTCGGCTCCGCATCGTAATCCGCCTGATCGATCAGCAGATATCCGTCTTCGTCCAGCACCTCTTCCGTACTGCGCGCTGCCATATAGGCCCAAAACGACGGCATATCAATCTCCGCATACATTTCGGAAAACTGTTCCCGTATGTCCTCCCATGTATCGGTCGCCTGTTCGCCGGTATCCTCAAAGGATGGCGTCTCCTCCATTTCCCAGCTGCTGTTCTGGTCTTCCTGCCGCAGCTCGATTGTCATACGCCCGTTCATGACATCATCAATCACGGACTGCGGGAGAAACATCGTCGCAAGCCACTGATGCCGCATGGTTCCCATCGCTGTCTCAATGTAGATCGTGCGCCACTTTTCGATTACCGGAATGTGGGAAAACACAAGCAGGCAGTACAGTGCAGCGAGTCCCGCCAGAACAGCCGCGCTGCCGCGCAGGAGATGGCGGCGCCGTTTTTGTCTGATCGGGCGCGGATATTTTTTTCTCCGCTTCGGCGCATCGGTTGTCCGTTCATCCAGACAAATCCAGCCGTTGTCCTTTCTGTCTCCGCCCACGCACTCACCTCCACATTGCAGCATTCGGTGTCTTATTATACCACAATTTTGCGGCTTGTCCTATGGCAGGAGCGCACAAAGTCGGGCAAATTCTTGCTTCTTTGCGCAAAGCCATGCTATACTAAGGCAGCAAACTGCATGCGGGAGGTGTTTTATGCAGATCACAGACAACAACAGCTATCTTACCATTCAGGGCTGCAGTCCCTTTTCTGCGGAGCAGACCTTTTCCTGCGGACAGTGCTTTCGCTGGACAGCACAGCCTGACGGCAGCTGGGTCGGTGTCGTGCGCGGCAGGGCGGCACGCGTGCGTGACAGCGGCGGAGCACTGTGTATCTCATCCCCACGCGCGGAATTTGACGCGCTCTGGTCCGACTACTTTGACTGCGCGGCCGATTATGCCGCTGTCTGCCGCTCCTTTGCTGTGGATGACTTCACCGCAAAGGCCGCAGCCTTCGGTTCCGGCATCCGGATTCTCCGCCAGGAGCCGTGGGAGGCGCTGTGCACTTTTCTGATTTCCCAGTGCAACAACATCCCGCGCATCACGGCCATCGTTGAGCGCTTGTGCACAGGCTGGGGAGAGCCGCTCTCCTTTGAAGGGCAGCAGCTGTATGCCTTTCCTTCCCCCGACCGTCTGGCCGCTCTGTCTCCGGATGCACTCGCCCCGCTTCGCGCAGGCTACCGCGCACCCTATCTGACTGCAGCGGCGCAGGCTGTGGCCTCAGGCAAAGTGTCTTTTTCTGCGCTGCGCAAAATGTCCACACCGGATGCGCGCCGCCAGATCATGCAGCTGCCCGGTGTCGGCCGAAAGGTCGCCGACTGCTTTTTGCTGTTCGGCCTGCACAAGCTGGATGCATTTCCGGTGGATACATGGATGAAAAAAGCCGCTGTCTATTACAGCGGCGATATGCAGCGGTTTGCCGACAGCCCGTATGCCGGCATCTATCAGCAATACTTTTTCTATTATGTGCGCGAGAACTGCCGCTGAGGCATTTCTGCCGAGGACACACCCGCGGGTGTGTCCTCTTTTTTCCGTTTTGTGTCAGCCCTCGATTACTTTGACATAATAATGCCGCGTGCGCGGTCCGTCAAATTCACAGAAGTAGATTCCCTGCCAGATACCGAGCAGCATGCGTCCGTCCTCAAACGGAATGGTCTTTGATACGCCCATTGCAGAGCATTTGAGATGGGCGGATGAATTGCCCTCCGCATGGCGAAACTCCGGGCGGTCCGGATATGCCCGGTCGAGCCCGAGCAGCATATCGCGCACGACATCCGGATCGGCATTTTCATTGACCGTAATGCCCGCCGTGGTGTGGGCGCACCAGATCACAGCAATGCCGTCGGAA
>OCVV011161941.1_pt1 | contig 12431 bp, 10 predicted proteins | sample 1539721 | NCBI WGS metagenome assembly OCVV01 (sample SAMN02144230, study PRJEB22623) | gut metagenome | biome: sheep rumen | host: Ovis aries | place: New Zealand | reverse complement strand
AAGATGCAACTAAGTTAAGAAAAACCTGTGATCCATTAGGAATTGAGGTTGAACCATTGGCTACTTTAGAATAATAAAACCTGATTGATAGGATAAGAAGAATAATTGGAAGATTATGATATAAGGATATTGAAACTATGACAATATATGAAGTGGTAGATAATAAAAGAGATTATATGGATCTTCTTTTTTTAGCTGATGAGCAGGAAGATATGATTGAAAAGTATCTAGATAAAGGTACAATGTATGTTCTTGAAGAAGATGGAATCAAAGGGGAATGTGTTGTCATCGATGCGGGTGATAATGTTCTTGAAATCAAAAATATAGCAATTTTGCCGCAGTGCCATGGAAAAGGATATGGAAGGCTCCTGATAGATTATATAACCGAAAAGTATGCTGGAATGTATAGAACTCTGCAAGTGGGTACAGGGGATAGTCCACTGACAATACCTTTTTATGAAAAATGCGGATTCAAGAGGCATCACTTAATTAAAAACTTCTTCACAGATAATTATGATCACCCGATATTTGAGGAAGGTGTGCAACTTATTGATATGGTGTATCTTCGAAAGGAGATTAACTAAAGTTTATTACAGGATATAGGAGTATAGGAGGGAAAATGAAAGCATTGATCATTAATTGCAGCCCTGTCAGAACGGGCGCGACAGCTGAGATTGTAAATATTATCGAAAAGGAAATCTCCGCACGATATGACACCAAATGTATCTGTATAGATGACTATGATTTTGATTTTTGTAAAGGTTGCAGATCCTGCCACACTACAGCGAAGTGTGTAATGAATGATGATATCATTAAGATTATGGATGAATATGATAATGCTGATGTTATTGTTTCTGTAGCTCCGTCTTACTGGGCAGATATACCGGGGCAGTACAAGGCATTCATAGATAGATGCACTCCCTGGTGTGATACGCATGAACCTCACGCTACAATAAGGGAGGGGAAGAAGGGATATTCGGTTGCACTCAGAACCGGTCCCGGAATGCACGAGTGCGACAGGATAATACAGAGCATAGAACATTTCTATGGACATTTGCATATTGAATGTTCGGGGAGTCTTGGCCTTACATCTATTGAATATAAGGAAAAAGTTGAGCCAAAAAAACAGGAGATAATTGATTTTTGCAAAAACATTTAATTCCAGTTTTACTTACTAATGTAGGTGTATTTTGTGTTGATGAAATAGTATAGATATTGGGAGTGTTTTATGGAATATTATGAACTTTGTATCATTCAATAAAAGGCGCGATTTCTTTGCAAACTGAGGGATGACAAAGGCTTAGTAAAGAATAGTTTAATTAATACATGGAGACAGAAGATGAGTTTACACAAGATTAATGATATAAGAGAAGCAGATTTTGGTTGTGAAGAGCATAGCGATGGACCTCATGCTGTTCTCGTTTTTGAAGATGGTAACAAACTTGAGGTTACTGAAAAATGGATTGCTGAACAGGAAATAAAAGAGGGCAAATACATTTGGATGCGAGAAGATGGAAGCTATCTCAAAGCTGTTCGTGTTGTTGGAGCTATCATAATGGCTGAAAGGGACATCGGTGCAACTACTGGAATACAAAAGTCGATTTTTGCTACTCAGCGAGGATACGGAGATTTAAAAGATGGATGGGAGTTTCCAGGAGGGAAGATCGAGGAAGGCGAGACTCCTGAAGAGGCTATAGTCAGAGAAATAAAAGAGGAACTGGATACAGTAATTAAAGTTGAGAAGTATGTTGATACTATCGAATATGATTATCCAGAGTTTCATTTATCAATGGACTGTTTTCTTTGCAGTATTATGGAGGGCAATTTGGTTCTCAAGGAACATGAAGCTGCAAAGTGGCTGACTAAGGAAACGATTGATTCAGTTGATTGGCTTCCGGCAGATATAACTATCATAGGAAAAATAAAAGAATTATTCTGCTGATTAGCTAAAACCAGTATAATGCTGATTTACACAAGGAGAAACTAAAATGAAGTCATCAATAGAGAGTGTTGAATATGGGGAAGGAGTTGAGTATGGACTACAGCGTACTTATAATTGATGATGAGGTAGAGCTAGCTGATTCTACAGCGGAATATTTAAACATGTTTGATATCAAATCCGTTGCAGTATATACAGCTGATGCCGCATTAGACTTTTTCAAGAAAAATACTACTAAGCTAATCCTGCTAGATATTAATCTTGGAAATTCCTCTGGCTTTGAACTTTGCAAAAGGCTCAGGGCTGATTATGATATTCCAATTCTTTTTATAAGTGCGCGCTCGAGTGATGATGATATGGTCATAGCTCTGAATATTGGTGGAGATGACTATATAACAAAGCCATATTCATTAAATGTTCTATATGCAAAAGTTAAGGTTGTACTGAAACGATATGAGAAGATGGGCCAGCAACTACCAGCAGGAAATGAATCAAAGAGTAATGAGAGCATCTATACTGTAGGGGATGTTGAGATAGACACAGAGGCGGGACTCGTTCGTAAGAATGGTGAACTGGTGGAGCTTACAGCTATGGAATATAAGCTTCTTACATATCTACTGGAGAATCATGATAAGATAATGTCGAAACAGAAGATATTTGATAATGTTTGGGAAGACAGCTTCGTGTCAGATGGAACTCTTAACGTCCACCTTAGGCACCTTCGTGAAAAAATCGAAGACGATCCGAATGATCCTAAAATAATCAAAACAGTAAGGGGACTTGGACTTATACTAAACTATAATTAAAGGGCGAATCTTATGAAGAAGAGTTTGATAATACTCGTAATAGTTACAATTTTCATATTGTCCGTTCCTTCTATTACGTATGGTCTCAGCAAGAAGAAGGATCCTGGAACGCTTGATGTTACAGAGGTAAATCAGCTTATCAAAGAGATAGAGAAGTCTGATGACATGATTGTTTCCAAATCAAGCGGTAAGTATAGCATTGACTATACTATTCTTGATATAGAGGAAAATGTGCTCTACACCAGCTTAGAGCAGGAATCAGAGACTGCTCATGCCATGTCAATTGTTGAGGCTACAAAAGAGAGGGATACGATAAGAGATATATACGTAGATGGTAAGCATGTTGGATGGGTTATCATATATAACAAGATTGCTGAGTTAGAGCTGGAGTTTTATGCATTTTATTCTAAGATATTTTTATGGAGTTATTTTCTTGCGGCTATATTATGGATTGCTTATTCCGTTATGATATATTACAGGGTTGTTCGTCCTTTTGATAACCTGAAGGAATTTGCAGGAGCCGTTGCTCAGGGGGATCTGGATAGACCTCTTGAGATGGATAGAGGAAATATATTTGGTGCATTTACAGAGAGCTTCGATATAATGCGAGAGGAATTAAATGAAGCGCGCCAGCGAGAATATGAGGCAAATGTAAGTAAGAGAGAACTCATAGCTCAGCTGAGTCATGACATCAAGACACCGGTTGCTTCTATAAAGGCTATGTCAGAGGTTCTAGGTGCAAAGTCAGAGCAGTCTGGAGATGAGTTCACAAAGACTAAGGTTGAAGCTATAGGAGCGAAGGCGGATCAGATAGATAGTCTCGTATCTAATCTATTTGCTTCGACACTTGAAGAACTGGAACAGCTGGAAGTAAAAGCGGTTGAAGTAGAATCCTTAGTTCTTAAAGAAATAATTAAAATGGCTGACTTTAATTCTAAGGTTGTTTACCAGGATATACCGGAATGCATTATATATTTAGATAAGCTTAGGGTTTCCCAGGTTATAACTAATATTATTTATAATTCCTATAAATATGCAGATACCGAGATAGATATGGAGACTCATACTGATGAAGAGTTCCTCTACCTAAGCTTTACTGATCATGGTGGCGGAGCACCGGAGGAGGATCTTCCATTTATTATGGAGAAGTTCCGTCGTGGTAAGAATGCTGAGGGCAAGGAAGGAGCCGGACTGGGACTTAGTATCGCAAGGAATCTTATGAATGACATGCGAGGTACTATAGAATGTGAGAATGCTGCTGGAGGTTTCAGGGTGACTATAGGATTCAGGCTCGCTTAGCAAATTAATATAAAATTAATGTTCCGATAATGACGCTTAATATTTACTTCTTTATTATGAACGCATATGGTTGATAAATATATTTTCATAATAGGAGGCAGATATGAGACGTATCGGAACTTTTTTAATTGTAGCTACTCTTTTTACAGGGTCAGTAGTTGGAGGAGGATTTGCAGGTACAGCAAATGCAAATGTAGTTTATGCTTCTGAGACAGATGCACAGGAGTATGCTTCAGAGGAACCAGAGATAGAGGTTGTTAAAACAGAGGAAAAATCCTCAAAGACAAACTACTATGCTACACCAAAGCTTGTTATAACAGGAAGAGATATATCTGGAAATCAGGTTAAGGCGGGAGATGAATTCGAAATGGTGCTCCATCTTAAGAATGAATCAAACAGCACAAAGCTCCGCAACATAAGTCTTAAGATATCCAGTGAAGAGAACCAGATTACGACAGCATCAGGCTCCGACACAGTATATATAAATGAGATAGATAAGGAAGACGGCTGTGATGTGACAGTTAAGATGGTTGCTAAGAAGGATTTAGCGCAGACTAATTATCCACTGACAGTTTCTTACAAGTATGAGGATAATAACAAGAATACATTTGAAGACAGTGCCAGTGTTGTTGTTCCTGTAGTTCAGGAGGCAAGACTTGGAATATCAGAGAAGAAGCTGAGTAAGTCAGAGGTTTTAATAGATGGAAAGACAAGCCTCTCCTTTAAGGTTAACAATATGGGACTGGATACACTTAGAAATGTATCTGTAGAGATAAAAGGTGATACAATAAAAGAGATCAACTATTATGTTGGAACTGTCGAGGCAGGTGCAAGTGGAAGTGTTGATATGACTGTAACACCAGATCAGATAGGTGAAGACGATATACATATCAAGGTTACTTTTGAGGATGCTGTTGGAAATCAGAATTCTATTGAAGATTCAGTTGAATTGACAGTTACACAGGCTGCTGAGGAAGCAGATAAGGAAGTAAAAGAATCCAGCATCAGTCCTGTATTTATAGGTGGAACAGTAGTTATGATTATAGTCATTGCTATAGTTGGTGGCGTTATCAAGAGAAAGAAACAGAAGAAATACGAATAATTCATTAAGGAAAAACTTTTATGGAAGAAAAGAATACAATCATAAAAACAGAAAAGCTGTGTAAATCATTTTCCGTTGGTGGAGTCCAGCATCATATCATAAAGAACATGGATCTGGGAATCTACGAGGGAGACTTCACAGTAATAATGGGTTCCTCTGGAGCGGGTAAATCTACACTTCTCTATGCCCTTTCGGGAATGGATAAGGCAAGTCTAGGGAAGATAGATTTTTGTGGAAAGGATATAACTAAGTTCACAAGTGATCAGCTAGCTATATTTAGAAGAAGACATTGTGGCTTTGTGTTCCAGCAGATACATTTGATAGGGACCATGAGTATACTTGATAATGTTCTCGCAGCAGGCTTACTTACGGGACAAAACAAGAAAGAGCTGGTTAAGAAATCTAAGGAGCTTCTTAAGAAGGTTGGTATAGAAGAAAAGCTATGGAATAAGTTTCCGAATCAGTTATCTGGTGGTGAGGCACAACGTGTAGGAATAATCAGAGCACTTATCAATAGACCAGATATGGTATTTGCGGATGAGCCTACAGGAGCTCTTAATAGTGCGAGCAGCGATGCTGTTCTTGATATACTTACTGATTTTAACAGAGATGGGCAAAGTATAGTAATGGTAACTCATGATATGAAATCAGCCAGAAGAGGAAACCGTATCATTTATCTAAAGGATGGAGCTATCTGTGGCGAATGTCACCTAGGTCCTTATGTGACGGGTGACAAGGAAAGACATGCGAAGCTTCGTGCATTTCTAGGAGAGATGGGTTGGTAACGATATGTTAACAAAAATAATAAAATCAAACTTCAAAAACGACTTGTCCCATATGGTAACCTTTTTCCTCATAATGGTTCTTGCGGTATTCATGTTCCATACAGGAATAGCGATTTTACTAGGATATTCTTCGCTTCATAGAGATAAGCTTGAGGAGTATAACTTTGCAGATGTATGTGTGCTGAGTGCACTGAAGGATGAGGATAAAGATAAGATTGAAGAGATTATCTTAAATGATGAGGGGATAGAATCCTATGAAAAAGTCTATCCAGTAATGAAAGAATTTCAGATGAAAAAAGACGGATCAGAAGAAGATTCGAAGAATATGTATGACATGTCAACATATACTCTGCCGGTTCTTCCATATGGAGAGTGGGGTGAAATTGAAGCTCCACATTTTGTAGAATTATCAGAAGAGGAATATGAGAATCCAATCTATTTATCGTACTATTATAATACTAATCTGTTTAAGGCGGAGCTGGGCGATAGTATAGATGTAAAGGTTGGAAATAAATATTATACTTTTCAAGTTGCTGGAATTTTTGAATCTTTAATTTCAAGTGCGGATGGAATCACATATGTTTCGCCCTCGCTTTATAACGAGTGGAAAACAGAGGAATATAACTTACAGCAAAGTGCTATAGAAAAAACTGCTGAGGAACAGGGCGAGACAGAGAATCCGGAAAGTGATTCTGGATATTCGACAACAATATTCTACATGAAGCTTGCTCCGGGAGCGAAATCTTCAGATGTTGAGGGGCGACTTACGAAGTCCTTCAGTGAGCATAGTATTCTTGCAAATGCAATAGGAGTAGATATAATAATAGCTTCCTTCACATATATGCAAAATTTAATTGCTGCAATGATGTTTGCGTTTGCACTTATCATAACCTTAATTGCTGTAGTAATCATATATTTCAGGATTTCAAATAGTATAGAACAAAATATAGTGAATATCGGAGCATTAAAGGCTTTGGGGTATACATCCAGACAGATAAGGCTGGGGATAGTTATAGAGTTTATGCTAACTACTGCACTGGCCACAATTCTGGGTATTGTTTCTTCAAAAATAGTTTTACCTATTTTTGAATATATGATACGAGGCTTTAGTGGAGTTACGTGGGATTCAACATTTACAACCGGCGCAATTCTTATAACAATGATTATGATACTTGGGTCAGTTCTTATAGTTTCCTTCACTAGTACAAGAGGGATAGGAAAACTGGATCCTGTTGTAGCACTAAGGTTCGGAATAAATACTCACAGTTTTAAGAAGAATTATGCACCTATCGAAAAAACAGGTGGACCGCTTACTTGGATAATGGCACTAAAGTCAGTACTAAGTAGTACGAAACAGAACATTATTCTCTTTATAGTTATGACTTCTATAGGGATAGTTACTACATTTTCGGCATTTCTAGCATATAACTGCGTTTATGATTCATCTTCTCTATATAGAATGCTTCAGCTGGTCGGGTCAGATGTCGATTTTATTTTTAAAGAGGATCCAAATGCAATAGCTGAGATAAGGGAAATTCCTGGAGTGGAAAGCGTGTTTTGGAAAGATTCAACTGGAATGACAGCTGAGGGCTATGCGGTTGATTCGACAATAACAGATGATTGGAATGCTATACCTGATGTAAATGTATATGAGGGCAGAATACCTAAGTATGATAATGAGGTTGCCGCAGGTGGAGCTCTTGCTAGAACTCTTGGTGTGGGTATTGGCGACGAGATAGAAATATCGTATGGAACAGAGAACCGAAAATATATAATAACCGGGCTTGAACAATCAGTATCAAATAATGGAATGGACATATCTCTCACAGAAGAGGGAGCAGAACATCTGGGTTATAAAGCATCCAAGAATAATTATGGCATATTTGTTAAAAATCATTCTGTTGCTGATTCCAGGAAGATAGTTGAGAGCGTTCAGAATATGTATGGTGATAAAATAAATGGCTTTGGAAATGTTTTAGAATCTCTTAGTACTGGAGAAGATCCTGTGATTTTAATAGCGTCACTTATGGTTGGTGTTATGGTTGTCATTTGCGTTCTGGTAATTGTGTTATCTCTAAACCTTTTGGTTAAAACACAAATTATAAAGAAACAGCAGGAGATAGGAATAAAGAAGGCGCTGGGATTTTCAAGTGGTCAGTTAAGGATAGAACTTATACTTTCTATGTTGCCTCAGATATTTGTTGGAGCAGTAGTTGGTTCGGTACTTGGAGGTATGTGGTCGAATTCGATACTTGCTGGATTACTTTCTTCTATAGGCATAATGAAATCAAGTATGACCATGTTCACATGGATGCCGGTAGTGTCTGTTATTTTCGGACTTGTTGTTTCAGCAGTTTTCATATGGATAATGTCCAGCCGTATAAAGCGAATCTCCGCTTACTCATTAATAACAGAATAATGTAATTAAAAGATTTTGGTTGTCCACTGAGTGCAGTCCCAAACTTCTGTAGCTATATCTTCGTAGAATTCTGGCTCGTGGCAAACCATAAGAATGCTACCCTTATAATCTTTTAGAGCTCTGGCGAGTTCTTCCTTGGCGTCTACATCGAGATGATTTGTAGGCTCATCAAGAACAAGCAGGTTGGACTCTCGGTTAATAAGCTTGCAGAGTCTGACCTTTGCCTGCTCGCCCCCAGATAGGACTTTACATTTACTTTCGATATGCTTGGTGGTGAGACCACATTTTGCTAGAGCAGATCTTACTTCATATTGAGTAAAGCCTGGGAATTCGTTCCATATTTCCTGAAGACAAGTGGTTTCGATGTCGGAAGGCATCTCCTGTTCGAAGTAGCCAATTTCAAGGTTCTCGCCTAATTCAACGGAGCCACTTATAGAAGGGATAAGGCCGAGGATACTCTTAAGTAGAGTGGTTTTACCTATACCGTTTGCGCCAGTCAGGACTATTCTGGAACCTCTCTCCATAGAAATGTTGAGAGGAGAAGAAAGGGGCTCGTCGTACCCGATAACAAGCTCTGTTGTTTCGAATAAAACCTTGCTAGGTGTTTTTGCAACCTTGAAGTTGAACTCTGGCTTCGGTTTGTCATATATCTTCTCAATGATATCCATGTTGTCGAGCTTCTTCTGACGAGACATGGCCATATTACGAGTTGCAACTCTAGCTTTATTTCTAGCAACGAAATCTTTAAGCTCTGCGATTTCCTGCTGCTGACGATTGTATGCAGCTTCTCGCTGAGCTTTTTTCATTTCATATACTTCGGTGAACTTGTCATAGTCACCCACATAGCGGTCCAGGCTGTGGTATTGGCCATCCATGTGATAGATGATATTTATTACACTATTTAAAAATGGTATATCATGGGAAATGAGTATAAATGCATTTTCATAATTCTGCAGGTATCTCTTAAGCCATTCGATATGCTCCGAATCAAGGTAATTCGTTGGCTCGTCGAGGAGCAGTATGTCAGGCTTTTCTAGAAGAAGCTTACCTAGAAGAATCTTAGTTCTCTGGCCTCCGGAGAGCTCGGTCACATCTCTATCTAGTCCTAGGTCGAGTAGACCTAGAGCCCTTGCAACTTCTTCTACCTTAGCATCGATCATATAGAAGTCGTGATTTGTAAGAAGGTCCTGGATAGTTCCGGTTTCTTCCATGTATTCCGTCATTTCTTCCTCAGTGGCATCGGCCATCTTATCATAGAGCTCGTTCACTCGAGCTTCCATTTCATATAGTGAATCAAAGGCGCTTGATAGGACGTCACGAATAGTCATGCCTTCCTTAAGAGCGGCATGCTGATCGAGATAACCAACCTTTACATTTTTAGCCCATTCGATTTTTCCTTCGTCAGGCATCAGTTTTCCAGTTATTATATTCATGAAGGTAGACTTACCTTCGCCGTTTGCACCGATAAGTCCAATATGCTCCCCTGCAAGAAGTCTGAAAGATACATCATCAAAGATAGCTCTGTCACCAAAACCGTGAGTCAGGTGTTCAACATTTAATATACTCATTTTTGATTCCTTTAATTTGTTATAGTCTGGGACATATTATATATTTTATTTCCGAATAAATAAATGGTGATTTTGATTGATTTTTCTGAGTAAATGTTTATAATTCATTTTCGTGTATAGATGAAATGAGAGGTCGATCAAGTTGGAATTAAAGAATAAGCTTATTGAAATATTTAAAAAGGATTCGGTGCTAATCATATCAGGAGTTCTCGCTTTGGTATCCTGTATATTCGTAAAGCCTGATATGGATTATATTGGTTATATAAATTTTCGTGTGCTTGCGATTCTTTTCTCGCTTATGCTCGTAGTGAGTGCTTATATCAGAATAGGTACATTTGATTTCTTCACTAATAAGCTACTAGGAAAGATTCATTCTGAAAAAAATATCTCACTGTTTCTCGTGGTTTTATCCTTTTTTATGAGTATGCTACTTACAAATGATGTTACTCTCGTTACGCTTGTGCCTTTTGCACTAAATGTATTAAAGGCCTTTAAAGATAGAAGAAGGACCATGTTTACGCTTATCCTGATGACCGTGTCAGCAAATCTTGGAAGTATGCTGACACCGATCGGAAATCCCCAGAATCTTTATCTATATACTGAATATAATATTGCGCTTACGGACTTTATTAAACTGATGCTTCCTTATAGTGCTGCATCACTTATTCTGCTAGTGGTAAGTGTAATTCTTCTAAATAAAACGGATAAAACGGTTGATACTGCGGTGACAGAGGAAGTATCTTCTCCCAAGAGAGTGCCTCTTATCGTTTACACTATTTTATTTGTTTTGTGTCTGCTTACAGTTTCTAATATAATTAGTTTTACAGTTATGTTAGCAGTTGTTGCGCTAGTCGTTTTAATATTTGATTGGAAGGCCTATAAGGGAATAGACTACGGATTGCTTCTTACTTTTGTATTTTTCTTCGTACTAATAGGTAACCTTGGAAGGATTGATGTAATCCATGATACTCTGTCGAGAGTAATAGAGAAAAATGTTACACTGACGGCGATTCTTTCCTCGCAGGTTATAAGTAATGTTCCTTCAGCAATGTTACTTTCAGCTTTTACCAAGAATGGTTCATCACTTTTGGTGGGTACAAATCTTGGAGGCTTGGGAACACTTATAGCAAGCATGGCAAGTCTTATAACTTATAAGTTCTATAACAAAGTGAAGTCAGAAGGGGAACACTATTTGCTTGCATTCACAGCTATCAATATCATTTTCCTTTTATTGCTTCTGGTATTATATCTAGTGCTTTCTTAGAGTAGTTGTGATGTTTTAAAGTATTTGAAAGAGTTTAGGTTTGAGTTGGAGAAGTTAGAGCTATATGATGATTATCAAAAGTTTTGCGGTTAAAAGAATAGTTGTTATCGCTTTCTCGCTTGTTTTGCTGCTGTCACCTGTTGCGTGTTCGAGGGTTGACCTTTCCGATAAACTGAAAACAGATCCGATGGGATATACCCCTAAGCAGATTAAAGAAGAGATAATGCCTCAGGTTGCAGAAACTGTTGTTGAAGCGTTGGAGAAGGATGACGAGGATAAACTGAAAAGTGTCTTCTCGAAAAGTGCCCTTGCAGATACGACAGATTGGGATCTGGGATGTGAGTATATGTTTGATCTATATGAGGGAACCCATACTGATATAAGAGACTATAATTATTCGCAATATGAAACCTATAAGATGGACGAATCGATAAATGAAATAAGCTGCATCTGTTATATAGAAACAGGAGATAAAGTGTATCGCCTCGACTGGGTAGATGTTCTCGAAAATGAGGCCGATGCAGATAGCGTAGGTGTTTATAACCTGTGTATTCGTGAATGGGAAGAAGGCTATGGAAAAGAAGGTGGAGTCTTTCCGGGTATCGATTATCCAGAACGTTTCAGTGGTTCGTATATTACAACAGCTATAGAAACGGTGGGTGACTATGCCAATAGCTCACTAGATATGCCACTGCTATATGTGTCTGATAAGCTTCTTGGTAATATGTCTGAAGATGAGAAAACGGATCTGGCAAAGGCATTACTTGCAATAAATAATAAAAATATAAAAAAGAGATGGTGCGAGCCAAGCAATGAGGGCGAGCAAGCTAGCTTTTTTATAGATGCCGATATCTCAAGTGTTGGTAAATGTGTTTTGTCATTTATTTGCGACACAGAGGTGAGAAATGAAATCACAGCTGTGAAGGTAACAATGTATGATGGTGATATTCCAGCTTCGTCCGAACTAGTCGCAGAGGAATATAAGGTAGAGGGAATAAATGAATTCGTTCAAAAGTGCATAGCTGGAGGCGTTGATTTTTCCCAGTATCCAGAGACTATGGAGGAAGCCTTCGCAGATGATAATAAAACTATACCTGAGATTGAATACGAAGGAAAAACACTTAAGCTAATTCCCGAGATACAGAACCCAGGAACAAGCGAAGGCGAGGTTCTAGGAAGAGTTGAGGTAGAGGATAAAACATATCCGGTTACGAAACTTAAGTCAGACTATGGCTGCGATGTATATCTT
>OCVV011348160.1_pt1 | contig 12433 bp, 9 predicted proteins | sample 1539721 | NCBI WGS metagenome assembly OCVV01 (sample SAMN02144230, study PRJEB22623) | gut metagenome | biome: sheep rumen | host: Ovis aries | place: New Zealand | reverse complement strand
CTGCCAAGGCTTGTCCTTGTTTTGATGCTCGGCGTGAGTATGGCGAGCTGTAGGACTACCCGCATAGAGTCGGCAGATATGCGCGACAGCATCGTTGTCAAGCACGATACGGTATATTCTGCACGTCTGCAGTATGATTCGATCTACATCGACCGCTATCACACGATGATTGCTGTTGATTCCGTAGTGTATATCCGCGACAGCGTGACGCAAATCCGCTACCGCAGGGTTCATGATTCAATCTACATTCACAAGACCGACACCCTGTGGATGCAACGCACAACCACCAAGACAAAAGAGGTTGAGCGCAAGCGTACCTGGTTTGACTATACCGCATACGCCGCACTGGCAATACTCGCGTTGATGGGGGTTAAGCGTTTACTGTTTAAGGGGTTAACGTTTAGGGTGTTAGGGTTAAAAGGTTAAAGGTTTTCTAAAACGGGAGCATATCAAGACTGGCCCTGATACACTCCCGTATATTCTAATTATTAACTAATCAGTTGTTTAGTTTTAGCTTGAATTTCTTTACCTTAGATGCAGCAGCCTCTGTTTTTGCACGGCCGGCATCAATTTTGGCCTGATCTTTTTCAAACAGTTCTACGTTGTTTTCACCTGTGAAGGTCATTGTTATGGTTGCTCCAGGTTCGGACTCGAGGAAAGACTTGAATTCTGTTCCATCGCTATCATCTGTACGCCATTCTTTGTAGTTTGGCAACAGATCCTTTACATCTACCCCGTTGGCATCCTGTCCAATTCCGGCGATCCACAACTGGTTGGTAGAACCTACGAGGGATGACGTGCTTACCTTTGCTACGAGTTTAAATGTAACATCAACCTCGGGATATCCGTTGCTGTCTAAGTTTACACCATTAACATTAATTACTTCCACCTTTCCATTGAGAGAATTAGGCAGAATGACTTCTATGCCAGCAGAACCCACTGTTTCTTCAACCACGGTATCTTCTGCGTCTGACGAGCGTCTGGATCCTATGCCCTCGCCTACTGCTTCTACGACAAAACTTTTTGTTTTTTTCAAGATATCTATTATCAAGTCCTTGTCTGCCAGGTTCAGATAGAAAGAGAACGACTGTTCTGTTCCGTCAGTCTTTGCTGCAAATTCTTGGAAAAGTGTCTTGCTTTGGGTATCTACGGCATTGCTGCCCAGTTTAAATACGCCATCGGCAATAGGCTGATCATTTTCATCAAGTAGCATTAGGATGGGAGCATCAGTTACCTTGAGTTCTTCGCTCATAGTGTTAAACTTTATACGAGTGGTGAGAATCCACATCCCCGAGCCTTTACTTGTTTCTCGTACACTGATATTATACAACTCATCCACTACAGCTATTTGTTGGTCACCAGTTCCTATAACCTCACTTGACTTTGGTTGAACAGGAGTGGCATCAGGTATGGAAGTACAACCGGCAAGCATGGCAATGAAGCCAAACAACCCAAGAAGGTATGCTTTTGTAGTTTTCATAAATCAAATATTTGAATTTGGGTTATACATTGTTACTTCTTTCTGATTGAAAGATTGGAAATAAGCGAAACGGATACACACTCCTTCTTAATAGCTTCATCTGTACTTTCATTCCCGCTTACACCAACGAAGCTAACATCTGCTTCCGTGCCTACTTCTGCTGCCAAAAGATCTTTGATCTTAGCGGTTTCCGAAGCGGCATCGCCAATGTTGATACCAAGCAGCAAGGTTACTATGCCCGGAGTAGTCACATCAGCCCGATCGCCGGATATGGTAAAGAACTGGTCATTGTTATCCGCCAAAGCTGCATAGTAATAATTACTGCCAATATCCACAAATTCATATTTATCTGTATCTATATTGGCGTTTTTACGCAGTTTCAAGGTAACAAACAATGTAGGCACTGGTCCGGTTTTATCCCACCTAAGTTTTGTTGTACCGGGAACTACAGTAATAACTTTCTCAACGACATCCTTCTCTTCGGGTGATTGACCACTCCTTTGAATAGAATATGTCGGTTCACGGACCTCAATTTCCTTCTCGTTACTTGAACAGGAAGCAAGCAATGTTATGATAAACAATGCTGCAATCAAATTAATGCGTTTCATCGTTAGATTTAAATTACTTGTTTTAATTTAGATGTTATTTGTTTGAAACTGTTTGATACCACTTCAACAGCTTTCCGTTCGCATCAAAATAGAAACGTATATATTCCTAATTATTAAAATTTAAGATGTTAGGTTTATACTACCACCATTTAGTGATTCGAGTAATCTTGCCATTTCTTACATATAATGTCATGCGCCATTCGTAAGAGCTATAATTTGTAGCGTTCATGCTAAAGCGTGCATCATATAGACGATATACTTGCGTGTATGTCTCCGATTGCCAGAGTCTGACATCATAGAATTGCTTTACGAGTTCTATTGGCATTCCTACAACAGGAAACTTCTTTGCATACACAATATCTACGTATTGCTTGCCGTACTTGTTGTTCAGGGTCTGTCGTTCCTGTTTTTCTGCTGCTTCCCTTGCCTTCCTGGCTTTTTCATAGGCAGCTTCCTGGGCAGCTTTTTCATCTGCAAGTTGTTTATCAGTTTTTCCTTGGGTTAAATTAGAATGTGAACCATCAGGATATTCAAATGTGCCTGTCCAGGGACGAAGGTCATCAGCACTCAAAATATATAGACGACTATTATCTGTGATTATATTATCTGAACCAGGGACTGTTCCGGCTACACGACCAGCAAAAATCTTACCATCAGGATAATTTATTCGGCATGTAATTCTTTCGCCTTTTTTCTTGAAAGTTACCAATCCGCAGGGACGATGTATCTTTCCTCCACGTATTTCACCATCCCTGAATACAATGCTATCACCATTTGCATATTTAAGGAAAGTTAACTCCTCAGAAGTTTCTAAATTTGGAACCAAATCATCTTTTACCGTCACCGTCTTCTTCAATACTGCAACGATAGAATCGGACGCATTTATAGGATATCTTTTATTCCCAACAAGTTGGTATACAGGGGCCAATATTGTATGTGCATTTTTGTCCCAAGTGTATGCCTTGCAACCTATAAGACAGCCTATCTCCCACAGATATGGATAACGTTTTTTCGGTTCTTCTTTCAGATACAGCCAATTGGCAGCAAAACCATATCCAGGTCCACCAAATTTGAAAGAGAATTTTTTCTTACCAGATTTGAAATTATCCCAGTTAACCGGGCTACTTTCGTCTTGATTCATTCCCATTCCTGACGAAGCCATGTCGCCTTGTATTACACTGATGGCATCTCCGTTTGGAAATGTCAGTTTCATAGAGCGACATGATGTTCTTCTTGGCTCATAAATACCAATTGCTGCAGCAATCCCTGAAATATAATAATCATTATAATTTCCGTTGATAATGATTCCCTCCTCATTTGTCATTCTATATTCTCCAATCGGACAATTGGTAGTGGTGTCACCATACATATAGGATGAACTGTTGCTTGTAGAAAATGGTTCGCGAGACAATCCATCAGGATCTTCATTAAGCGTTATAAAGTCGCCATTGCTTTTACGGAATACTCGCAAGGATTTATTGCCTTTCTCATAGTGATCACATTTAAATCCAGCTATGGTGTTTGATTTAACCAAGGTCCATCCTTCAACTTCCGGCAGGGGCTTATCTTTTATATCGGGAAGTTCATTATTTAACTGATTAATTTTATCAACTAAAGTTGCTTTTTTAGCTACAGAAGTTGTTTTATTGCCATCTTTGTCCTTGTTCTTTTTCTTCTTATCTTGGCTTTGTTCTGTTTTGTCTTTTTTGAAAGCATCAAATAAGCCCTTGAATAATTGAGAATGTGCTTCGCTACAACATAATAAGGCTAACAAAGCAAATAATACAGTTTTTTTCATAATAAAATAAAATAATATAAGATTGTAATAAATACTGAAAATTACATCATAACTACTGGCACATTCTTTACGTTAGTGGCTTTCTTTGTCGTCCCGTTTACATCTACTTCAAAATTGAATTTTCTCTTAGGTAGTGGGTTGACAGTCCTTATTGGAGTAACTTTCAGATAATGTATCTTGTCACTTGAGCTACCGCGGTTTTCTATATAGGCAAACATGGCCTTGATTTGTTCAAGTGTCATACCTGGCTTTACCATGCAATCCATTACGTTTTTGCCATTAATTGCACCAAACGCCTGTATTGGACTCTTGCAGGTTGCCTGCTTATCCTCATGTGTAATATTGTCATAGTCAATATACCGCATAGTAAGTTTCTCACCGGAAATTTTGAATTTATTACTTGACATATTTCCGTATTCAATGACAGAATTGATCAAATAATCCCTGCATTCCTTAAATATACGGAATTCCGGAGTAAAAGTCATTGCTTTGGTCAATTTCTTCACAACCATATCGGGATTTCCTGTAACAGAAATCTTTTCCTTTTCTAAATACAAAAATTGAGTATAATCAAATGACATGTTCACAACGTTACCCTCAACAGTGTATTTGCCAGGAACAGTGACAACAGGATTATACTTGATGAAATACATATCCCATGCATAATCCAAATTCATTTCCATGGTAAGCTTCATGTTCCCATCTTCATTGAAACTATACTGAACGTAAAACTTACCCTGATTGCGATAATTGTATGCCTTGCTCCATGTTCCAACAAGCCCATCGGCAAAACAACTAACTACAAAGAATAATGCCGTAATAGTGAAAATTAATTTTTTCATAATTTTGAGTTTTTAATTAATATTTGGTTTAGGGTTATTCTTCATCATAGTCAATGTTTTCCTGATTTACACGACCAATCTTTTTCATACTGCCATTGGGCTGACGCTCGTAGAGTATGACGTTGCCCCACTCTTGGAACTCTAGCAAAGCCTTGCCTACAGAAACCGTTTTCACAACCTTATCAGCAGGGGCATCATCACTGTCATCATAAACATTCACCTTGCCATTTGGAGAAATTAAGTTCATTTCTGCAAGATCCAGGGATGGTATCGAATTGGAGACGTCTATGTCCTTGCTTTGCATGTAGCCAATTAGCTGATAGTCATTATCGTAAATACTTGCCCACTTCTCGTTATCCCAAACAAGACTGATAGGTTTGCCATGATAAAGTGTATCTACAACTGCACTAGTGTCAGACTTATCCTTGTATGCATAGGCTACTCCCTTTTTCTCAGCATTTACCACACCGAACACACCGCTAGTTTTTACTTTTGCACGATATGGATGGAGCATGTAATCATTATACTCATTACCATTAAACTTTCCATAATTTAACAAGAATGAAAGAATGGACTCTGTTCGGTACTTCACTTCAACAGAGTATGCTAAATCCCTGTCACTTGCTATACGATACAGCGACGGCTCAGCAACATTAAACTCGCGCACTTCGTTCGGCGCCAGATCAACACCGTCTATGGTCTTTGAATTATATATGGCTCCTGTTGACACCTGTTTTGGTGACACAACGATAAAATAGTCTTTGCCGCTGATGGTCTGTGATGACATATTAGTGACCGTGAAGTTCATAGATGTATAATATCCGCTACTATTGCGTCCCCATGAATATGCACCGCTATTAGCCCACAAATTCGTGTTATTGTTCATACACTTTAAATCATTGATAAAGTCGCTTTCCGGATTCATAAGCTGTGCTATTGTAACATCCGAAAGTTTCTTCATGGGAACGCCTGTTTTCAGGGCCAGTTCGTTGGAAATGGAATCAAGATGAAATACCCCAAAAGCATCTATCATCTGAATACTGCCTACACTATCAACAGCAAAAACCAATCTTTGTTGTTTTTGCTCGTTAATGGTGGCGATATAATTGCCGGTGGAGTCATCCTTCTCAACAACAATATCGTCTTCGGGATCAAGCGTACCTCCCATGAACAGATTTTCATGCGACTTGATTGAAGGAAAGATGTCATAGACCGAAGCTTTGTCCCCGTCATTGTAGAAAACCACAAACTGTTCTGCCAATTCTTTTACTTTTCCTTTGTTCGAATCACAGCTGCCCATAACAAATATGGTGCAGACAGAAAAGAGAATAAAAGTACAAGTTTTAAATAGTCTTTTCATAGATTAATTAAATAATTAGGTTATTAGTAATTATAAGACTTTAATATTTTCTTTGTAAATTTAGCAACATAGTATCATCCACGAAAATACATATTATTTCATCTTCCTGTACAACAGCTTCAGTCGCTATCTCATTTTATCTCATTCTATCTCACGCCAAGATTTAGACCTGTTGACTGCTGTGTTTTGTGCGGTTACGATGTTGATTTGATTAAATATTTTGTAACTTTGCAAGTGTAAATAAACAACATAAACATGTCGGAATTCAATAAATTGCGCGAAGCAATAGAAAAAGAAGTACAACGGACACTATCTACACCATCTGATTTCAAGTGGTTATCACAATTTATTTTTGAGCGTACTCACGAGAGACTTAGCACCTCTACATTGATGCGCTTTTGGGGATATATGGACCAAACAAAGCCAAGCAAGATGACGTTAAACATACTTGCACGCACACTTGGTTACATGGGATATGATGATTTCATTGGGAATAAGTCAGATGAAGTTGAAAATCGCGAAAAATCGACAGTACCATTCCATATAAAGCAAAGGACCTCCCAATCACGATGGATTATATGGACGATTGCTGCATTGTCTGTGATAGTTCTTGCTGTTATTGGTTTTTTCGTTCTAAAACCATCGACCAAACATGTATTCATTACGGATCTCAGTCAGCTGAGCAACACGAAGCAGTACCTAATACATACAAGACATAAGTTGCGCGGTTCCATCGGACTTCTGGACAGGCATCTTGCAACCACATATTCGATGGCAGAAAAAAACAGGTGCGAGGAAGCATCTCCGTTTGCAATAATAAAATACAAGGGCGACTACTACCTGTACAGTGTGGCAGAAAAACGCTTTATTGACTCCAGTGTTTATGAAAACGATGCTCCATGCTATAACAAAAGATGTGCATTGAATATTCACATGGAGGCCGACAGTTGCTTTGTAATAGATTTCAAGGAATGCACGACCGTATGTTCGCTTAACATCAATTCGGCTTATGGTCCGTTTGTAACTGATTACGGTACTATTAACGGTATGTACGACGAGGGTAACATGTTCATGTTCGAAGAGATAGGCGACTTTGATCCGACCGAGGCGCTCGCTATGATGGAGGAGCCTAACACCGAATATACTGGGGCGCTGAAAGCTGTCACGCCTGGGCACTATGTCATCTATACCGAATATAACGATACGACAGGACATAAGACATCAAAAGCATCCAAGTCTTCAGTGACAAAATGTTATTACTTGCGTGCCGACGGTTGTCTGACGAAGACAAGGACCGATTCCTGCATATTCTCTGTTGAGATGGTCGAGGAGCGTGGGGATATACCGGCTTATCGTCTGCCGGCATGGCGAATACTTTACAAGCCGGCTGTCGCTAAGGGAGGCGAAGAGATACAAAGTCTGGGATTTGGTGTTCCTAATGTTGAGGGTAACGGTGAAATACGGCAAATGGGGCATTTGCGCGTTGATCCGGCAAGTCTGAACAACTGGCAGGATAAAATCCTGTTTTTGGGAAAGAACGGTAATTATGCAATCCGTGGCACCAATATTCCGATAGAGACGTATGGATGCGGACTGTATTGGTCTGTTTACTGTTCTGACGGCAGTGGGGTTCCGAAGGCTGGCTACAGTCGGAACAGGGAATATGTCTGGAAACTGAAGAGGGTGGATTGATTCCTAAGCTTTTTCGCTGAGTTCCAGCCAACGCATTTCCTTTGCGTCCAGTTCTTCGTTCAGTACAGGCAGGCGCTTGGACATTGTGGTGATTTCCTCGACCGAAATCCGTCCGCTGCTTAAGGCTGATTCAATCTGTCTTTTCTCTTCGGTCAGGATTTCGATATCTTGTTCCAACTGCTGGAATTCACGCTTTTCCTTGAAGGTCATCTTGTTTTTCTGTTCGCCCAAGCGTGGTTTGACGCTACCGCCAGTATTCTGTACCGTGCCTTTGTCTGCGGAAGAAGTTTGAGTATTTTCCTGTAACTTCTGCTTTTCTGCAATCCGATACTGTGTATAATTACCGGGGAAATCGTCAACAACACCCGAGCCTTTGAATACCAGGACATGATCTACCACCTTGTCCATAAAATATCGGTCGTGGCTTACCACAATGACACATCCCTTGAAATCCTGCAGATACTCCTCCAATACCTGCAGGGTGACTATGTCCATATCGTTGGTAGGCTCATCCAGAATCAGGAAATTAGGATTCTGCATCAACACGAGACACAACTGCAACCTGCGACGCTCTCCGCCACTCAGTTTGTAAATGTAATTCTGCTGCTGCTCCGGCATAAACATAAAATGCTGCAAAAATTGCATGGCACTCAGACGTCTGCCGCCACCCAAATCAACATATTCGGCAATGCGACGTACGGCATCGATTACCTTCATGTCATCGTCAACCTTCATCCCCTCCTGGCTGAAGTAGCCAAACCTGACTGTTTCGCCAATTACAAACCTGCCACTGTCCGGAGGTATAATACCCAACAGCAATTTCAGAAACGTACTCTTTCCGGTACCGTTGTTGCCGATGATTCCCATCTTCTCGTAGCGTGAGAAGTTATAGTAGAAATCCTTCAGTATTATCAGTTTTCTCTCGCCTTCCAATTCGAAGGCTTTTGAGACATATTCCGCCTCGAAAATCTTGGAACCTATATATCCGCTGTTAATAGTAAGCCGGACGTTTTCCTCTTCGATACGTCGCCTGGCTTTATTCTCCAGTTCGTAAAATGCCTCCTCTCTGTAACGGGCCTTGTGGCTGCGTGCCTGTGGTGTAGAGCGCATCCATTCCAATTCGGTACGGTAAAGGTTGTTGGCGCGTGCAATCTCGGCCCTTGCATTGTCCAGCCGCTCCTGACGTTTCTCGAGATAATAGGCATAATTGCCACGATACGTATAGAGCTTCTCGTCATCCATCTCCACAATCACGTTGCAGACTCTGTCCAGGAAATAACGGTCATGTGTAACCATAATCAGCGACACACACTGTCGTCCCAGGTATGACTCCAGCCACTCTATCATCTCCAGGTCCAGATGGTTGGTAGGTTCATCCAATACCAGCAGGTCAGGTCCCTTAATCAGTACATTTGCCAAAGCAACGCGCTTGAGCTGACCGCCGCTCAGCACACTCAGTTTGCGTGACGTATCGCCTATTTTCAGTTTGCCCAGTATCTGCTTGCTGCGTACCTCCAGAGCCAAAGCCTCCTCGGTATCATCCATATCCTGCTGCGCATGCCAGAAACAGGCTTCCAGTACAGTCATATCCTGGGGATACTGGGGTGACTGAGGCAGATAACCAACGCGCAAGCCTGACGTGGTAACCACCTCACCGCTGTCCGCACTGTCAACTGCTGCCAGTATATTGAGCAAAGTGGATTTACCTGTACCGTTACGTGCAATCAGACCTATGCGTTGGCCCTCGCCCACACTCATGCAAATGTTACGGAACAGCGTCCTGTCCCCAACGCTGCGTGTCAGATTTTGTGCCTGTAATAGAACCTTCATATATGCAAAAGTACATAAAATACGACATCTGAACAAAAAAAAATACGTGGAAAAGCAGTTAATAACAGAAAAAGTCGTATCTTTGCATCACGAAACAATCAGCATGACATCTGATTGCTATTCAAATTCACTTATATTTTTATGCACACAAAGACTCAGTTAGAGTCCATGACAATGGACCAGTTGCTTACTCTGGCACAGAAAATCGGAGCCGAGAAGAGCAACGACAAGACAACACTTATTTACAATATCATAGATGCTGAAAGCATTGTAGGTCCCACTACTGCACCAAAGGAAAATAAAGTTTCCTCCCCTACAGAGGTTGAAGCTACGGCAGAACCGGCACCTAAGAAGCGCGGTCGCAAGCCCAAGACTGCCAATGACGTAACACCTGTCCAGGCAGCACAGGAAGTTACTGAGAACCCCAAGACTGAGAGCGTGGATGTTGTCGAGCCTGCGCCCAAGAAGCGCGGAAGAAAGCCAAAGGTAGCCAAGGAGGATGTACCTGCACAGACATTGCAGGAGGAAGCGGTATCGACCAAGAAGGAAACTGTGGAGCCTGCTGAACCGGCACCCAAGAAACGCGGAAGAAAGCCAAAGGAAGAGAATGAGACCGCTCCTGCCCAGCCAGTACGTGTCGAGAAGGTTGAGCCATTCCACATCATACGTGACATCCGTACAACGGCTCAGGTGCTTGCAGATATGCAAAACAATCAGGCGGCTGCTGCCGTCAACACGACTTCCGCACAACAGGACAATCGTCGTCTGCAGCGTCCTACATACAATTTTGGTGACAAAATCATAGCCGAGGGTGTACTGGAGCTTGACCAAAGTCATGGTCGCGGTTTCCTGCGTAGTAGTGATTACAACTACATGCCTTCTCCAGACGACATTCTCGTTACCGCACAGCAGATAAAGAACATGGGGCTGAAAACAGGTGATGTAATCCGTTGCAGCGTAAATATGCCCAATCCCGGCGAGGCATACTACAATATGGGTCGCATACACAGTATCAACGGCTGTGACCCGCGTGTCGTACGTGACCGCTCTCCGTTTGAGAGCCTTACCCCACTCTTCCCCGACGAAAAGTTCAAACTGTGTTCCGGACAGAACGATCCGCTGTCGGTACGCATTGTGGATTTGTTTGCCCCCATCGGCAAGGGTCAGCGCGCCCTGATAGTCGCACAGCCAAAGACAGGTAAGACCATCCTGATGAAGGAGATTGCCAACGCCATCGCCAAGAACCATCCCGAGGCATACCTTATGATGCTTTTGGTTGACGAACGTCCCGAGGAGGTGACAGATATGGCTCGGACGGTAAAGGCCGAGGTTATTGCATCAACCTTTGACGAACCAGCAGAACGCCACGTGCGTATAGCAGGCATCGTCTTGGAGAAGGCAAAGCGTATGGTCGAGTGCGGACATGACGTAGTCATCTTCTTGGACTCAATCACGCGCCTTGCACGCGCTTACAACACAGTTGCTCCTTCCAGCGGCAAGGTTCTGTCCGGAGGTGTCGAGGCGACTGCTATGCACAAGCCCAAGCGTTTCTTCGGTGCAGCGCGCAATATTGAAGGCGGTGGATCACTTACAATCATTGCTACGGCACTTACCGATACAGGCAGCAAGATGGACGAAGTAATCTTCGAGGAATTCAAGGGAACCGGTAATATGGAACTGCAACTTGATCGTATGCTTGCCAACAAGCGTATCTTCCCGGCAGTCAATATTGTACAGAGCAGCACACGCCGCGACGACTTGCTGCAAGACCGCATGACTCTCGATCGCATGTGGATACTGCGCAAGTTCCTCACCGACATGAACCCCATCGAGGCTATGACCGAGATGAAACAGCGCATACAGAACACCAAGACAAACGAGGAATTCCTGCAGTCAATGAATTCGTAAAATATTATCGCATAATATTCAAGAAATAAGCCTGTTGATTGACTCAGCAGGCTTTTTTAGTTTAACACAGGGAATAAAATATCATGCTACGGCTTTTCTAACTATTCTCACGATGGTAGTATTTAGCAAGTTCAGTCATGCGGGCAATGTACTTGCCAATGATGTCGAATTCCAGATTGACTGTACTGCCAACCTGGATTGCGTGGAAATTAGTGTTGTCGTAAGTGTATGGTATTATGCATACCTGAAAGGTGTCTTCCGTTGGGTTGCATACGGTCAGGCTGACACCGTTGACGGTGACGGAGCCCTTGTCAACACAGAAGTATCCGCGTTGTACCATCTGTGGTGTGGTATGGTAGCGGAAGGTGTAACGGTAGCTGCCTTCCTGGTCTTCAATGGCTATGCACTGGGCTGTCTGGTCAACATGTCCCTGTACGATATGGCCATCCAGTCGTCCATTCATCATCATGGAGCGTTCGACATTGATCTCGTCACCGACTTTTAGCAGTCCTATGTTGCTGCGTTCCAGCGTCTCGCGCATAGCAGTTACGGTATATGTGTCATTGTCCTTCCTGACTACAGTGAGACATACCCCGTTGTGAGCAATGCTCTGGTCAATACTGAGTTGGTCAGTAAATGTGCATGACATTGTCAGGTGTATGTTGTCCTGTTCTTTCTCTATTTGCACGACTCGTGCTGTTTCTTCGACAATTCCGCTGAACATTTTTTTGATTTGTTTTGTTTACGAGGGCAAATATACGTTAAATATATGGATTTTGATAATGTGTTGTATGGAAAATCGAGTATTTTTTGTATTTTTGCGTGCGAAAATGTCTAAATAAATTACATTAGGGATACGTAAATGAAAAGATTGTTTCTATGTGGTATCGCATTGGTTTTGTGTATGATGCTGGA
>OCVV011320600.1_pt1 | contig 12433 bp, 9 predicted proteins | sample 1539721 | NCBI WGS metagenome assembly OCVV01 (sample SAMN02144230, study PRJEB22623) | gut metagenome | biome: sheep rumen | host: Ovis aries | place: New Zealand | reverse complement strand
CTCGGCTTATCCGCTGGACCGGCTGGTCAGCGAGGCTGTAGGAGACAACGCTGCCCCGCTCGACCTCTTCTCCGCCCCACAGGAACCGCAGGACGTCTTTGCCCACGTTCCGGGCATCGGACCGGAGAAGTCTGCACAGTTCGTACGCTGGTTCCGCGACCCAAAGAATCTGGAACGATACAACAGACTGGTGACCAACCTGGAGATTGTCGCTGCCAGCACGGTGCCGTCGGGCGACCTCTGCCAGGGACTCACCTTCGTCATCACGGGCGACGTCCGTCACTACAAAAACCGCAACGAACTGAAGGCCTACATCGAGTCGCAGGGTGGCAAGGTGGCCTCTGCCGTCAGTGGCAGCACCTCGTTCCTGATTAACAACGACGTCACCTCCACCTCCGGCAAGAACAAGAAGGCCCAGCAGCTGGGCATTCCCATCCTCTCGGAGGACGATTTCGTGGCCCGCTATACAGAACAGCCGGAATGAAGCCCCATCCCCTCATGATTGTCTCCCTGCTGGCACGGGCCGTCCGTCCCAGCCGCACCAAGGACATGCCGGCCGTGGCCCTGCCCTTCTGGATTCGCAAGGGCTACGACGGGCTGACGTTCTTCGGCCACATCATCACCCACAGCCAGGAGGAGGCGGAGGCCATGAACACCCGTTTCGACGCCATCAAGAACCACGAGATGATACACCTCTACCAGGCACGCTCCACGCACGACTCATGGCTTTGTTTCTACTGGCGCTACTTCGTCTACTGGCTTCAGGCCTGTCGCTACCGCAAGCACCTCAGGAACGCCGGCTACCTGCTCAACCCCTTCGAGATGGAAGCCTATGCCCACATGCACGACCTCGACTATCTCAGCGACAAAACCGACGGCTGCACTGGGTGGAAAGCCTTTGCAGCCCTTTCCCTTGAAGAACGCCTCCAGAGAGTGACCCATAAAAAAAACTAAATAAGTAGCCTAAAATTTGGCTGTTTCACGGGAAATCATTACCTTTGCAACCGAATTACAGAAAACGTGCTTCTTTCCTGAAGCATTCTTTCCATAGTTTTCAGCTAATCCACAACATTGAATCATTAACGAATTACTGTATATTATATGTACACGAAAGAAGAACTTGAAAAACTTCCTATCCCCGAACTCATGGAGATAGCCGGTGAACTGGGTGTCAAGGTGTCGCAGAACGATGAACTCGAAGCGGTCGTCTACGCCATTCTGGACAAAGCCGCCGAAAACTCGGCAGCAGGAGTGCCCACCCCAAAACGCAAACGCGCACGTATTGCCAAAGACAACAACAAGGTCTACACCGTCAGCGGCAGCGAAGGCGAGAACCTGGACGCCAAGCCCAAGAAGGGCAAGGCGGCCAAGAAACCGTCGCTCGACGACCTCTTTGCCGAGCAGGAAGCCTCAGAGCAGGCTGCTGCAGAAGAGAACAGCGTAGCAGAGAACAATGCAGAAGAACCCGTAGCCCAACCGACTGCCGAGGCTGAGAAGCCCGCCCCCAAGAAGCGCGGACGCAAGTCGAAGAAGGAACTGGAGGAGCTGGCAGCAGCCGAAGCCGCCAAACAGGCTGCCACAGACGGGCAACCGGCTACGGAGGCCGAGGAGGTCAAGGCCGATCAGAGCGTTCCTGAAGCAACAGCAGAAGATGCGACACCCTCAGAGGACATCAAGCCGGAGCAGATCAGCCAGCTGCAGAAGAAGCTGAACACCAACGACACTGCCGACGGTGTGTGGGAAGGCGACCCCGGCGACGGCACTGACTTCATCACGACGGTTGACCTGCCTGTAGAAGACCAGGCTGCCATCCCCTCGCTCGACATCTTCGACCGCCCCATGGCACAGCAGCAGGTGCAGGAGCCTAAGGCGACTCCCGCACGCAACGACTTCGGACGCAACCGCACCGAGTTTGACTTCTCCGACCTCATCACCGCCAACGGCGTGCTCGAAATCCTTCAGGACGGATACGGATTCCTGCGCTCTTCGGACTACAACTACCTCTCGTCACCCGACGACGTCTATGTCAACGTACAGCAAATCAAACGCTACGGACTGAAGACCGGCGACGTCGTGGAGTGCACCGTACGTCCGCCCCACGACAACGAGAAGTACTTTGCGCTGAGCAATATCAACTCCATCAACGGACGCAACCCACAGGAAGTGCGCGACCGCGTAGCCTTCGAGCACCTGACTCCCCTCTTCCCCGAAGAGAAGTTCACCCTCTGCGGCGACCCTGCCACCACCAATCCCTCGGTGCGCATCGTTGACCTCTTCTCGCCCATCGGAAAGGGACAGCGTGCACTCATCGTGGCACAGCCCAAGACCGGTAAGACCATCCTCATGAAGGACATTGCCAACGCCATTGCCGCCAACCACCCCGAGGCATACATCATGATGCTGCTCATCGACGAGCGCCCTGAGGAGGTGACCGACATGGCCCGCACCGTCAATGCCGAGGTCGTCGCCTCCACCTTCGACGAGCCCGCCGACCGCCACGTCAAGATTGCAGGCATCGTGCTCGAGAAAGCCAAGCGCATGGTTGAGTGCGGACACGACGTCGTCATCTTCCTCGACTCCATCACCCGTCTGGCACGTGCCTACAACACCGTAGCCCCTGCCAGCGGCAAGGTGCTCACCGGTGGTGTTGACGCCAACGCCCTGCAGAAGCCCAAGCGATTCTTCGGTGCAGCCCGCAACATTGAGAACGGCGGTTCGCTGACCATCATCGCCACCGCACTGACCGACACCGGCAGCAAGATGGACGAGGTCATCTTCGAAGAGTTCAAGGGCACCGGCAACTCCGAGCTCCAGCTCGACCGTATGCTGGCCAACAAGCGCGTCTACCCGGCTGTCAACCTCGTACAAAGCTCGACACGCCGCGACGACCTGCTGCAGGATCAGACCACGCTCAACCGTATGTGGATTATCCGCAAGTTCATTGCCGAGATGAACCCCATCGAAGCCATGAACACCGTCCGCGACCGGCTGGTGCAGACCCACTCCAACGAAGAGTTCCTGCTCTCGATGAACGGCTGACAAGAGCCATCTATAGCAAAAAAAGAAAAAAGAGAGGCATCCCACCTTTTCGGGGGGGTGCCTCCCTTTCTTTTTACACAGAAGGAACTCTCCCTTTGTGTGCTTTTGTGTCCGTCCGACCTACAGCTTTTACTTTCAGTGCCATAGTCTAAATCTCCTTTTGTTTTGAATAGTTGATAATAAGATAATGTAAATAAATTTATAAGTTTCCTGTTTGGAGCTCGCTCGCTCCGTTTGTCCTCCGTGGGGCATCCGTTTTTACTGCCTGGGCAGGGCGTAAATTTTCGCAGGCCTGGACGCAAATTCTGCCTCGCCTGACAGCTCCCTTCCGTCTCACTTCCGACAATGCAAAGGTACGAATATTTCATGGTCTTTACAAATTTTTCGCCCCAAAAACGCTGTTTTTTCACCCTATTTCGCTCCCAATTTTGCAGAGAAATTACCTCATTGTCATACGGGATGGGAAATGTTATTTGTTATTTGTTACTTGTTACTTTTTGCCGATTTTCAAAAACGCAAAGGACAACTTCTATCTATATAATATAATTATAATTATATTATATAGATAGATATTATTATATACTTTGTTCTTCCTATTCTTCTTTTTAGTCATCAACTTCTACCAATACTCATTTTCCACTAAAATATGAGCAAAAAGTAACAAGTAACAAGTAACAAAGTAACTATTTTGTTTTTTAAGATGCTGTATCTTTGTAACGTATAAAAACCAAAACAGATAATATGGCTAAAAAGAACCTTTTTAGATGCCTTTTTTGTCTAAAGAGGTCTGTTTTTGACCTTAATCAAGACTTTTATATGGCGAATTAACAATTCTTTGCGTTTTTTTTTTTTTGTTCACGCTTTTTGTCGTATCTTTGCCCACAATATATAAAAATCTAGAAAGCAAAAAGCGTGATGCGATACTTTATACATTCTCTGCGGATGCGTAATATCCTGTTGCTGCTCGTGCTGATAGCAGGCCGTGTTCAGGCACAGGATTTAACGTTACGCACCAATGTGCTCTACGATCTCGTCGTGGCGCCGTCTGTAGGTGTGGAGGTAGGTGTCACACCGCGCATTACCATTGTGGGCAATGGTGCCTACAACTGGATTGGAGCCTCGATATGGGGCGACCGCGTCCATGTTGCCTCAATTGATGTGGAAGGCCGCTATTGGTTGAACGCGGCCCTTAATAGCGATTACACCAAGACCACTCGTTGTGGCCACCATGTAGGTGCCTATGTGGGCTACTATCGCTACGACATGCTCTTTAATGGCTCCGGCCAGCAGGCGAAGGCCAACTTCGGTTTGGGCGTCAGCTACGGCTACAGCCTTCCTGTGAGTCCGACCCTCAACCTCGACTTCACCATTGGTCTGGGCTATGTAGGTGGTGAGTATAAGAAATATGAGGTCAGCGACGATGAGCTGCGCCATAATGTTTGGATGTCCGACAAGATCCGTCATTACTTCGGCCCTTCCAAGGCTGAGGTGGCGCTGGTTTGGCGGCCGTGGAAGAAATAAGAAGAAATAATATAAATAGGTACGCGTAAGGTCATGATTATAAGAGGTCTCTGTCACAACATGTTGTTCGTCGGGTTTATTGTCCTGGCGCTTATGGCCTGTGAACCTCGCGAACTGTGTTATGACCACATCCGTTGCGCGCAAGCCTCCGTGCAGGTGGTTTTCGACTGGCAGAAGGCCCCCGCTGCGCAGCCGTCAGGCATGACGGTGCTGTTCTACGACCTAGACAACCCGTCGAACGAACCTATTCGATACGATCTCCCCGGCATGGAGGGAGGTACGGTGCAAATAGCTTTTGGCCGCTATCAAGTCGTGGCCTACAACTATGACACGGAGACAATCCTCTATAATGGTTTGGCCTCGTCAGAGACTTTAGAGGCTTATACTCGTCACTCATCATTGGAAGAAGAAACGCGACTGGCGCCCACACGTAATGCAATGCCGCGTGCTCCCCAGACAGAGCATGAACCTGTCATCCTGGAGCCCGACCCGTTATGGTGTGGTGTCAGTGGACTGACGGTGACTTCAGCTGAAAATGTACAACGTGTGGTGTTACAACCAGTCTCACGTTATCGCGAAATTACGGTGACCATTCATAATGTACCTAACCTGAAGTACTCAGGTCAATTTGGCGGTGCCTTGTCTGGCCTGGCTGCCTCGGTCTTGATGGTTTCCGGTCAGTTGAGCGAAGAATGTGCTACGCAGGCCTTCCCAGTGACTGTTGTCGATGCTACCACGCTGCAGATGCAGTTGCGTATCTTTGGCCACTGCCCGCATGCCGAAAATGGCGTTGTCAACAAGCATCTGCTGACTATCTATGCCATTCTGGCCGACGGCTCGAAGTGGTACTATTCCCAAGATATCACCGAACAGCTGCATGACGCCTTGTCCTCTGATGACACGCATGTCTACATTGAACTTGACGGCTTACCTCTGCCGAAACCCATTGTCAACGGCTCCGGCTTTCAACCAACCATCGATGGTTGGCAGGGCGCAGAGATATATGTCAGTATATAAAAAGACAAAACTTTTACAATGAAGATAGATAATTTTATTATTAATTATACTGTTAAGGCTTATGAAAAAGATTCTATTAATGATGGCAGTAGCAGCCCTAGTGCTAGCTTCTTGCAGTTCTGACGAGACCGTTGCGGTCAATCAAGGTGACGCTATTAGCTTCCGCCCGTTAGTTAACGGCGTGACGCGTACGGCAAATGGCGCAGGTGTAAAGTCTACATGGGAAACCGGTGATATTCTCTATGTGACAGCTCAGCGTGGTACAGCAAAGTTTTTCCAGGATCAGTTTAAATTAGATGCTACTGGCTTTAACTCTACAAATAAGTATTATTGGCCAAGTGACATCGCAACAAACAGTATTACTTTTGCGGCATTCTGGGGTGCTACTTACAAGACTTGGGGTGCTGATAAAGATGGTTTGGAACTTGCTTCAGCATATACGGTAGATGATGATGTTTCCAAGCAGAAAGACCTTCTTTTTGCTCTCAAGACCGTAAATGCAAAACCTTCTGATGGCGGTGTGACACTTAATTTCCGCCATATGCTTTCACAGATTGTGGTGAAGGTTGCCAATGACCAAGATAATTTGAAAGTTACGGTTTCTGGCGTACGAATTGGTTTCTTGAACAAGACGGGTACTTTCGCTTATAATACTACTAACAGTGGTAGTGAAACCGAATCTCAAGTTACAGAGCCTACAAATTCTACACCTGCACCACAAACGCTAATTGCTCGAACAGATTGGACATTGACAGATGACGCATCAAAAGATGCTTCTTACCTTTTTGAACAGGATTTATCAGCAAGTCCTACTGTGTTAAATGGTTTGGCAACATCAGCTACGACTCTTACTGATTTTTCATCATGGATTATGATGCCTCAGGCCCTGACAGTTGCTAACGGATATACAACAGATCGAACTAATGGTGCTGTTAATGATACACAAAAGGAATTAAATGGTGCATATATTGCTTTGGAATTAGCCATCGTTGACAAAACGTCTTCTGCTCCTATTCTTTCAAAACAATGGTGCTATTGGCCTATCGGTACAACATGGAATCCGGGCTACAGATATACATATACTGTCAATGTCGGCAGTGGCGGTTATCAGCCAACCGATCAAGATAACGACAAAACAGATTTAGACCCCGTAATGGGCCAAACAATTATCTGGTTCCAGCCAACTTGTACGATTGATACCTGGGTGGATGAAAATTATGGTATATCATCTCCTATTGCAAGATTAGCTTCATTCGCATTTGCAAATGGTTCCTCTGAGACAATTAGCTTGGGAGCAGGTGCTAATGGCCGTTATGATATCACTATCACAGGCCTGACAGAAGGACATCACATTACTGCAACCGGTTCCGTAAACTTTTCGGTTAACTCTATTAGTAATTCTGGAGTAGTTCCTGCAAACGGAACGCTTAAAATAGACGGAATATTATCACCTAATGGAAAAGCAGCCGCAGCGAGTGTAATTACCATTAATGATACTGATAATAGTCAAAGCATGACTATTACAATTAATCAGGCTATTCCTACTAATTAAGCCAATAGGTCAGCAGGGGTTCGACTCCCCTGCTGATTACAACCCACTCAATAAAGAGTGTAAATAATAACTCATTAATGTGATGAGACAAACGAAATATCATCTTCTGTTACTTGTTCTGTTGGCAGCCGGGCTGCTGGCAGGATGCACTGCTGACGAGACAGATGTCGACGGCAGTGAGATACGTTTCAAAGTGACAGAATGGCAATCGATGGAAACGACGCGAGCTACGACGCTACCAGAAGGCACTATAACCAGTGGTAGCTTCAAGGTAGATGCATACATGGATGCAACCGACAACAAATATATCGATGACCAGTTAGTGTCCTATACCACTGGCCAGTGGATGTTTGTTAATAAATACTATTGGCCACAGTCGAATAATCTGACATTCGTGGCCTATATGCCAACATCGCTGCCAGGCAACACCTTCATAACGAAGGCTAGTCCTGCGTATAATTATACTGATGGTCCCTCGTTTGTATGTACCAATCTTCCCATGTCCAACGCAGGCCAATACACACTCAAGGAGTTTGTCTATGCTGTGGCTAAGGATCAGAACAAGGCTACGCAAGGTGCAACGGGCGTTGCACTGACTTTCCATCACACGATGGCCAAACTAAATTTGTTTGTGATGAAGCCTCACCGCAAGGTGACCATCAACAAGATAACATTTAAAAACCTCTACAATTACGGAACCTATGTGCATAACACCCGCGTATGGACCCCAACAGGCAGCCCGACGAATTTGGTGATAACACCTGACCCTATTTCGGATCTTGATGCCAATGCCACAGAACTGACAAATATCAGTAACCCGCTACTGATGATGCCACAAAGCTACACAGCCGCCAACCAGATAGAAGTGAAACTGCAATATTGGAAGACTGATGGTTCCGGCAAGGAGGAAGAATTGACCATTACCTTCAATAATCCCATCTCAGAGTGGGAGATAGGTAAGTCGTACAACTATACCCTTAACCTCAGCGAAAGCCATAATATCCGCTTTGGTGTGTTGGTGACGAATTGGGATGAAGACGGTGTGGCTGATGCCACAAACTTTACCTACGATGCTGACTTCATTGTCAGTGTCGACAATTGGGATCAGGACGGCGTGGCTGATGCTGTGACGTTCAGCTACGATGCCGACTTTATGCTGAAGGTGGATGACTGGGAGGATGACGGAACGGATAATATTGATCTATAACAACAAATGATATACGATAGAAAAGGAAAGAAGATAATTGAGATGAAAAGGGTGTTCAGTTTGATAGCAATAGTCCTGTTGTTGGTGGCCTGTTCGGAGGATGTTACCAACAACCGTCCTGATGGCGACAAGCGATTTATCTCCTTTGGCGTGATGGAAGGTGATGCTGTCAGCGTGACGGTAGAGGACATTAACACACGCTCGTCTGAACAGAAGATTCCTGACGTGACAGAGACGGTGGTAGAGGCAGAAACCGACTTCCCGATTTCTGAACAGCTTTGCCTGACCATCACTGACGAACCTTGCATCCATAAAGGCCAGATAACTCGTGGCTCGCTTCAGAACACGGCTGATACGCGTTCGCTGGTATTCGGCGTGACAGAGTTTGTAAAGGACCAGACTACTGCTCCCGTTTTCTCCAATTCAGTGCCGATGGCGCAAAACACGACACTTGATGGTGGACGTGAATTGTTTATGGCTGATGAGACTTGGCAGGATGATGCATACGGTGGGCAACAATATGATTTCTATGCCTATGCCCCTCAAGTAAGTGCCGTCGGACAAAGAGGTATTACCCTGAGTAATGATAATCGTACTATAACCTACAACGCAGCAAACGTTGATGTGGGTGATCAGCCTGACCTGATGACAGCCATAAAAGCTACTTCTGCGTATGTCGGCATCGTCCCTTTGACCTTCCAGCATCGCCTGTGTGCCATACAGATTAAAACCAGTGGTACCTGGGCTACAGGCTATCATGTGTCTGCAGTCAAGTTCTTGAATGTCATCTCTTCAGGAACTTTCGATATTGATACGGATAAGGATGCTGCTTGGTCCAGCATAGGTGCCGCTGGGGTTTATGAGGTTTCTGGATTTACGCAGGCCGATGCTACCAATACAGTGGTCACTGGTCCTGATGATAAATGGCTGATGATGGTTCCCCAGACTTTGAGTAGTGCCAAAATCAGTATTACGCTGACAGATGGATTGTCAAATTCTTATACAGTTGTAGCGCCTATCAGTGCCTATACCTGGACAGCTGGTCATATGGTAACCTATACCATAAGTCCGGCTTCTATTGCATCTATGACGGTAAACAGTCCTGAACTGGGGTCTCCCGCTACTTATGCGACGTCCGATCAATTCGGCCTCTTTGTGCTGGATAGGGATAATAAAATTTTAATCAGTAACCAGCCCGTCAGTCCTACTGCCGGCGATGCGGCAACTTCTCGTACGCTCAACATTCCTTCAACGATATTCAAGTCCAAGCAGTATAAATACTTCTTGATGTATCCCTACACGAGTGATTTGGAAACGCTTGTAAACACATCAAACGCAACAAATTATGATAATTATTATAAAGAGGGTATAACTGCGACAGGTCGGACTACTGATGCTGATACGTTTTTTGCGGATGTAATATCTAATTGGTCTACAGGAAATTTACAGATAGCATCACTGTCAGGTGATCACTTCGATATGGTACAAAAAAAGCATTGAGCTTATTAATTAAACAAGAAAAGATGAAATTCGACAAAAGATTAATAAAGATGAAGAAACTGTTCACACTTATAGCAGCAGCCTCGTTGATGGCAGCATGTTCAGATGAGGTCACCACCAACCGTTCTGAAGGTGATAAGCAATATATTTCCTTTAGTGTGTCGGATATACAAAGTTCTTCGACACGAGCGTTTGTTGCACCATGGAATAATGAGCAAACGGAAATACCCGATGCAGAGAAGTGCGTTGTTGCGGTGGATACGGACCTACCCACGGAATATCCTCTATGTCTGACCATCAGTGACGAACCTTTTATCCATCGCACTGAAAGCAATCTGACCCGTGGTGTGATTCTGAACAGTGGAGATGCTGCGAGTTTGGAATTTGGTGTAACAGAATTTTTGAAGGATGGCGAAACAGAATATTTTTCAAATACCAAACCTGCATACCAAAATGTAACGCTTGATGGCGGGAGAGCACTTTTTAAGGCTAACGAATTTTGGGAGTATGATTCATACGACGGCACAGAATACGATTTCTATGCCTATGCTCCACATGTGAATAGTACAGGACAAGGCATCACGTTAAGTAACCATAACCGCACCATAACCTACGATGCAACGGGTATTAGCGTGGGTAGCCAGCCGGATTTGATGACTGCCAGAAAGTGGACATCATCGTATGTCGGAGCCATACCTTTGAATTTCCAGCATCGCCTGTGTGCCATACAGATTAAAACCGCTGGTGCTTGGGCTTCAGGCATTCATGTGTCTGCGGTCAAGTTCTTAAACGTCATCCCTTCAGGAACTTTCAATATTGATACGGATAAAGTTGATGATTGGACCAGCAAAGGCGCAGCCGGTGATTATGTGGTTTCAGGGTTTAATGAGGCTGCTGCCACCGCAACAGTTGTTACTGGCCCTACAGATAAATGGCTGATGATGGTGCCCCAGACACTGAGCGGTGCCAAACTCAGCATCACATTGACAGATGGCTCGTCAAATTCAACTATTCTAACAGCTCCGATTAATTCAACAGCCTGGTCAGCGGGCCACACGGTGACCTATACCATTAGTCCTGAGGCCATATCTGAGATAACGGTTAACTATCCGACAGGTTCTGCTCGAAGTTGGAACGATGGCAGCAATCCCGTAACGGGCCCTGTTTCCACTTATGCGACAACAGACCAATTCGGACTCTTTGTGCTTGACAAGGATAATAAAATTCTTATTAGTAATCAGTTGGTAACCCCAACGGCAGGTGATGCAGCAGCTTCACGTATACTTGACATTTCATTCTTTAAGTCAAAGCAGTACAGGTACTTCTTGATGTATCCTTATAAGGATAATGCGACTTTACAATCGATAGTAGGCTCGGACAATTATAATAATTACTATAAAGAGGGCGCGACTGGCAGATCGGCTAGTGCAGATGCGTTTTTCGCAGAAGTAATTTCTAATTGGTCTCCAGTGAATGACCAAAGTGCTGAAGCCACCTTTAAATCGCAAGACCTACAGATTGCAAAACTGTCAGGCGACCACTTTGATATGGTTCATAAGATGGGATTGATTGCAATTACTATGCCTTTGCAGACAATACGTAAGACAAGGTATTATCAAATTTCAGGTTCTGCATGGGTTGAAAATGATACAAAGACTACTGACGCAAATAATGTTATATCTGCAAGTGGTTCAACAAACTTTACAACTTCGTGGAAACCTTGGGTTAATACTACTACTACATGCTTCTTGATTAATAAACCAGGAAGTGGAGCTCCAACCATTTCCGCAAATCGCGGTACTTCAGAATCCACGTACTCTTGGTCTGTGGACGATTTGTCTATTACATCTGCAGCTTCTTATAAGGCGAAGACGCTTCCGTCATTACCTTCTCCCACTTATTTATATAATGCTTGGGAATTCAATTATGAAGGGGCCGGACGGTCCTTTGAGATACCCGCTACAGGTACATATTGTATAGAATGCTGGGGAGCAAGTGGAGGATCTGCTTATGAATTAAGAGGACAAGGTGGATATACAAGAGGAAATATTAATCTCTCATCAAGCGATATTTTATATGTATATGTAGGTCAACGAGGTCAAGATGAAGGAACCTCTGGTACTCGCGTTGCTAGTTGGAATGGTGGAGGTAAAGGCGTGATTTCTAGTTATGCTGTTAAGCTAAATTCGGGTGCTGGTGGAGGTGCCACGGATATAAGAACAAAAGAAGGACTTACTTCTTCGCAGGCTTCTTCGTGGGCAGATGTATGGAATAATGCATATGGATTGAGAGGACGTGTTATGGTTGCTGCGGGAGGCGGAGGATCCGATGGTAATGGTTATGGAGGAGGTCATGGCGGCGGTGTAAATGGAGGTAATAGTGATAATACACAAGGCTCTACTGGAGGAATCAGAGGTTGTGTTGGTGCTACGCAAACAGGGGGTGGCACAACTACATCAGGTCGTGTAGGCAGTCATAGTGGATTATGGGTTGCGGGAATTAATGGCACATTTGGAATAGGTGGAGCTGGTGGAGATTCTAGTAATTCCAGTTATAAGCTTAACTGTGGTGGAGGTGGCGGAGGCGGCTATTGGGGA
>OCVV011133385.1_pt1 | contig 12433 bp, 12 predicted proteins | sample 1539721 | NCBI WGS metagenome assembly OCVV01 (sample SAMN02144230, study PRJEB22623) | gut metagenome | biome: sheep rumen | host: Ovis aries | place: New Zealand | reverse complement strand
GAGAGCCGTCAGGCGGAACATATCGCTGGAGCCATATTGTGCTTTGAAGCGGAGGTTGGTGTTCTCGTACGCCCGCGCCTCTGTACCCCCGTGCCCCCGAAACACCGGTGCCTTCGTCCGGATGTAGATGGCTCCGGCATTGCCGAAGTCGGAGGCGGGCTGGAAGATGGCACTCTTCTGTCCGTTGTAGAGCGTGATCTCTTCGATATTGTCGAGCGAGAACTGTCCGAGGTCTATCTGTCCGTTCTGTGCATTACCCAATTGCACGCCGTCGTAACTGATGCCAAGATGGTGCGTGCCCATAGAACGGATGTTCACCGTCTTGATGCCGCCCACGCCACCATAGTCCTTCAGTTGGATGCCGGAGAAATAGCGCAGGGCATCAGCAATAGAGTTAGAACTTAGCCGTTCGAGCATCTCGCCGTTCAGTTTCTGGCTGGGCACCACCTCACGCATCGCGGGACGTGACACGACTACAATCTCCCTGACGTGTTGCAGGGAGTCCAACTTGCCTTGAGCCGTCATCGGCAGACTCAGGCAGCAGACAAATGCCAGTGCCAATGCTTTACGCACTTCGCTCTTACTTTTTACCGTTTTTATTATCTTTATGCCGTTGCAGCCTAACCCCAGAGGCTGACAAATGGCTACCAACACAGCCGATCTTGACCTTTCGGTCGAGCCCGGCTATCGGCAGGTCTTCTGACTTGTCGCCCAGTAGCAAACGTCTTCCCAATGATATCAGTGACTTTCATGTTTGCTCTGATAAAAGCGACTCACAGCAGCGGGACTGTACGGGACTCTCACCCGATTCCCTTTTCATCACCCGAGGGGGTGAACCGATTGTCGGCTGCAAAGGTATAAAAAAAGCCGCAGACTACATATTTTTTGCAGATTAATTCTGTGAAAATCATAAAAATCTGTGATTATCAGTGTAATCTGTGGCATAAAAATCGTATCTTGGGCAGCAGAAGATCGTCAAAATAATGATTTATTCAGCAAGGTGCGTGATCAGTATCTTCACGCCTATTCCGATCAGTATCAGGCCGCCAAGAAGTTCTGGCTTCATCCGGCGGCTTATCTTCTTGCCGAAGCGGCGTCCCAACTGAAAGCCGATGATGCTGAACAGAAAGGACACCAAGCCGATGATGGCCAGAGGCAGTGATAACTGTGACAACCGGGAATAGCCCGTACAGGCAAAGGAGATGCCAACGGCCAAGGCATCAATGCTGGTGGCAACGGCCAATAGCAGTTGGGTGGACAGTTTGCGGGGAATGAAGTGCATATCCTCTTCTGGTCCTAAAGCGTCTTTTATCATCTTGCCCCCAATGAAGGCGAGCAGGCCGAAGGCAATCCAGTGATCGACCGCTGCGAGATACTCTGCTAAGTAACTGATGCCCATCCAGCCCAACAACGGCATCACGGCCTGGAATAAGCCGAAGAGGAAAGCCATGCGAAGCGAATGGCTCTTCACTCCTCTCTCAATGACGCCACTGACAATGGAGACAGAGAAGCAGTCCATCGCCAGTGCGATTGCCAATAAGATGATATCAAACAAGTTCATAAAGCCGTCAGGTTGGTATTTATTTGCCTGATTTTTGCATTTTTGCGGCAAAAATACAAAATAATGCACAATTCACAATGGACAATTCACAATTATTATGTAATTTTGCAAAGAAACCTATAACAAAAATTACTATAAGCAGAATGAAGAAAGTACTTTTTCTTGGTTTTTGGATGGCTGCATCAATGGCGGTGCAGGCAGAGCAAGTCGCCATCGGGACCAAACACTCGACGATGGTGCTCGAAGTGGAAAACGGCAAACAGCCGCAGTATGTGTATTTCGGACAGAAACTGAGCGACTATGACCTCAGCCATCTGCAACGGCCCGTCAATGGCAGGATGGATGTCTATCCCGCCTACGGGCTCAACACGCCTGCCGAGGCAGCACTGGCTATGAGGCACGCTGACGGGAATATGTCGACGGCCCTGTACGTGACTGGTTGCGAGAAAAAAGATGACGTGATTCGTATCCTCCTGAAAGACCCAGTGTATCCCGTATCCGTCGCCCTCTGCTATAAGGCATACGAAGAGGAGGACATGATAGAGACGTGGACGGAGATTACCAACGGCGAGGCCAAGCCCGTCACCCTGACGCAGTTCGCCTCCATCAGTCTGCCCATTCGCCGTGGCGATGTGTGGGTATCACATTTCTATGGCTCATGGGCCAACGAAGCCCGTCTGGTGGAAGAGCCGCTGCTTCCTGGTGAAAAGGTGATAAAGAATAAGGACGGCACGCGGAACTCCCATACCGACCATGCCGAAGTGATGTTCTCACTCGACGGAAAGGGTCAGGAGAACGCGGGTGACGTGATAGGCGCAGCCCTCTGCTACTCGGGCAACTTCCAACTGAAAATCGATACCGACGACACGGAGTATCACTACTTCTTCGCAGGCATCAACCCCGACAACTCAGAATACCATCTGAAGAAAGGCGAGACCTTCGTGACGCCCAAGGTGGCCCTGAGTTTCTCGAAGTGCGGACTCTCGGGCGTTTCCCGGAATTTCCACAAATGGGGGCGCAAATATATGATGATGCACGGTGACAAGGAGCGTAAGATCCTGCTCAATTCATGGGAGGGCGTCTACTTCGACATCAACCAGAAGGGCATGGACCAGATGATGGGCGACATCGCTTCGATGGGCGGTGAACTCTTCGTGATGGACGACGGCTGGTTCGGCGACAAGTATCCTCGTAAGACCGACAATTCCTCCCTGGGAGACTGGGTGGTGGACAAGAACAAACTGCCGGAAGGCATCGAAGGACTGCTGCGCGACGCCAAGAAGCACGGCATCAAGTTCGGCATCTGGATTGAGCCAGAGATGACCAACTCCGTCTCCGAACTCTATGAGAAGCATCCCGACTGGATAGTTAAGGCACCCAAGCGCGACGCTGTGCAGGGGCGTGGAGGCACCCAACTCGTGCTCGACCTCTCGAACCCCAAAGTGCAGGACTTCGTGTTCTCAGTCGTCGACAACCTGATGACGAAATACCCGGAAATCGACTATATCAAGTGGGATGCCAACATGCCTATCCTGAACCACGGTTCGCAGTATCTGACGATGAACGACCAGAGCCATCTCTACATCGAGTACCACCGCGGCTTTGAGAAAGCCTGCCAGAAGATCCGTGCGAAGTATCCTGACCTCACCATTCAGGCTTGTGCCTCCGGCGGCGGTCGCGCCAACTGGGGCGTGATGCCCTACTTCGATGAGTTCTGGGTGTCAGACAATACCGATGCTCTCCAGCGCATCTATATGCAGTGGGGCACTTCGTACTTCTTCCCGGCCATCGCAATGGCCTCACACATCAGTGCCACACCTAACCACACCGTCTTCCGCACAACAGCCATGAAGTATCGCATCGACGTGGCCATGAGCGGGCGTCTGGGCATGGAGATACAGCCTAAGAATATGAGCGACGATGAGAAGACTCTCTGCCGCAATGCTATCAAGGAGTATAAGCAGATCCGGCCAATCGTGCAGTTCGGCGACCTCTACCGTCTTGTCTCACCTTACGACAAGCAGGGGCTCGCCTCGCTGATGTACGTGAATGAACAGAAGTCGAAGAGCGTGTTCTTCTGGTGGAAGACAGAGTCGTTCCAGAACGAGCATCTGCCACGCGTAAAAATGGCCGGCCTCGACGCGGACAAGAAATATAAGATACACGAACTGAACCGTATCGATCTGAAGCCCCTTGACATCGAAGGCAAGACTTTCAGCGGGGCCTATCTTATGAACCACGGTCTCGAGGTGCCTTACCGCAACGAGCCGGAGTGGTCGAAGAAGAGCGACTGGAGTAGCCGCGTGCTGTTGCTCGAAGCAGAATAGGAAAGGTAGAAAGGTAAAAAAGTAAAAAGGTAAAAGATGGCAGCACACAATGAACTGGGCGCGTGGGGCGAAGCACTGGCAACTGTGTATCTGCAGAAGAAAGGCTACGTCATCATGGAGCGCGACTGGAAACTGGGGCACCGCGATCTCGACATCATCGCTCAGGATGGCGAGACTGTGGTGTTCGTAGAGGTGAAGACGCGCCGCAACCGCGTGTTTGGTGAACCAGAGGAGGCCGTCGACTATCGAAAACGGGACAATCTGCGAAAGACGATCAGCAGTTACGTGAAGTTTCGCCATATCAATTGTGAGATACGCTTTGACGTGGTGACCGTCGTGGGAACTCCCGACGGCAGCGAACCGGAGATAAGTCATATAGAAGATTTCCCTTTGTATTGAACAAATTTATAAAAAAGGCGGCGTCATTGCTGCCTTTTTTCATAAATTATTTGTATCTTTGCCGCCAAATATAATTAGGAATAACAAGATGATACAATCAATGACTGGCTACGGCAACATGGTCGTGGCTTACAAAGACAAGAAGATCCATGTGGAAATCAAGTCGCTCAACTCCAAGCAACTCGACTTGCAGACACGCATTGCCCCACTCTATCGTGAGAAAGAGATGGAGATGCGCCAGATGGTGGCTGAGGCCTTGATTCGCGGCAAGGTGGACATGAGTGTGTGGACTGAAAAAGAAACCGTAGTGGATGCGACACCCGTAAATGCCGCGCTCGTGGAAAACTATTACCATCAACTGAAGGACATCGCCCAGAAGACGGGCATCCCTGAGCCCCAGGACTGGATGTACACCCTGACGCGGATGCCGGACGTGCTGACGAAGACTGATGTAGAGACACTCGATGACGAGGAATGGGTGGTGGTCAAGGAGGCTGTCAGTAGTGCCTTGCAGAATCTGGTGGACTTCCGTATGCAGGAGGGGGCCGCGCTTCAGAAGAAGTTTGGCGAGAAGATAGACAATATAGCACAACTGCTGGCCGACATCGAGCCTTATGAGAAGGGCCGTGTGGAGAAGATAAAGGTCCGTATCGAAGAGGGACTCAAGCAGATTCCCGGAGTGGAGTACGACAAGAACCGGCTGGAACAGGAATTAATCTATTATATTGAGAAACTGGATATCAGCGAGGAGAAGCAGCGCCTGGCCAATCATCTGAAGTACTTCCGTGAGACGATGAATGAGCCTGCCGGACAGGGTAAGAAACTCGGATTCATCGCTCAGGAGATGGGGCGCGAGATCAATACGACAGGCTCGAAAAGCAATCAGGCTGAGATGCAGAACATCGTAGTAAAGATGAAGGACGAATTGGAACAGATCAAGGAGCAGGTGCTGAATGCGCTTTGAATCATTAAAACGTCATAACGAAAAAAAGATGAGGGGAAAACTGATTATATTTTCGGCTCCGTCGGGTACGGGAAAGTCAACGATTATCCGGTGGCTGATGGGAGAGCATCCGGAGTTGAGACTGGCTTTTTCCATTTCTTGTACGTCGCGGGCTCCGAGAGGGGAGGAGCAGAACGGCGTGGAATACTTCTTCCTGACGCCGGAGGAGTTTCGCCAGCGGATAGAGAACGATGAGTTCCTGGAGTATGAAGAGGTGTATCAAGACCGCTTCTATGGAACGCTAAAGGCCCAGGTGGAACGCCAACTTGAGGCAGGACAGAATGTGGTGTTCGATGTTGATGTGAAGGGTGGCGTGAATATTAAGAAGCACTATGGCAGCGAGGCGATGAGCATCTTCATCCAGCCGCCTTCGATTGATGAACTGCGTCGCAGGCTGGAGCATCGGGCAACGGATGCGCCAGAGGTAATCGATCAGCGCATAGCCCGTGCGGAGTTTGAACTCACTTTCGCCCCGCAGTTCGACAAGATCGTGGTGAATGATGACCTGGCTCAGGCCAAGGCTGATGCGCTGGCTCTGGTAGAAACTTTTTTAAAGGGAATAGTTAATAGTGAATAATTGTGCACTGTACATTATGAATTGTGCATAATGAAAAAGACGGGCATCTTCGGCGGTTCATTCAACCCCATTCACAATGGTCATATCTCGCTGGCCTGTCAACTTAGGGAAAAGGCAGGATTAGATGAAGTGTGGCTGATGGTGTCGCCCCAGAATCCCTTGAAGCGGTCGGCTGATTTGCTCGACGACGGAAAGCGACTGGAGATGGCTCGTCTGGCTCTGCAAGGGATAGAAGGTATCATGCCCTGCGACTATGAAATGCATCTGCCAACACCGTCTTACACTTGGAACACCCTGCAGGCTTTGTCTGAAGACTATCCTGACCGTGAGTTCGTATTATTGATGGGAGGCGACAACTGGGCGCTTTTCGATAAATGGTACCATCATGAAGATATCCTCAGCCACTATCATATTGTGGTATATCCCCGTAAAGGCACGGGGGTACTGGGGTACGAAGGCGCGGGGGTGACTTTTGTCAATTGCGATCTTATCGACATCAGCAGCACGGAGATACGCAATCGCATCAAAGCAGGTAAGAGCATCCGCCGGATGGTGCCGAAGGCTGTGGACGAGTATATCAGAAGGGAGGGTCTGTATTTAGTGAATGGTGAATAGTGAAGATTTAATAATTGTGCATTATGCATTGTGCATTGTGCATTATCTAGATCTTTTTATCTGTGCCCAGCCACTTCTGGATACGATAGGTTAGCGACTTGCTAATCTGGCTGAAGTTACCGTATCGCAGGTTCAGAAAGAGTTCTTCGAAAGAGCGGCCTATCTTGATCCAGGGATGTCCCCAGGCATTATAGCGATACATACGCTGCACATAGGCCACATTATCAACGACATATTCAGGATGCCTTAAAGGGAAACTGATTTCATGACGTTGCATCGTGAAGATGCGACGTATGGCTTTTGGCAGTGTCCTCAGAGCTGTGTAATGGGCCGACTCATCCGTCGCACCGATATTGTTGATCTGATTCTGGGATGGCATGATGGCGAGCCCGTTGTTGAGCATCATTTGCGACCAGAAGATGGTTTCGAACTGGGGTAATCCGGAACTGCGGTGCAAACGGCAGGTACGGATGAAGTCGCTCTTGTAGCCCCGGGCCTTTATCAGTTGCTGAAGTTGGTCGAGGTTGTACGGATCGTCGAGGAACGACAGGTGCTCATCCCATTTTGCTACCACTCTGCGCCACGAAGCCCAACCCCAGATGCTGAAGGCTGAGGTGAAGAAGTAGTCGTAAGGACAGTCGGGTGTCTGTTCGTCCATGTTGAAGCCGGAGATCATGGTAATGCGCTCATCGTTCTCGTAGCGGTCGAGCATCTCCTTACAGAATGGGAAGAACGACTGGGTGGGCACGACGTCATCTTCGAGCACGATAACTTTATCGGCCAGTGTGAAAGCCCAGCGGTGGGAAGTATAGCCTGCCGTCATACAGCCCAGGTTCTGCGCCTGATAGTTACGGTGCACCTCACATTCCCAGTCGATGTTCTCATCGGCCACAATCTGGCGGCAAGCCTCGATTCCAGGCAGGTCTTTGTCGTTTCTGGCACCGTCCTGAAACAGGAACAGTTTGCTGGGTCTCGCCTTCCGTACTTCATTGAAGACTTGTTGAAAGGTGTCATTACGCGTAAAAAACAGCAGCAGAACGGCTATGTCGGTTTTAGCGGGTTGTTTCATAAGTTATGATGTTTGATTCTGATCAGTTTCTTATAAAGTCTTATCAGCCAGACGCTGATGAATGGCGGGAGCGTCCACGCTACGCGGTTATAGAGCGGGATGCCTTGCGGGAGAGGGCCGATGACCTGCCGATAGTAAGTCTTTTTGACCTCAGGCTGTCCTTCCACGATAAATTGCTCGCACTCCTTCAGTTGGTGCAGGATGTAGGCCGTCTGCATCTCTTCCCACTTTGGTGCCAGTGTGTCACGGAGTATCCGGTCATAGAGTTGGGCACGCTGCAGTGTGTGTCGCCGTGTGTTGGGCACGCCGAGGCTGTATGCGTAGACGCAGTCCTTGATAAACCATACCTTAGGCTGCTTCATCAGCACCTGCACCTGCATCATCAAGTCTTCTCCCTCAATAATCTCACGGGGTATGTCCAGGCATCCGCTGAGAATCTCCTTGCGAAAGATGACGGCCCAGAGGATGGGAAAACGTTTCTTGCCAGTAACAATGGCACGGATCATACCGTCTGTATCAGGTTGCAGCCCTTCGTGCACGACGGGGGAATGCACGCCGTCCTGGGTGCAGAAGGTGGCGATCACTTCGTCGGCATCCGTTGAGGTGATTGCCTGGTGGAGTGTCTTCAGGGCACCTGGTAGCAATAGGTCGTCAGCATCCACAAATACGATGTATTTACCCAGGGCCGTCTCTACACCTCTTCTGCGGGCAGCCGTCACACCTCCGTTCTCTGTATGGATGACCCGTATCCGCTGGTCGGTCTCGGCTTTTTGGTCACAGAGAGTGCCTGATGAATCTGTGCTGCCGTCATCCACAGCCACAATCTCAAAACTGTCGAAGTCCTGCTGTAGCAGACTGTCGAGGCACTCGCTGATGTATTCGGCCTTGTTCCAGACGGGTATGACGATTGAGATCTCCATGACTTATCTCCTTAATTTCTTACCGATGAAGTTGAGGCACTCGTCCATAATCCTGACTCTCAGCAGTTTCATCGTGGCCACATAGAGACAGGCGGCCATGATGACGCGCAGCACGAACAGCATATACACATTTGTGACGGAGGCCGTCAACAGTCCTGTCAGAATCATCACGGCGGCACTGATGACGGCGAAAGGCATGGTGTCTCTCAGCACGTCAGTAGCCCTGATGCCTATCAACCGGCGGGCACAGACCTGCCAGGCGGCGAGCCACGTGATGTTCAGTATGCTGTAGGCCCAGACAACCGTGAGGATGCCTTGCCGGTAGGTGAGCAGGATAAGCACAATCTGTATGGCTATCTGCGAGAGGTTGAGCCACATATTGATGTCACTGCGGCCTTGGCTGATGACCAGATTCTTGTAGAGGGCATAGAATGGCATCGACGCTCCCCCGATGCAGAGCACACGAAGGATGGGGACACTGTCGGCCCAGTTGGGACCGATGGTGGCGAGGATAAACTCGTTGGAGACCAGCGAGAGGCCCAGCATGGCGGGGAAGGAGAGCAGGGCTGTGAAGCGCAGCATCTTGCGGAACACACGCACTTCCCGGGTTTCGTCTTTATCGTCGCGCACGCTGACCAGTACGGGCTGTGCCACCTGTTCGATGCTGTTGCCTACCATCTGCCAGGCCATCGTGTTCCACTTGAAGGCCTGAAAGAAAGTACCCACTACTTCAGGTGTCTTGGTAAAGAGTTTGCCGAAGATGAAGTTCAGGATATGGCTGTTGACGGTGTTGATGATCATCGTCAGCAGGATGTTCATGGCGAACCGCCAGGTGCGGCGGATGGGGGAGAAGTCGATCTTCAGGCTGGGGCGCCACTTGACAAAGCAGAAGCGGCCCGTGACGAGCACCGTGCTGTTGACCACCTGCTGACAGGCCAGGCTCCAGTATGAAAAGCCCTTGAATGCCATCACCACAGCCACGACTCCTGAACAGCAGATGGCGCACAGGTTGATGATGGCGATTTCGCGGTTCATCATGTTCTTCGTCATATAGGCATGTGTCGAGATGCCGAATGAGGAGATGAAGATGGCCAGGAAGACGAAGCGCGACAAGTCGGTCAGGCAGGGCTGCTTGAAGAACAGTGCGATCCATGGGGCTGCGATGAAGAGCAGCAGATACACGGCGAGACCCATCAGTATGTTGAACCAGAACACGGCATTGTAGTCATTGTCAGTCGGCGCCTTCATATTGACGATGGCCGTGGAGAATCCGCTCGACTGCAGGTTGCCGGCGATGGCCGAGAAAATGGTAATCATGCCGATGGGGGCCCATTCGTCGGGCAGAATCATACGTCCCAGCAGGATGCCGATGGTGACATTCAGCACCTGGGTACTGCCGCTGTTCAGTGCGCCCCAGAAGAGTCCTTTTGCCGTCTTCTCTTTCAGATTCTCCATATTGATGGTGCAAAGGTAGTGCAAAGTGAGCGAAAAACCAAATCCCATCAAAAGAAAAGTAGGCTTTTCTTTTGCATTTCACTCGTTTTTTCGTAATTTTGCACGCAGAATGAGTGAACAGATAGTAAAGAAGCCTCGGTTGGAGTGGCTTGATGCCCTGCGCGGATTCACTATGATACTGGTTGTGTCCTATCACGTGGCGCAGTACGGCTTTGAGGAATCGTGGAAGACCTCGTCGTCCATGTCGTTCCTGATGTTGTTTCGCATGCCGCTCTTCTTCTTTGTCAGCGGTTTCCTGGCCTACAAGGCTTCACAAGTGTGGAATCTGCGCAATCTCGGAGGGCTCCTGCTGAAGAAGTTGCGCGTGCAGTTGGTGCCTACTGTCGTCTTCTTCCTGTTGGCGACGGCCATTCTCTACAAGCACTTCTGGCCTGCACTTGACGGAGGGCTCCGCTCTCAGTACAAGGGCGGCTATTGGTTCACGCTCGTGCTGCTCTACATGTTCGTCATCTATTATCCCTTTGCGTGGATGGAGAGCAAGTTGCCGCGTTTCATCCCCGCCCTGGCGCCTGGCCGCCGTCTTTCGTGGGTTCCCATCACGCTGCTGTTCGTCATCTCGCTGCTGGTGTATGAGAGTTGTTACATGCCTCAGCATTTCTACTGGGCTTACGGCTACAGGCGGGCTCATTCGATGTTCCTCTGGGAGTCGAGCATCATCCAGTTGATGCTGTATTTCCCCTTCTTCCTCTATGGCAACATCGTTCATCGCTACTGGGACAAGGCTCAGCGACTGATGGATTCCCGCTGGTTCTTCCCGCTGATAGTCATCATTGTGGTCTTTGCCACGCTCGATGCCCAGAAGTGGCACACGCTGCGCATGGCCTGGGCCGTTCTGCCGATGACGCTGGCGAAATTCCTGCTGCTGACGATTGCCTTCATGTACTTCCGCCACTACAAGGACAGTTTCACCAAGGCCAAGCCCGTCGGATGGACGCTGCAGTATATCGGGCGGCGAACGCTCGACATCTATCTCATCCACTTCCTGTTCATGCCCGAACTGCCGGCGGTGGGAGCGTTCTTCAAGACATTCCGTCATAACTTTGTCATCGACACCTCTCTCTCCATCGTCATCGGGCTGCTGGTTGTCGGTTTCTGTATTGTCACTTCTAATATCCTGCGCATCAGCCCCTTGTTCAAGAAGTGGCTGTTTGGCCGGGAGTAATATCAGCCATACGAGATGAGACCGATAACAGACATTAAGGAACTCCGTAGCATCCAGATGGGCATACTCGATGACGTGCACCGTTTCTGCGAGTCGCACGGTATCCGCTATTTCCTCTCCAGCGGCACGCTGATAGGGGCTGTGCGCCATCATGGCTATATTCCCTGGGACGACGATGTCGACATCTATATGCCTCGTGCCGACTACGAGCGCTTCCTCCTGGAGTATAATGGCGGTGAGTTCTACAGGGTCATGAATCCCCGTCGGGAGAAGCACTACTATTACACTTTCGCCAAGGTGGTGGATGTGCGGACGCGGATGCTGGAGAAAGAGACGAAGGGCTATTCGCTTGGTGTCTATATGGACATCTTCCCTGTTGACTACGTCACTGACAATCTTCAGGAGCGCCGGCGCATCTTCCGCCTGAAATATCTGCTCTACAAGATACGCCGCTGCAAAATCTCACAGGAGAACTATCTGGGCTCCCGTCTGGTCTGGCTCTGCTATCGCTATCTGCCGATACCCGTCGCTGTGCTCAACCGCTGGATAGAGCGTCTCATTGTGCTGAAGGAACCTACGTCGACCGTCTGCAACATGACGGAGGCAGGCCCCAGGATAAAGGGCTGCTTCCCCGCTGAGGATATAGCATCACAGGTGGATATTGACTTCGAAGGGCGGCAGTACAAGACGATGGTGGGCTATCGCGACTATCTGGAGCGCACTTATGGCGACTATATGACGCTGCCGCCGGAAGACCAGCGCGTCACCCACAAGTTTGAGGCTTACTGGCTGTAGAGGCTCAGGCATTTCATGCCCCAGTCATAGATGCGGTCGGTCGTTGGCGAGGAGACGTTCTTCTCGTGCAGCAGTCTGTGTATGATGGCCAGTCCGTAGGGGAAGTCCTCGGTGAAATAGCGGCTCCCGAAGTCGGGCACGAAGCCCCCCTCCACGGCTTTCATCGGAGCCAGAATGCCCTTGAAGGCCTCTATGCTGCGCAGTTTCTGTGCCAGCGACGGAGCATCGGTGCTCTCGTAGTAGTCGAGCACAGTCGGCAGGGCTCCTTTCCTGACAGACAGTTTCCCGAGCAGCGTCTGCAGTTCGTTGTCCATGTCGATATAGCACTGGGCTGCCTCCTCGGTCCATTCCTCATAGAAGAGCGGCCGACGGTCATAGACAGTGCCGGGCTGCCAGTTGTTCCACAGCGAGTAGAGGCGTGAGGGGTGTAGCAGGGGGTTGCTGTTGGAGAGGCTCACTTCGTAGTGGCTGTCGAGCAGTTGGGTGGGGG
>OCVV012849471.1_pt1 | contig 12434 bp, 13 predicted proteins | sample 1539721 | NCBI WGS metagenome assembly OCVV01 (sample SAMN02144230, study PRJEB22623) | gut metagenome | biome: sheep rumen | host: Ovis aries | place: New Zealand | reverse complement strand
TCCTGAGCCAGGATCAAACTCTCTTGTTTATGGTATCTATATTTTAAAAATATAAATCAAGTTAGTTTGAAGCTTAAGCTTCGTTTTTTTTAGAATTTTGGTAGTATCTAAACTACCGCTTGGTTTCTCTAAAGGATATTTATTGTTTACTTTTCAATGTACTTTATGTTCACATTTTTTCCGTGAACAGAAGTTATTTTAACACATGTAAAAAACCATGTCAACACTTTTTCAAAAAATTATTTAATATTTTTTTCATGGTTGTTTTTCCGTATAAAAATAGCTAATCTAACCACTCTTAGATTAGCTCATATTCTATCAAATTTATCTCATTTCGTCAATGGATTTTGAAATATTTTTGAAATATTTTTGTGAATATTCTGTAACAATTCGCAATTCATAGAAACTACATTTTTAGTGTGCCTTCTAATGCTAATTTTATCATGTCATCTAATGCTTTTTCTCTATCTTCTATGGCAACAATCTTGTCATTATTCTTATTAACATAATTTGTATCTACAACAGATAAAACACATGACGCTTTTTTATTAAGTAACTTTGCTATATAATACAATGCAAACGCTTCCATCTCAGTTCCAACTATCTTTCCATCTTTAGGCAATCTACTAACATATCCCTTTGCTCTTCCTGGTTGATATGGATCAAAGCATTCTGTACTAGCTATATTTACGCTTTTACAATTAATTCCGTTTTCCTCACCAACTCTTCTTAAAATGTCATTTGTCTCCTTGTCAGCTTCAGACCAATGACATTCATTGTCATTGTAGTTATATGCAAAATTTCCCTCATTGTATGCATTATCTACTAATAGAACATCTAGTAATTCTATATCTTCATCAAAAGCGCCACATGTTCCTGTTCTAATAATGGTGTCTACATCATAAAAATTATATAGTTCATAACAATAAATACCTATGCTAGCCATGCCCATTCCAGATCCCATGACTGTAACATCTTTTCCCTTATATTTGCCTGTAAACGCGTACATTCCCCTTACTTCGTTAACTAATCTTGCATCTTCAAGAAACTTCTCAGCAATATACTTTGCTCTAAGTGGGTCTCCTGGCATTAAAACTATCTTTGCAATATCTTCTTTTTTTGCATTCATATGAATTGGCATATTCATTTCCTCCTAACTTTCTACATATTTATATAGTTATACAAGTATAAAACACTTTTTTTCTACTTCAGAGTTTAATATTTTAAAATTAAATTCTTCCTTCTTATTCATAATATAGTTGTACTTTTCTTCTGTAATCTCAAAATGAACTTTGACATCTTGCTCATACTCTTCATTTATAATGTTTATTCCTTGGTTTTTAAAAAAGTATTTTAGTTTTTCAAAATCACTATATGCCACAACAACATTTGCAATCAAGCCTAAATCCTTGTTTATAATTTGAGTTTTTGCAATAGCATCTTGTAGGCTACCAGTGTATGCTCTAAGAAGGCCACCAGTTCCAAGAAGTATCCCGCCAAAATATCTTGTGACTATCACCACTACATTTTTTATATTATCAGAATTCAAAATATTGAGCATTGGGCTGCCAGCTGTACCACTTGGCTCGCCGTCATCACTAAACCTACTAATTATTTGATTTTCATCATATATACTATAAGCGAAACAATGGTGCTTAGCATCGAAATACTTTTTTCGTATTTCTTTTATTTTCTGCTCGGCTTCATTCTCACTTTCAACATAAAAAATGTTTGCAATGAATCTTGATTTCTTTTCTACTATTTCACTTTCTACATCATAAGCAATAGTTTTAAACATTATTATTTACCTTTCTTCATCATCCCAAGAACTAGCACCTGTTGTATATTCTTTATACCATCTTATGTAGTTTTCTTTAAATATACGAAGCTCCCTATTTATTAATTCTTCTTCTACTCTAGGAAGTGAATGAATAAATGCATGTTCTAATACAGTAACGACTGCTCCATTTTTAAAAGTGCTGTCACCTTCTTCAGCAACATGCTGTAAGTGATGATAAGCATATTTTGCTTTCATTGATTTTTTCCTTTTCTCACTAAAAGGGCATGTTTTTTCATATTCAGCATATGTTTTTCCTAGTTTAACAGCTATTACCTCATCTATCTTAGCAAGTTGATACATACTTCCTTTTCCATATAATGACATCAATGCACTTTTTAAACTCTTATTTGTGGCCATTTTTATCTCCTTATTTCGATATACCAGCTGTAAATCCGGTAGAGTATGCTATTTGAAGATTAAATCCACCTGTATATGCATCAACATCAATTACCTCACCTGCAAAATAAAGTCCTTGAACTATTTTGGATTCCATTGTTTTAGGGTTTATTTCTTTAATACTCACCCCACCAGCTGTCACTATAGCCTCTTCTACGCTTCTAAATCCTGTTATACCAATTTCAATTTTTTTTAGTAAAGAAACAATTCTTCTTCTTTCTTCTTTGGTAATTTCATTAACTTTTTTTGTAGCTGGTATCTTTGATAGTTCAACTATAATATCTATCATTTTCTTTGGTAGTAGTTTATCTAAGCTATTTTTGTATTCTTTATTCTTATATTCCTCAAAATCTCTAATTATTCTTTTATCCAGTTCTTGCTCTGATAGAGCAGGCTTTAAATCTATATAAAGTTTAATATTTTTTCCTTTTAATAATTTGTCTATGTCTTTATATCTAAGCAAATGAGCGCTACCACTTAGAATAATAGGACCACTTAAACCAAAATGGGTGAAAAGCATTTCACCAAAGTCTTCATATATTATTCTATTAGTTGTAGAGTCTTCTATTTGTATTTTTACATTTTTTAGTGAAAGACCTTGTAGCCTTCCGCAAATTTTCTTATCAGCTTCTAGTGGTACTAGCGATCCCCTTATTTTTTCAACCGTATGTCCAACATATTCAGCCATTTTATATCCATCCCCTGTTGAACCCGTGCCAGAATAACTCTTTCCGCCTGTAGCAATTATTACTTTATCACAAAGAATTTTTTCGTTATTAGAAAGCAACACTCCTTTTATTTTTTTATTGTCGATATTCTTATCAATTAAAACGCCCTTAACCTCTGAATTATATCTTATGCTTACTCCTGCTTTTTTAACTTCTTTTTCTAATATTTTTCTAACATCTTCTGCCCTGTCTGATACTGGAAAAACCCTATTTCCTCTTTCGACCTTGGTCTTCACTCCGTTTTTTTCCATCAAATTGATTATATCTCGATTGGTATAGTTTTTGAATGCACTATACAAGAATTTACCATTGCCGAGGAATGTTTTTTATAAATTCACCTATTTCAATATTGTTGGTAATGTTACATCTTCCCTTACCAGTAACCAATATCTTTTTACCAAGGATATTATTCTTTTCTATTAAAATAACTTCATCACCATTTTGGGCAGCAGCGATGCTGGCAAGCATTCCTGCCGGCCCTCCGCCAATAATTATAACTTTCATATTATCCTCATTATTTTTTCTTTGATGCTTCAACCTTTTGCGCAGTTACCTCACTACAATATAACACTTCATTCTCTTCCATTAAGTATTTTCCTACAAATTTTGGCTCGTAATAAACATCTAGATTATATGTTGGTGGAACGATTTCCTTTCCTTCTTCATCAATAACACCCCATAATCCATCTTTAACCACACCTGCAAAGCCGTATTCATTAAGTTCTGTAACTCTATCATACTTGTATTCGACTTTTAATTCGCCACTATTACTAGCAAATCCCCATTTTCCCTCAGGAGATTGTGTTGCATATAGTTTTCTATCTTTAAAAACTTCTGTATTTTTAACTTCTTCACCATTATGGTTGATATACTTCATATCTTTATTTGAATAAACTACAAAATAGTTGTCATCAACTTTTTCTACTATACCATTTTCCATTGATAGAATTTTTTCAATTTTGTTTGAATAAATATCAACTGTAGTTTCTGTTCTGGCTTCAAGTGCTTTAGCATTCTCTAGCAAAATAATATAGTCATATTTTGGCTCTAGTTCAATACCTGTGTATACTTCAAGGACACCTGACTTACCTTCTTGGTTTGTAAAAATAAAGAAGTTATCAAATGCATATCTTATATTAGTGTAATTATCTTTTATTTGAACATCTTTACTAATAATACTATAAAAATCACTTTCATCTTTAGCAATAAAATAATATGGATTTTCTGTTGGTTGAATTGATTTATATGTATTAGTATTAACTAGATTTCCATGAATATCGAAAAGCATCATCTGCTCATTGTTCTTAACTGAAATGTATTCTCCTAGAACTATACATTCTTGATATTCTGTCTTAAGTATTTCATCACCCTTTTTATCTAAAACTCCAAACTTTCCATTTTTGTTAACGACAAACACTTCTGGTGTATTGTAATACGTGATTGATTGGTACTTTGGATTTACTATTATCTTTTTGCCTTTTATTATTCCATTTTTGCCACTATCCATAAATGAAAGAATTATTTCATCATGTTCAGAGAAACGTGTGATGGATTCGTACTTAGGTTCAACTAAAACTTTGCCCATATAGTCAATATAGCCATAGAAGACTCCTGTCTTTGTTTTTTCTGACACTATATATCCAGTAGTGTAATAACCATCAATTTCTGAGGAATATTCATCGCTTCTAATTGAATTATACTTTACATCAATTATCTTGTTTCCTCTTTCGTCAAATACACCATACAAATCATCTTTTTTAACTAAAATGTTTCCTGGTCTATTCTTTAGACTTGTTATTTCTGAATAAATAACTTCTGTAACTTTATTTCCATTAATATCTATAAGCCCGTACTTACCATCAATTTCATATTTTAAAAGATATTTTTCAAACTCCATATTTTCTTCAGAAATGATAATTCCATCAACATTACTATATTCTTTAAACAGTTCTTCTTTATCTTTGTTTAAAATAGAATAATGTTCTTCGTCTATATAACAAATAAAAACATCCTTTTCATGATTTGGAATAAATACTGCAATATATTCAGGTTCGATTACAATATTACCTTTTCGATCAATAACTCCAACTTTATCATCTGCTGTATACATCGTGAAATATTCGTACACTTCTTTGGGAGAAATGTGAGAGATATCATCTTCTTCGTTTAATTGTATAACAACAACTATACTTATTATTGCTATTATAATTATCAAAATAGCAATTAAAACATTAATATTAATTCTTCCGTTTTCGTTCATAGGCTTTATCTCCAAATCCATTTTATTTTTTGTATTCTATAACAAATCAGCCGAAAATTCAAGCAACATAAGATGATTTATGCATCTAATACGTTATTTTTTTCGACAATTTAATTGTAGGTTTTTTACAAATCTATTAATAAATTAAGCCCTCATTCTTCATGAATGAAGGCTATTTGGTTTTTTAATTATCATAATATTTAAGCATTTTCTGTAAGAATAGGAACAACTTGTTTTTTTCTTGATACAACACCTTCAAGAAGTGCAGTATTATCATTTAATACAACATTATATGCAGCTTCAACAATTTGTGCTTTATCTCCCAAAGCAATTACTTGTGAATTGCTATTAATAATGTCTGTTATTAAAAATACAAACAAATCCAATCCTTTTTCTGCTATCACCTTGTTGATAGCATTTTCTATATCTGCTTTCATATTCATTACATCTGGAATAGATGCAGTATTAACTTGAGCTATAATTGATTTTACGTCTTTCAAATCAATCTCTTTTGCATCAATTTCTAGTAATTCTTCAACTGTAAAATCACTCAAATCAGTTCCAGCTTTAAGCATTTCCATTCCATACGTTTTATAATCAACTCCTGCAATCTTTGCAAGCTCCTCTACTGCTTTAACGTCATCTTGAGTGCAAGTTGGTGATTTTAATAATAATGTATCTGAAATGATTGCTGACATCATAAGTGTAGCAATCTTTTTATCTATTTCCAAATTATTTTCTTTGTATAGTTTGTACATAACAGTTTCAGTACAGCCTACTGCTTCAGCTCTGTAGAATAATGGATATGAAGTTTGAAGTACAATTTTATGATGATCAACTACCTTAAGAATACTTGCATTTTCAAGATTTTCTACTGATTCTTTTGGGCTATTGTGATCCACAAGTATAACATTGTCTCCATCTTCAACTCTATCAATTAACATTGGGGCATCTACACCTATATAATTTAAAACATATTCCGTTTCTTTATTTATATTGCCTAATCTACAAGCAACAACTTCTGTATTTCCCATTTTTCTTTCGAAATCTTCCATAACAAGGCTTGATGTTATTGTATCTGTGTCTGGATTCTTATGTCCAAAAATATAAGTTTTTTTCATAATCTTTCTCCCATCTTTATATACTTCCCGTATATAATATTACATTTGAGACTAAAAATCAATTTTTTCTTTTAAATGCTTTATTTCTGAATTGTATAATGCATTCACCATAAACAAATCACTAAAACTAAGTTCTTCTGTAGATATTTTTCCATTCCTAACTTGGAAATATAATCTTATATACTTTTTCTTAAATTCTTTTTTTACTATTTCATCTTTGTTTGGCTGTTCAATGTTTTCTACATTTGAAATGTCTTTTCGTTCTTCTGGCTCATCCATTTTAAACATAGTATCTGCTAATACAACATCTTCTTCTTTTGCCTTTTTATCCTCCATCACATCATTCATTTTGCCATCAATTTTAATGAACAGACTTTTGACAAATCCAAATATCTTTGAAATTACGTTATCTTGCCTTAATACCAGCAATTTATTGTTATCCATTTGCATCCTCTCACAAAATGGTTTCTAGCCATTTATATCCTTACTCTTTAGTTCTTTTTTTAATGAATTTACAACTGTATTTTTATACTCTATTCTTTCCATCAATAGCTTTCTTACCTTACTGCTAAACGCTCCTACTTTATCTAAGGCTCCACTATCAATCGCATCTTTTATATTCCATGTGAATTTAAACTTATCTGAGATTCCATTTGCTAAAAATCCCATATATAGTATTTCCTCAAGCTCCTCTTTTGATTTACCATATTCTGCCATTGCACTTTCCAATGTTCTAGTAGGAAGTTCAATTAGGTATGTTATCACATCATTTGTGAATTTAAAGTTTGGTTCTTGAGTTAAATTATATTCTTCTTTATCTTCACTTTTTATTTCTTTATTCTTCCAAAATCCTACGCCCATATTAGTCTCCATTCATGAAATACCATATATATTATATTTACAATTCTATAAAAATAACATAACGTAATAGTTACTTTTATGTTATAAGTTCTTTACATTTAAAGTAAAAAGGTTATAATTAAGCTATTATAAGGTATAAGGAATTAAATTTAAGATATGAAAAATAGATACAACCATTTAAATGAATATTTAAAGCAAAGGTACGGCGAGCGCACTTTAAAAATATGCATCGACGGTGGATTCACTTGTCCAAATAGAGATGGTAAAATTTCACATGGTGGTTGTATTTTTTGCGGTGAACGTGGCTCTGGTGAACATTTAATTGAAGACAATATACAAAAGCAGGCATATAATTTTATAAATAGTTATCGTGGTGAAAGAGCTAATGCTTTTATAGCCTATTTTCAAAACTTTTCAAATACATATGACAGTCTAGAAAATTTGAAAAAAAAGTATGACGTCATCCCATCACTAGATTTTGGAGATAAAAAAATAAGAGTTCTTGCTGTGGCTACTAGGCCTGATTGCATAGATGAAAATATTTGTGAATTATTAGAATCGTATAAAGATAGATTTGACGTTTGGGTTGAGCTTGGCCTTCAAACTTCAAGTGATAAAACTGCGAGTATTATCAATCGTGGATATGATTCTAGTGTATTTACCAAAGCTGTAAAACTTCTTAATCTTCATAAAATTGATGTTATTGCCCATATAATGATAGGCCTTCCTGAAGAAGGAATGACAGAATTAAAAAAGACTATTGATTTTATCAATAGTCATAGTATTCAAGGATTAAAAATTCATTCAACATATATCATTAAGAATACTGTTCTAGAAAAAATGTATAATGCTGGCCAATACACTCCACTATCACTTGACTCATACATTGAACAAGCATGTTATGTATTAACTCATATTAATCCAAAAATCATTATCCATAAAATATCCGGCGATGCTCCAAAAGATTTATTAATAGCACCTTCTTGGAACAGCCACAAAAAGATAATCTTGAATGGTATCAATAAATACTTAGAAACTAACGATTTATACCAAGGACAATTCTTCAATCCTAAACAATCTTTCTAAGTTTTGCAACAAAAAATCCTTCGTATATGTCTGTAGGAATTACTGTATTTTGGAACACGGGGACATCCATCAATTGTTCCAATTTAATTGGAACAATTTCAACCTTTTTGTCACGCAACACACTTTCTATCACTTCTTCATTTTCTCTTTTTAGTATTGAGCATGTTGAATACACAATCTCTCCACCTTTTTTGGTTAGATTAATTGCCTTGTTCAAAAGTGCTTTCTGACTTTTAATGGATTTTTGTATTAAATACTCTGTGAAGAATTTTTTATTAGATTCATTAAATCTATCTAGTGTCCCACTGCCACTGCATGGACTGTCTAATAATATCTTGTCATATTTAAGAAAATCATCTAAATATCTAGAATCCTTTGGCATAACATAAACAGATGCACCTTGCATCTCTATATTATATTTTAATCTCTCTATTCTAATTGGGTTCATTTCGCAAGCGGTAATATGTGCCTGATTGTTCGATAAGCATGCAATTTCTAAAGTCTTTCCTCCAGGCGCAGCACACATATCCAAAATATCTTCACCTGGTTTTGGATCTAAAACAATGGGCGGAATCATTGACGATAAATTTTGAACATATATTTTTCCTTCTTTATATATTTCCATATCATTTAGCCTATCATTATCAACCACATAAGCCTTATCATACCACGCCACTTTTTTAAATGAAATGGAAGCTTTCTCAAGTGCTCTTTCAACCTCATCATTATTTGAAAGTAAATTGTTCACTCTAAAAGAAGTCTTTTTTCTAACAAGACCTTCTATTATTGTTTGAGCATGATTTTCGCCATAATCTCTATATAATTCTTGGATAAAAAAATCTGGTAAATAGTCCATTTTAGTCGATATTTTCCAAAATTTCTTTCAACTTTTCTACTTCTTCTTTTGTAAGAGTAACACCTTTACCCATTCTTTCATGGTTTTCTGACCAATCTCTAAGATCGTATTTTGGCTCTCTATCATTCCAACTTACAAGGTTTAACTCTTTTTTCCAACCTTTATCAGTTTCGTTAATAACTCCGATAGACTTTACTATTTCAAACTTTATTTCTGGCATAGCTTCCCTCCAAAAATTTATTGTCATCTAAATATTATCATACTCCATTCTCATAAACAAGTTATAAAACAAAATTTAAAAGAGCTCTTCCAAAATTTCTCTTGGAAAAGCTCTTTTAAAATGTTAACTACGAATTTTTTATTTGACTATAGTTTAATAAAAAAACTCTATTTTGCAAATAACAGAAATATTTCTTTTTTTGTGCGTTTTCTACGGCCATCTACAAAATTAAAATTTTTCATTTTTTTTACAAATGATTTTTTATATAATTTTTAGATTTCCATCTTTATAATCTACTGTAATTTTTGTTTTTGGTTTTATTTCTTGAGATAATATTTTTTCTGCTATAAGAGTCTCTAATTTCTTAGTTACAAACCTTTTTAATGGTCTAGCACCGTAAACTTCATCATATCCATTTTCGATTAAATAGTCTTTTGCTGCATCAGTTAATTCAAGATTAATATGTTTATCACTCAAACGTCTTTGTAAATCTATAACCAGTAAATCAAGTATTTTTGAAATTTCGCTCTTTGCTAATGGTTTGTAGAATACTATTTCATCAAGTCTATTTAAAAATTCTGGTCTAAAGCTCTTTCTTAATAATTCATTTACTTTGTTTTTGGCATCTTCTGAAATTTCGCCGTTACTATTGATTCCTTCAAGAATATAATTTGAACCTAAATTAGATGTCAAAATAATAATTGTATTTTTAAAATCAACAGTTCTTCCCTGAGAATCGGTTATTCTACCATCATCCAATACTTGTAGTAAAATATTAAATACATCTGGATGAGCTTTTTCTATTTCATCAAATAACACTACTGAATATGGTCTACGTCTTACGGCTTCAGTAAGTTGTCCACCTTCCTCGTATCCAACATAACCTGGGGGTGCACCAATTAATCTAGATACTGAATATTTTTCCATATATTCTGACATATCTATACGTATCATATTTTTTTCATCATCGAATAAACATTCAGATAAACTTTTAGCTAGCTCTGTTTTACCAACACCAGTTGGACCTAAAAACAAAAATGAGCCTATTGGTTTCCTTGGATCAGAAATACCAGCACGTGAACGCATAATAGCTTCTGAAACATCGTTTACAGCTTCATCCTGTCCGATTACTCTCTTATGAAGTAAATCTTTTAAGTGAAGTATTTTTTCTCTTTCACCTTCAACAAGCTTGTTTACTGGAATGCCAGTCCATCTAGAAATTATCTTTGCTATTTCTTCTTCAGTAACTTTATTTCTAAGAAGTCCTGTTTCCATATTTTTTTCATACTCTTCTTCTGCCGCTTCTAATTCTTTTTGAAGTGTAGGAAGCTTTCCATATTTAAGTTCTGCGGCCTTATTTAATTCATAGTTTCTTTCTGCTTTTTCTATTTCTCCATTTATTTTTTCTATTTCTTCTCTAAGTTTTTGTACTTTAACAATTTCGTTTTTTTCATTTTCCCATTTAGCTTTCATAGCATCAAATTTGGTTTTTAGCTCTGTTTTTTCTTTAGTAATGTCTGCCAATCTTGACTTTGAAATATCATCAGTTTCTTTGCTAAGTGCTCTTTCTTCTATTTCTAAACTTATTATTTTTCTTGAAACTTCATCAAGTTCTGTAGGCATTGACTTCATTTCGGTTTTTATTAAGCTACACGCCTCGTCCACCAAGTCTATTGCTTTATCTGGCAGGAATCTATCAGAAATATATCTATTAGAAAGTGTTGCTGCAGCAACCAAGCTACTATCAGCAATTTTTACACCATGAAAAACTTCATATCTTTCTTTTAGACCTCTTAGTATTGCTATTGTGTCTTCAACATTTGGTTCATCAACAAGAACTGGTTGAAATCTTCTTTCTAGTGCTTTATCTTTTTCTATGTATTCCCTATATTCATCAAGTGTTGTAGCTCCTATGCAGTGTAATTCTCCTCTTGCAAGCATTGGTTTTAATATATTTCCGGCATCCATTGCTCCGTCACTTTTTCCAGCGCCAACAATTGTATGTATCTCATCGATAAATAAAATAATTCTTCCTTCACTTTTCTTAACTTCTTGCAATACAGCTTTTAATCTTTCTTCAAACTCTCCTCTATATTTTGCACCAGCCACTAAAAGCCCCATATCCAATGAAAAAATTGTACATTCTGCCAAATTTTCTGGAACATCTCCTCTAACAATACGAAGAGCTAATCCTTCGGCAATAGCAGTTTTACCAACACCAGGCTCACCTATCAAACATGGATTATTTTTGGTTTTTCTAGATAAAATTCTAATGACATTTCTTATTTCATCATCTCTACCTATAACTGGATCAAGTTTTTGTTGTCTTGCCATCTCTACCAAATCTTGTCCATATTTTTCAAGAACATTGTATGTTGCTTCAGGGTTATCAGTAGCCACTCTTGTGTTACCCCTAACACTTGATAATGCTTTTAAAAATGCATTTTTATTAAGTTTGTATTTTGCAAATAAGTCCTTAATATCTTTGTTACCATTATCAAAAAATGAAAGCATAATATGTTCTACAGATACATAATCGTCCTTCATATTTTTAGCTATTTTTTCAGACTCTGTAAGAAGTTTATCAACATCTGGTGCTATGTATAGATTATCATTGTAATTTCCACCAGACATTTTTGGAAAATTACTTATTAATCTAGTACAATCATCTTGAAAGCCATCACCTATATTCATTTTTGTAAATAGTTCTTTTATAAGACTCTCGTCAACATCAAACAGTGCCTTTAAAATATGAGCTTGTTCTATTTGCGAATTTCCATATTCTCTCTTAATATTTTGTGCTTCTCTAATTGCCTCAAGTGATTTTTGTGTGTACTTTTCAGCATTCATTTTATCACCTCCAATACCAGTATTATCAACATTTATATTGTTTTCAAAATACTGTTTTCATCTATTTTATAATGATATTATAACACATTTTTTAGCAATGTCAATACGAGAGTGCTAATAAGTAACAAAGAACAAAAGGGGACATTACGCAATACTGAATAATAATATTTTTCGTCAAATGTCCCCGTCTTTGTTCGCAGTGCGCCAAATTTGCGT
>OCVV011332312.1_pt1 | contig 12435 bp, 10 predicted proteins | sample 1539721 | NCBI WGS metagenome assembly OCVV01 (sample SAMN02144230, study PRJEB22623) | gut metagenome | biome: sheep rumen | host: Ovis aries | place: New Zealand | reverse complement strand
AGGTTCTCATACCACTTGATCATGCAGTTGCAGATGTTGTTGCAACAGAGGAGGAAATCGGGCTGGGGCATATCCTGCTCCGGCGCGCTCTTGACCTTTGCATAAGCAAGGCTGATTCTTGCATATGCGCAGATATCGTTGGAGTATCCGTCTGCCTCAGAGATGTTGCACATGCGCTCACCGGCTCCACGTGCCGCAATACCTGCTGCCTGGTTCTCGGGATAGACAACGGCCAGTCCGAGGGTCTCAGGGATTTCTACAGGGAAGTTACTGGAGCACCAGCCAACCATCTCACCGCGCTCCTTCGCAGCCTGTGCGGAGGAGTATGCCTCTGCGGCGATCTTGCCAAGTCTTGCCTTTGCTGAATTCGGATCCAGCGGCGGACGTTTTTTCTTCACTTCTTCTGCCATATTGATCCTTCCTTTCTGTAATGGTTCAGCACCCCGGACAAGGCGCTCACAACAGGAGACGGGAAGCCCGCTCCCCGGATCATACTTTGTCATTTTTCCGGGTGCTGAATGATGTATGTTGCTATTATTATTTTGCCTCTTTCTGGTATGCATACAGCGCTGCGCCGATCGCGCCGAACAGCTGTGCCTGCGGTGAAAACAGGATGGGCTGCCCGATGCTCTGTGACAGAGCGTTTCTGACGCCGGCGTTCTGTGCGACGCCGCCGCTCATGCATACGTCCGGAACGATGTTGATGCGCTTGGCGAGATTGCCCACGCGGACTGCGACAGAGCTGCAGATGCCCGCGATCAGGTCTTCCATTTCCACGCCGTTGGCCAGCTGGCTGATCACTTCGCTCTCTGCAAACACTGTGCAGGTGCTGGAGATCTGCGCCGGATTGTTCGCCTTCTCACAGTAAGAAGCAAACTCGTCAACCGGTACGACCAGGATATTGGCCATGACGTCGAGGAATCTTCCAGTACCGGCCGCGCATTTGTCGTTCATCAGGAAGTTGTGCATGCGGCCCTTTTCGTCCAGAGAGATTACCTTCGCGTCCTGACCGCCGATGTCGATGATCGTACGGACAGTGGGAAATGTGTGGTGCGCGCCGAGTCCGTGGCAGGACAGCTCGCTGACGTTGTAATCAGCGCCTTCATAGCGGTTGCGGCCATAGCCTGTCGCGGCTGTCGCTGTCAGGTCGTCCCATGTGACGCCTGCTGCTTCCAGGGCCTGGCTGACTGCCAGTTCCGGGCTCTTTGTTCCGATGCCCCCCACTAAAAGTGAGGAGCCAAGTATATTTTGACCATCTTCCATGACAACGCATTTGGAAGTGGTCGATCCGATATCAATGCCAAATGTGATCATTTGCGGATTATTCCTTATCCTCCCAGATATACAGGGAGCCGTTTGTCAGCATCTCGTCGACCTTCTCGTCTGTGTAGCCGATCTCCTTGAGGATCTCACGGCCCTGCTCACCGATCATGGGAGCGGTTCTGCCATCGATCTCACCCTCGGACTCAAGACGGACGGGAGTGTGTGTTGCCTTGCGGACTACGCCGTTGGGGCATGTTACATCGTAGAAAGCGCCGACTGCGTGTGCCTGCGGATCATTCATGATGTCTTCCCAGCTGTAAGCGATGCTGTGAGGGATATCGCCCTTTCTGAGGATCTCATCCATCTCCTTGACGTCATGCTCAAGGAAGGTCTTCTGGATCTCATCCATGAATTCCTTGATCAGGCCGTTCGCGATCATCTCGGACTGAGGATAGTACTTGCCGCAGTCGATCAGGTCCTGTCTGCCGATGGTCTTAAGGAACTGCTCGAAACGTACGTTGTAGTCAGGGCATGCGCACTGGATGATACGGTCGTCGCTGGTGCGGTATGCGCCGTTGAAGGGGTTCTTGTTGTCATAGATGGAGATCGGATAGTCGTGTGCCTGGCCGTCATACTGTACGCCCAGAAGCATCATGGACATATTGAAGATCGCGGTCTCGTAAAGGGATGTTGTAACGAAATCACCCTTGCCGGTTGTCTCTCTGTTGTAAAGAGCGGTGACGATACCCATAGCCAGCATAAGTCCTACGTTGTTGTCGCCAAGGCCGGGGATCATGGTGATAGGGTCGTTGCCTCTGCGGCGAAGGTTCTGTGTGTAGCCGCCTCTGCCGAAGAATGCGGTGAAATCATAGCCGGGAAGATCCTTGTCGGGGCCGGTCTTGCCGTAGCCGAGGATCATCGCATAGATCAGCTTGGGATATCTCTCTTTGAGGGTCTCATAGTCAAGACCTGCTCTCTGCAGAGCGCCAAGTCTCCAGTTTGTAAGCAGTACGTCTGCGCCGTCAAGGAGTTTGAAGAGTGCTTCCTTGCCTTCCTCAGTCTTGGTGTTGATCGAGATGCAGCGCTTATTTCCGTTGAGGTACTCCCATGCTACGTTCTCTTTAATATTCTGGGGACGTCCCTCCTGCTCCTGTGTGTAACGGATCGGGTCGCCCTTAGGGGACTCAACCATAATGACGTCTGCGCCGTGGTCTGCGAGATAACGTCCTGTTGCTGCAGCTGCAATAAAGTTTGCCAGCTGAATAACCTTGATTCCTTCCAGTGCCTTCCTCATCTGTTCCTCCTTCCGGTTGGTACTCCGCACACAAAAATAGAGTCCGGTATACAATCTAAATTTGTCTTTTTTGCGTCTTCGCGGAGTGTGTCTTTTATTTAACAATAGTTTAGATTGTAAGGACTCTGTCTTCCAATAAGGCTTTCCAATCATTTCAAAAGCAAAACCTTATGCATTGTGAAATTATTTCAATAATTTCATTCCTTATATTCAATGATACCAGAAAATCGCTCAAATTGATAAGGTTTTCCTTATGATTTAATGTTAAAATTGTTGGAGAAAGCAGAATATCGAATGTCATAAAAGAAGCAGGCCCTATTCCTCAGGGAATATGGGTTAGAGAGGAATTCAATGACTACCAACCAGCTTAAATACTTTATCACAGCAGCTGAGACGCTCAGCTTTACAGAGGCAGGCAAACTGCACTATATTTCACAGACTGCCATCACGCAGCACATCCAGTCTCTGGAGGACCAGCTGGGAGTCAAGCTCTTTACCCGCAGCAAGAAGCGGGTTAGCCTGACGCCTGCTGGCGAGATCTTCTACATGGAGGCCAAGGCCATCCTGGAAAGAAGCAAGATCGCTGTCAATAAGGCCCGCAACGCCGCTGACGGTATTTCCGGCTCGCTGAATATCGGATATGTAAAGGGACAGACGTTCTCTCTGATCACTCCGCTGATCAAGGACTTTTATCTCCATAACCCTTCTGTCAAATTTCAGATATTCCGCCAGGCGCATCTCGATCTTCTCATGCATCTGGAGCAGGGCAAAATGGACTTTATATTTAACATCGTCTACGGGAACACGAACCTCACGGATTTTTCCTATCGAAGACTCTGCAGCGACAGGCTCTATGCCGTTCTTCCGGCCGGGCACCCCTATGCGCAGCTCTCCTCCATCCGCCGGTATGATCTGCGCGACGAGGCTTTCCTCTTGACCAAATACTACGATAATCCGACTGCCAAAAAGTACGGACATATCATTCCCGACAAGTACGCGGAATCCGGCTTCATTCCCAAGATCAACGGCCGGTCCTCCGATGCGGAAACGCTTATGGTCCTGGTCTCCGCGGGCATAGGGATCACGATTTTGCCCGAATCCATCGTGCATGCCTACAACGGTCTGACCGATCTCTCCTTCGTGCCGCTTGAAGGGGATCACGAACATGTCGATATCATGGCGATCTGGAAGGACAATTCCGACAATCCGGTCACACAGGTCTTCAAGGACTTTGTCCTTGCGCAGTTTGGCGTCACCGAAGAATAAGACCGGAGGGTCACCCTTCGGTCTCTTCGCCATTTCAAAAAAAGGATATGGGTCCTTCAGGACCCATATCCTATTTATATGAATGATTCAATTCAGTGAAGTTCAGTCTTATGCTATTCTGTGACTGACACATCTACGTCAGGTGTGATCGTGATCTTATAATCGGGATAGGCCTCGCGCATTTCCGCATAGATGATCTGCAGGCCTTCTCTGGGCTGGATGTCAAAACTCATGACCACGTCAAACGTCATCTCCTTTGTTTCCGTATCGACATAGAATCCGTGGAGCTGTACCGCCCAGTCGTGTGCCAGCACTTTCTCCGTCACATCGTTCTGAATCCGGGCCGCTTCGCTGTCGCCGGTATTGTAGGAGTAGAGTCCGACGCCGGTCAAAACAACGCCGGTCGCCTTATATACCTTCGCCTCCAGTTTTCTGGTCAGGCGGTCGACCTCCTTGACGGTCATCGTATCGGGCAGCTCGATGTGCACCGATCCAAGGTGTTTGTCAGGGCCATAGTTGTGCAGGATCAGGTCGTACGCACCGCGCACGCTCTCTTCCGATCTCATAATCTCCATGATCTGATCGGTGAGTTCCTTCTCCGCACGCTCGCCAAGAATCTGGTTCAGGGTTTCCATCATCATTTCGATGCCGGACTTGATGATGATCACAGAGATGACCGCGCCGACGAATGCTTCCAGCGAAATGCCGGTCACCTTGAAGATGATCGCGGACGCCAGCACCGATGAGGAAAGGATCGCGTCAAACATCGCGTCAGAGCCGGATGCGACGAGGGATCCGGAGTTGACCTTTTCGCCCTGGGCCTTTACATAGCGGCCGAGCACGATTTTGACAACGACCGCAACAGCAATGATGACCAGCGAGATCACGCTGTAATCGGGCTTCTCGGGGTGAATGATCTTCTTGACGGACTCGACCGCGGACGTGATACCGGCGTAGAGAACGATGCCGGACACCAGCATGGCGCTCAGGTACTCGATGCGGCCGTAGCCGAGCGGGTGCTCCTTGTCGGGGAGCTTGCCGGCGAGCTTGGTGCCGACGATGGTGATGATGGACGACAGCGCGTCGGACAGGTTGTTGACGGCGTCCAGCACAACAGCGATGGAATTGGACGCAAGTCCGATGGCGGCCTTGAAGGCGGCCAGCAGCACATTGGCCAAAATACCGACGATACTGGTCCTGATGATGACCTTGTCGCGGCTCATAGCCGGGGTTTCAGATGTTGTCTGGTTATTGCTCATAATCTTTTTTCCTAAAATAATCAGTTCTGGAAGCTTTCCACCAACTCCTGCAAGGTGAGGAAGCGCTCGATCTTCTCCTCCAGCTCCTCGTCGATCTTCTGCTTCTCCTGGGCAAGTTCCTGCAGGCGCACGTAGTCGGTGGAGGCCTGCGCCATGTCTGCAGCAAGCTGTTCGGACTTTTCTGTCAGTTCGTCGATGATATCCTCGAGGGTGTCATATTCGCGTTGCTCGGAGAATGTCAGCTTCTTGCGCTGGGAGGGGGCTCTGTATTTCTTGTTCTTGGCGGGCTGGTCCGCAGGGGCGCTTGCGCCTGCCGGGCCGGATTTGCTTCCCGATACTCCGGGTTTGCCGCCGTCCGCATCCTCTTCCGCCGCCACCCTGCGCAGCAGGTACTCCTCGTACCCGCCCTCGCTCTGGTGCAGGAGTCCGTCCGGCTCGAAGCTGAAGATCCGATTGACGACTCTGTCCAGGAAATACCGGTCGTGGGACACCACGATCACGATGCCCGAGAAGTGGTCCAGATAGTCCTCCAGAATCTGCAGGGTCTGGATGTCCAGGTCGTTGGTCGGCTCGTCCAGGATCAGCACGTTGGGCGCGCCCATGAGCACGCGCAATAGGTGCAGCCGCCGCTTCTCGCCGCCCGAGAGCTTGGCCACAGGCGTGTACTGCTTGCTCTTGATGAACAGGAAGCGCTCGCACATGGCCGATGCTGTAATCAGCCCGTCCGCCGTGCGTATGTACTCGCCGATGCTCTTCACCACGTCAATCACGGTGTCGGTTGGCGGCAGCTCCTCGTATTCCTGGCCAAAATACCCAACCACTATAGTCTGTCCCTGCTCCACCTCGCCTTCGTCGGGTTCGATCTGGCCGGTCAGTATTTTGAGCAAGGTGGATTTTCCGCAGCCGTTGGGACCGATGATGCCGATGCGGTCGTTTTTCAGGAATGTATAGGTGAAATCGCGGAACAGGCGCTTGTCGCCATAGCGTTTGCCGAGGCCGCGCACTTCGATCGTCTTGTTGCCCATCCGAGATGGAATCGACTCGATGAGGACGTTGCGCTCCTCGACGATCTTCTCCCGGTCCCGCAGCGCCTCAAAGCGCTGGATGTGGGCCTTCTGCTTGGTCGAGCGGGCCCGTGCGCCGCGCATCATCCAGGCCAGATCCTGCTTGTAGAGCTGCGCCATCTTGCGCTCCGCCGCCAACGCAAAGTCCATCCGTGCCTGCTTGGTCTGCAGGTACTTCTCATAATTGCCCGGATAGCTGTATACATTGGCCCGGTCGATCTCCCAGATGGTGGTCGTCACTTCGTCCAGAAAATACCGGTCGTGGGTGACCATGACCAGCGCGCCGCGATAGCTCTCCAGCTGGTTCTGCAGCCACTCGATCATCTCGTGGTCCAGGTGGTTGGTCGGCTCGTCCAGGATCAAAAGATCGCTCGGCGTCAGGAGCGCTGCTGCCAGGGCTGCTCTCTTGCGCTGCCCGCCGGACAAGGTCTCCGGCATCACAGAAGGATCCTCGATGCCCAGCTTTTCCAGCATAGCGGCGGCTTCGCCCTGGACGTTCCAGAATTCCTGGTCTTGTTCAATGTTTTGCACGACGTTCTCCAGGACGGTCCTTTCTGGGTCAAAAACCGGATTCTGCGGCAGGTACGAGACCTTGAGCCCGCTTCGCCGGATGATCTGCCCCTGGTCCGCCTCCAGTGCGCCGGCTACGATCGCCAGCAGCGTGGATTTGCCGGTGCCGTTGACGCCGATCACGCCGATGCGGTCATATTCGTCGATGCCCTGCGTCACGTTCTGCAGGATCTGTGTGTCGCCGAAGGTGATGCCGATTCCCTCCAGAGTCATCAGAATCATGCGTTACCTCCAATCTCCTCGTCAAACCAGTGGGTATTGCGGGTCAGGATGATGATCACGATCAGATACAGGAAGTCCGCCGCGATGCTGAAGATCATGTCGGTCACGCGGACGTCCGCGGTCAGATTGACCATGCCAAAGCCCATCATGTAGAAGGTAGCCATGTTATTGGCGATGTGGGCGGCGCTGGACGCCTCAAGGCCTCTCGATATTTTGGCAGTGAAGCCCCAGATCAGGCCGCTTGCCAAAACAGAGAGCACGCCGGCCATGCTATAGGGGTGGCCCGCTGCGAAGATGACGGCGGAGACGACGATGGCGACGATCGGTATTTTGAACCAGCTGCCGAGTGTCTGCAGGAAGAACGCGCGGAAAAGGTATTCCTCCGCGATGCACTGCAGGGGACCCATGACCGTGAGAAGCAGGAACGTGAAGACCGTTAAGCGGTTGACGCCGTCGCCGGGCTCCATCAGATTCGAGATCACTGCGGGGATGCCGACAGTCACGATCGCGATCAGCAGGCACTTGCCGAAAAGCTTCCAGTTCCAGCCGCCTCGGGACGAGGAATAGGACGAGAAAGGACGGTCTCTGACAATCTTGGCGGCGAGCCACAGCGCGGGAATGAAGACCGCCAGGCCGCCCAGATTCAGAAGTATGCCGCCCACGGAGCTCACGTCCATGTTGTCGTAGCCCGTCTGCAGGAGAAGGGGCTTCACGTCAGACAGGAAACCGAGTGCGATGCTGGCAAAGATCGCCCCTATGACGACAACCATCGCAAAGATCGCTGTGAGCACACCGACCAGAATTGGCTTGTACCATCTGTAGGAATTGAATCTTCGGCCGTAGGTTATATATTCGTGCTGCTGATCGAAGGTTTCCTGTGATTCGGAGTTGTTCTGCATTTCATTGTTGTTTAAGTCATTATTATTCTGCTCGTTATTTATAACTGACTTCTCCTTTCTTTAATAAAATAATACCCGAAATCAGCTATGTCAATTTTTCACTAAGTAACGGATATGGGTCTTTCAGGGCTCCACGCACAAGTGCTGGAAGTCGCTCTTCAGAATCCATATCCTCACACAAAAAAGGATACATGCCCTTCAGAGCTCCGCGCACAAGTGCTGAAAGTCGCTCTTCAGGGCCTGTATCCTTATTACTTACGTTGTCAAGCAACATTAATAGCCGCGTATCTCTCGGAACCGATGATCTTCTCCATCGCCTCGACAGGGTTCAGGCTGATGCACTGCATCACCTGACGGAACACCGCCGCAGACTGGCCGCTCGCCAGCTGTACGCCCGTGCGCCCCTTGTCGGCATGGAAGACATCGTGGCGGCTCGCCACATTCCAGAAGATAATGTTGGGGATCTGATATCCGAACTTTCTGAACCTCTGCGCCATCTTCTCGTAGAAGGTCCAGTTCTTGTTGCCGCAGAAGTCGATCTCCATGTCGGAGATCACGATCAGGGACTTGGGCATTTCCTCCGCAGGCACACGATTCCTCACGGCAATCTCCAGCACATGCTTGAACGCCGCCTCCAGGTTCGTGTTGTTCGCCCAGTCCTTCATGTCGATGCTTCGCAGCTTCTGTGCCAAAGTATCGCCCTTCAACACCTGGATCCTGGAAGTCCCGGAGAAGGACATGAACATGTTGTGGTAAGCGCCGGTGTTGCGCTCCGCGAAGTACACTGCCAGTCCGACAGACGTCGCCAGAGGCCGTCCCATCATGGAGCCGGACGTATCCGCAATGACCAACGCGTTGGTCCCTGCCTCCACATAATCCGGCAGCTGCCGCCACTGGGCTTCCAGCACTTCATCTTCCCTGATCCTGCAGCCGGTCCAGCGCATCTCCATCACCTTTTCGATAATGTCGTACGGAAACAGCGTCGCCGCGTGCACCGTCTCCTCGCCGCGAGCCGCCCTCTGCACAAACTCGCCAAAGCGCTCCTCATCGTGCCTCATAAAGGCATTTCTGTAGATCATCATCGCTCTGGACGGCACAGCCGCATAGCGGATCTCATCCCAACGGCCGGCGGACATCAGTGTTTCGACAACGCCGATCTGCCTGCGCATCGCGCGCACCAGTCTCTTGAACTCGTACACAGAGTAGCCCAGCTTCCTCGCTGTCAAAATACCGATCTTCCTGGTATTCTCGGAAGAAGCATCCGCAGTCTTGATCCACTTTGCCAGCAGAGAGATTGCGTTTCCGGCCTCCATGTTCACGCGGTCCTCCTCAAACTGCTTCTTCATGGCCGCCCACATCTCGTCCTCCAGGGGCGTTCCGATCAGGCAGTACATGTCGTCGTAACGGCCGTACACGCCGATCAGATCCAGGTTGAGACGAAGTCCCTCCGGATGATGCAGTGCCATATACTGCAGAATTGTGCGGAACGTCTGTCTCTCACCAAGGCCGCCGCGCACGTCACGCGCATAGAATGCGATCCGTGTCGCAAACAGCGGGTCCGCCTTCCAGGCCTCGGAGAAAAGACGGGTGATCCGCTCCTTGTCAGCCGTGCGGAGTGAACCGACGGTCCCGAAGAAATCCAGTCGGGCATCGCCCGTAGTGTTCAAAGCCACGGCTCCGTTTTCAGTTCTTGTAAATGCGGCGTTCAGTCTCGCCGCTTCAGCGAAATGCATAGTCGTCTTCCTCCTTTCCGCTGTAGTTTATTTCTTATCCCGCGGGCACTTCTTTGGCCGAAGTGCGTTCGCTATTGGCTTCGCGTACTGTGTGCTTTATCCGGAGCGCGAATACTCCGGACTATGCATACAAGTACGCCTTGGCCGAAGGCCGGCGGGCGTTAAAGTCATGACCCTTTTAATAGAGGATTCGAACCACTTACCAGATTAACAGTCTGCCTTACCAATGGTATTGCTGTAAGGGTCACATATTCAGGATGCTGTTTCGTAACGGGATGTGTTCGATCTGTTATTGCTGTGAGCATCCCTCTAAGCCGGCGGGTTGGATTTGAACCAACAACATCTGTGTCCCAATGTGGCTGCTGTTAAAATCCCGAACAGGATTTGTTTTTCCCAGCGCTCTACCATTTGAGCTACCACCGACATACTCTCGATATCATAATGTTTGATCCTGACGCCTGCAGATGCTCCTGCGCCTGCAGGCGTCGGATAATTTGTGGTTTCATACGCACTTGCTTTTCTTGTTCTGTCTTGTTCATACGCACTTGCTCATCACGTTGTCTACCGCGACAATCTCATCCATGGTGACATCAAACATTGCTGCTAAGATCACCAGGTTGTCGATAGTCGGCATGGATGTGCCGTGGATCCACTTGTAGATCGCCTGCGGTGTCGCAAAACCGAATACTGCCTGCATGTCCTTTACAGACATACCAGCTGCGATTCGTAAGTGGTCAATGTTTTGACCTGTTGCGACTGTGTTGATGTAAGGAATGCCCATCATATCGCACCTCCTATGTTCCGGCAGTGCCGGCCCACAGGGGTGCCGGTTATGCTGCCATTGCCTTGTTAAATTTCCTTTCATTTGCCTTCGCGCTTTCTGCGCGATTCAGCCGATCGTCCTCCCGCGACGGGAGCGGATTCGTATAACTGATTTTCAATGCTTGTCTTTTCATCTTTGAGTTCTCCTTAAAATTCACCATCAAGCAGGATGGTCTCCTACTCGGTTGACCGTTTGCCGGTAAACGCATCTTCGCGCAAGCACGAGCTGCACTTACCGGATTAGCGCACAAAAAAGCCGCCCGTCCTTCGGACAAGCGGCAGTCTGAGCAATCTATGTGCTGACAAATCTGACTATTCGGGTATGCGCGTAAAGGCACCCCGCTTCAGATATCCACTTGATCCGGTCGCAATGAGGCATGCAGGAACAAACCGATCAGCTTTTTCAGCTGTGGGCATACTTGTTCCCTGAAGATCATACGGGCGATATGAAATTGTGAGGTTGAACGTATTTCTCTTCAACATTGCCGTTCCTTTCCGGATCAGTGATCCTGTTTTATTCATCTTTCGATACTATAACATGAATTGTTTGCTGTGTCATTATACTGGAGGTATAAATTTCTTGTTGGCCATCTCGCTCCGCCCAAGGCAAAGAATTATTCCAGAAAAAACGCGCCGCCCCACGGGCAGCGCACAGCAAGCATCTTAATTCAGTTAATCAGTTCACTTGAAGATCACCCCTCACCTCTTCTTATAAAGTATCAGCTCCGGGTTCTCGCCATCCTTCTCATAAGTGCAGACAAGGATGAACTCCATATTTGCAAGCACTCCAAAGCACAGCCCCTCCACGATCTCGGACTCCAGCTGGTTGCCCAGATAGGTTGTCTGGTCATCGAGGAATTTCACTTTCATTCCATTGGGAAGGCGATACTCGAGGTTCACGAATTTGCCGACCAGTGCGTTCAGCCTGTCGATTTGGGGCATGCCTTCGATGTGAAGGTCGTTGATCTCGGTGATGAGCTGTTTTTTGAACGATTCGAATTGACCGTCGTCGCTGAGCTCGTCGTAGCGCTTCCAGTAGTCGAGCTTGGGAAGCATCTGCTGCATGTAGGTGCGGGCCTGGTCCTCGGTAAAGCCCTGCTTGACCATGTTGGGCACGCAGACGCGGATCAGGTCGTCCATGTCGCTGTATGTGTAGGTGCCGTCCGCGTAGCACCACTGGCAATAGTCCTCGTTGAGCGAGCCGTCTTTGTTCCTGCCGATGATCGCGTCGTCGAGCGGCATGCCGCAGCACTGGCAGATCAGCTGCCTCGGGGAGCCGAGGAGCGTGTTGATCGAAACATTGAATTCTTTGGACAGGATCCGAAGAGTGTCTGTGTTGGGCTGCGTGTCGCCGTTTTCCCAGCGGCTCACCGCCTGCCTCGTGACCATCAGGCGCTCCGCCATCTGGTCCTGGGTCATTTTGTTCTTCTCGCGAAGTGATCTGAGTATATCTTTGGTCTCCATAAAGCACACCTCCCGTATTAATTATAACTATATTATGCTTTACGGGAGCTTTGCTAACAAGCAACCTGCTGTTGCGCCAACTCCACACTTCGGTCTCGATTATTTGCAATAGATCTCGATCGCCTGGTGCGCGAACTCCGCTGTGCCCTCGCCGCCGTAGCTGTCGATGTTCTTCGTGAAGTCACCGCCGCCGGCATACATTTTGCCGAGTCCGCTCAGGATCTCGTTCGTGCAGGTGTAAAAGTTCTGCGTGATATAATCCTGCAGCTTCTTCACAAGAGCCTGCGCTCCCGCAGACGCAGGATCCGCACCCTTGATGGCTCCGAACTCGGAGAAGATATCCATCAGGCCCAGGGCAATATTTTGATCCTCTTGCTGCGTCCGCCCCTTGGATTTCTGCTCAAATTCCTTGTAGGCGGGCGTCGTCCCCCACGCGGCCTTCGCCTGCGCGGCGTACTCGTCGATTTTCTTTGTATCAAATGCGTCGAATGTGAAGCTACACATGAATAAATTCACGTGCTTCCATTCTGCGGCTTGCGCCGCAGGGCCGCTTTAGGCGGCCGGACTAACGCACCTGCG
>OCVV011162677.1_pt1 | contig 12435 bp, 8 predicted proteins | sample 1539721 | NCBI WGS metagenome assembly OCVV01 (sample SAMN02144230, study PRJEB22623) | gut metagenome | biome: sheep rumen | host: Ovis aries | place: New Zealand | reverse complement strand
CGGAGAAGGAAATGAGCTTACTTAGCAGAAGGAAAATGAGGATCGGTGACGTTCTTATCGCGGACGGAGCCATTACCCCGGAGCAGTTGGATCAGGCGCTTGCGATCCAGAAAGAAAAAAAGAAAAGGCTCGGAGAGATCCTTATAAGTGAAGGGTTTGTTACCGATGAGATAATGGCCGATGCCCTGTGTAATCAGATGGGGTATTTAAGAGCCAACCTTACCGATACAAGGATTCCGGAGGATCTTTTATCCTTATTTGATGTTGAAATACTAAAAAAATATACAGCCATACCATATTGTTATGACGATAAGAATGTGAACATCATAAAGATGGCGATGTCAGACCCCAACGACATGCTTGCCATCGATGACCTCTCGATGATCACCAACCGTATGATCGAGCCCATGGTCGCAACGACCGTTGAGATCATGCAGGCGATCGACAGGTATTACGGAGATGCCGAGAGTCAGAAGGCTGCTAAGGAATACGAGCAGGAGAGAAGCGATCTCTTTGGCGACGACGAAGTCGACAAGATGATGGAAGACGATGTTAACAATTCCCCTATCGTTCAGCTCGTTAATTCCATGATTGAGCAGGCGGTCCGCCAGAGGACGTCCGATATTCATATAGAAGCGTTAGAGAAAAGCGTAAGAGTCAGATACAGAGTCGACGGTGCTCTTCATGAAAGAGCCACCTATAATATAAAGCTTCTGCCGGCCATTGTAGCCAGACTTAAGGTTGTCGGCGGAATGGATATCTCTGAAAAGAGAAAACCTCAGGACGGCCGTATCACAAGTTTTGTTGACGGCAGAGAATATGATATCCGTGTATCCATTCTCCCTACCGTTTACGGCGAGAAGGTGGTTATGCGTCTTACCAATAAGAACGCGCTGACCAGAGATAAGGCTGAGCTCGGCTTTAACGATCACGACTTACACTTATTTGACCATATACTTATGAACCCTCACGGTATCATCCTTGTTACGGGGCCTACCGGTTCGGGAAAGTCAACAACACTTTACACGGCTCTCTCAGAACTTAACAGAGAAGAAGTTAATATTATAACGGTTGAGGACCCTGTCGAGGCGAATGTCGCCGGCATCAATCAGGTTCAGACCAATGTAAAAGCGGGTCTTACCTTTGCATCGGCCTTAAGGTCCATTCTCCGTCAGGACCCGGATATAATAATGATAGGAGAGATCCGTGATGAGGAGACTGCGCAGATAGCCGTTCAGGCTTCGATCACCGGTCACTTGGTAGTTAGTACATTACATACGAACTCTGCATCCAGTACAGTTACCCGTCTTGCGGATATGGGACTTCCCAGTTACATGATCGCAGATGCTACAGTTGGAATCATAGCGCAGCGTCTTGTGAGAAGGCTTTGTCCGAGGTGTAAAAAGAAAGTTTTCGCCAATGAGGAACAGCTTGAGCTTTTAAATCTCGAACCCGGATCACAGGTGGAAATATATGAGCCTGTAGGATGCAGCTCGTGTGATAATACCGGATTCAGAGGACGAATCGGTGTATACGAGATAATGGAGATAACCCCCGGCATAAGAAAGGTAATTGCTGCGGGAGAGGATGCAGAGCATATCAAGCAGGCAGCTCTTAAGGACGGAATGTACACTTTAAGAATGAGCGCCACAAATTATGTTCTTGAAGGAATTACATCGGTTTCAGAGATGATCAAAGTATCATTTGATGAATAAATAATACGGGAGTATAAATTCTAAGGAGGGATTGATTTTGGCAACATTTGTCTACACCGCGATTGGGGCGGACGGTAAACAGGTTAAGTCCACCATCGAAGCGGATAACCAGCAAAAGGCCAGTGAACAGTTAAGGAAAGATGGCATGACCATCGTTTCGCTTGCTGAAGGTAGCGCATTAAATAAGGACATCAATATAAGCGGGATTATAAAAAAGAAGGTTAAGATAAGGGACTTATCCCTGTTCTGCCGGCAGTTCGTATCTCTTCACAGAGCCGGTGTTACGATCATCGAATCCATGAAGATGCTTACCGAACAGACGGAAAACCCTACGCTTAAGGAAGCCATGCAGGAAGTTTCCGCCAACGTACAGAAAGGTGAGACCTTAGCTAATTCCATGAGGATGCAGCCCAAGGTATTCCCGCCGCTCCTTGCCCACATGGTTGCAGCCGGTGAGGCCTCAGGTTCGCTTGATGTAGCTTTCGAGCGAATGGCTATCCAGTTTGAAAAAAGTGCGAAGATCCAGTCCATGATAAAGAAGGCGATGGTTTACCCCATCATGGTTCTTATCGTAGCGGTTGTGGTAGTTATCGTAATGCTTACCTTTGTGGTTCCGACTTTCATGGAAATGTTTGCTGACATGGACATAGAAATGCCGAAAATAACGCTAATGGTCGTTGCAGCGTCGGAATTCATGCAAAAGCACTGGCTGATCGTTGTGGCCGTCATTATAGCGTTGGTAGTATTCTTCAAATGGTTTAAGACAACGCCTACCGGTGAGGGTCTTATAAATAAGGCTGCTTTAAAGATGCCGCTTTTCGGAGACCTTACCGTTAAATCAAGCTCAGCTACATTTGCCAGAAACTTATCCACCATGCTTGCAGCCGGTATATCAATGCCCGAAGCGGTACAGATAGTCGGAGATGCTATGAACAACATCTTCTACCGCGATCTTATGTATCAGGCAAGACAGGACGTTATGCAGGGTGTTCCTCTTTCAACCCCGCTTGAAAGATCAGGACTCTTCCCTCCGATGGTTTACCATATGGTACGTATCGGTGAGGAAACAGGTAATACAGAGGAAATGTTAAATACCCTTGCTGATTATTATGAAGAAGAAGTAGAGATGGCAACTCAAGCGTTAATGGCAGCATTAGAGCCCCTTATCATCATCGTGCTCGCCGCTGTCTGCGGTACCATTATCGGTGCGGTTATAGCTCCCATGGGCGCTATGTACGAAGGTCTCGACAGCCTGTAATCGTCGAAAGAAAGCGATCGAAGACCCGTAATAGGGGCGGGTTTTAGATATAAACAAATTTTATAAAAGGAAAAGGAGAGATTAAACATGAAAAACAACAAAGGTTTCTCGTTAGTAGAGCTTATCATCGTTATTGCTATCATGGCAATCCTTATCGGTGTATTAGCTCCCCAGTATCTTAAGTATGTTGAGAAGTCAAGGACTTCCGCAGACAAGGATCAGCTCGACAGCGTATACAACGCTTGTACAATAGCTGCATCTGACCCTGATATCACTGACTTCCCTACAGCTAGTTTTACATCTTTCCCCAGCTCTACTTCATGGGGCAAAGAGGTTCTTTCCACACTTAAGCTTACCGATATAGGTAGTTTAAAGTGGAAATCCAAATCTGCAGGCCCTGGTAGCGGAGCACCCGCTATTTCCGTTGATGGAAATGGTAACTTTACTTGTCAGAGAGGTTCACTTAAGTGCCCTGAGAACTAATTATAGTTTAAGGGCGTAGCTGCACAAGGAGACATTTCCCCTATGACCGACACAGAAATGGTTTGGTGGATCATCTTATATGCAGTGATCTTCTTATACGGAATCGTAATAGGCAGCTTCCTTAATGTCTGCATATTACGAGTTCCGTTAAAGGAGAGCATAGCTAAAGAGAGAAGCCATTGTATGACATGCGGATATCAGCTTAAATGGTATGATCTTATACCGCTGTTTTCGTACATCTTTCTGAAAGGCCGGTGTCGAAAGTGCAAGACGCATATATCCCTGCAGTATCCTCTGGTTGAGGGACTTAACGGGGTCTTATATGTGCTTATTTTCTTAATAAACGGTTGGAGTATAGATTCGGTTATTTACTGTTTATTAACTTCGGCACTTATCGTTTTAAGTGTCATCGATTTTAGGACTTATGAGATTCCGGTCGGAATCAACTGGGTTATACTGGCGCTGGGACTGATCCGCCTCCTTTATCATATGGTTCATGACTATATGATAAACGGAACGATCCATATAGGGGATTATATGGAATACGGGATCGGTCTCGTGGCCGTCAGTGGCTTCCTTCTGATCGTGAATCTTATTTGTAACCTTATCGTCCGTAAGGACGGAATGGGCGGTGGTGATATCAAACTCATGGGGGCGGCAGGGCTGCTCCTTGGATGGAAGAATATCATTCTTGCGTTTTTGTTGGGGTGTATTTTGGGAAGCGTGATCCATATAATAAGGATGAAGCTTTCCGATGAAGACCATGTACTGGCCTTCGGTCCTTACCTTGCCGGTGGGATTTTTATAGCGGCGTTGTGGGGTGAAAAGATACTAAGCTGGTACATATCTTTATTTCCGAAGATCACAATACAGTAAAATATTAAATTTCTATTAAATCAGAGTTGACATAATCACGTTTTTATGTAAATATATAAATGTGTGCTTTTGCACACATGCATTTCTATTTGTGCATTTTTATTATTAATTTGATATCTATACCCGGAAACGGGTTTGATATAAAGGGAGAGTATAAAAAATATTTTATGTCTGGGAGGTAAGACATGGCTAAGGCACAAAGAGTACTCAGTATTGAAATCGGATATTCTTTGACGCAGGTCTGCGAAATGGACTACAATGCCAAGAATCCCAAGGTTTACGGCGTTTTCTCAATGAAGACTCCGGAAGGGATACTTGACGATGGTTACATCAGACCCACGGAAGAGTATATCAATGACTTAAAGTCGTACATCACGGCAAATGGAATGGGGAGCGCAAAGAAGCTTATCTTTGCAGTATCATCCACTAAGATCGCCAACAGGGAGGCGATGATTCCTTATATGAAGAAGGAATCCATGGTAAGGGACATGTTAATGACCAATATCACGGAATATTTCCCTGTAGATCCTTCGCAGTATCAGTTCTCACATAATATCATGGAGACCGTTCAGGATGATGCGGGCAACAAGCAGTACCGCGTCATGGTAATGGCAGCTCCCGCTGATATGCTTACCGGATATCACGGCCTTGCAAAAGCGCTAGGTCTTGATCTTATCCTTATTGACTATTCCGGTAACTCCATTTTCCAGGCCTTAAGGAACCGCTTTAAGGAAGGAGTTAACTTAACGGTTAAGATCGATGAAAGATCTTCGCTCCTTACCGTTACGAATAACGGAGTTATCACGATGCAGAGATCCGGTATCTACGGTGCGGATCAGGTTGTAGACATCATGATGGAAACAGATGTTTACGGCGAGCAGCTTACTTATGAAAATGCAGTTAAGACCTTAAGACGTAACAACCTTGTTATGCGTCCTGAGGAAGAGAGTGTACTTGCCGAGAAGGAAGAAGAGGTCAGGAAGCTTGAGGCTATCCAGCAGGCAGCAATGACAGAGGTTACGACCTCCGGTGATACGACCAATATCGCATCCGCCACCGTTGCAGCCAAGCAGGCAAGCGCCAACTTAAAGATGCTTCGCTTAAGAAGAGACGTAACCCTTGCTTATCAGCAGCTGATAAATTCGATCGTTCGTGTAATCGATTATTATAACAGTAAGAACAGAGATGCGGCTATCGATAATATCATAATCACCGGTATAGCCGCAGATTTCTGGGGATTCGCCGGACTCCTTTCCCAGGAGCTTGGACGTAACGTAGAAGTGCTCAAGGACCTTGCGGGCACAAACATCGATCAGGGCCTTCACTTACAGGGTGTATCCCTTGGTGATTACATCTCCGTTATCGGTGCCACACTTTCCGATTCCGGATTTAAGCCGGCCGAGGAAGGAAAGAAGAAAGCGGCCGGTGGAGCAAGCGCTAAGGAGCAGGTTGCAGCCATAGGTCAGAACGATAAGCTTCCTTATATTGTTCTTGGTATAGGTGCTGCAGTTGCCGTCTTACTTGCGGTATTATCACTTATTCCCTATATGGCTGTAAAGAATGAGCACGATGCCTTAGAGGACAGAAAAGCTCAGCTTGCACCGGTTCAGGATACTTATAACGAATATACGGCAAAGAAGGCTGATTACGATTACGTAATGGCTTTGCAGGATGCTACGGTTAATTTCAACGATGAACTTCCTCAGATCATGGATGATCTTGAGAGAGCTCTTCCCAATGTTCAGACGGTAAATACTATGAGCGTGACGGAAGAGACTATAGTACTTAACGTGGATCTTATGCCCGCAGACAAGCCTTCTATAGCAAAGATGCTCCTAAACTTAAGGGATCTTCCTTATTTCTCCGATGTTTCGACAACAGGTTTCCAGGAAGGTATAGACGAAGAATCCGGAGCGATTACCGGTAACTATACGATCACGTTGACATACGGAGAAAATCCTAAATTTGCGGCAGCTACGGAAGACGCTGACACGCAGGAGGCACCTGCTGAAGAAGCGGCGCCTGCAGAATAAGGAGGGTTGAAAAATGCAGAAAGCATCTAAAGGACAGATAAATCTACTGATAATGCTCATAGGCGTCCTCCTTGCCGTGGCTTCCTACTTCTTTGTATTTACAAAGTTTAACGAAAGAAGAGCTGCGCTCGCAAACGAGAATGCCGCATTACAGGCTGAGGTGGATGCACTTCAGGAATTAGCCGATAATAAAGAGTATTATATTTCGGAAACAGAGAGGATGGATAAGGAGATTGGGGAGACCATTCAGAGATATCCCGCCGATGTACTCGAAGAGGATGAGGTAATGTATACCGCAGCCGTTCAGAGCTCAAACCAGATGTGGGTTAACGGTCTTACCATTCAGGAAAAACAGCAGGTTATGGTCGCAGGACCCGCACCTGTTGAGGCTGCACCCGTAGAGGATGCAGATGCGATCGATGCAGAAGAAGCTCCTGAAGAGGCAGCACCTGCTACGACCGAAGCTGCGGCACCTGCAGCAGGGCTTGCCAACACGGTATTTTTATACACCTCTCCCTTTACACTTAGCTACAAGTCAACATACACATCCATTAAGGATGTCATAACCAGCATCGTTACCTCCGATGACAGAATGAGCATAAAGAATGTAACTATTGGCTATGATGCAGAGACAGGAGCCCTTGCGGGAACCGTTGATGCAACCATGTATACCATGGAAGGTACCGGAACAGAGTACATTTCACCTACGGTTAACGGAGTTCCCACTGGTACACCTGATATCTTCAGATCCGGAACGATACTTAACTTAGGTGCAAACAAGTCTACCGCAACCGGAACCGAAGGCGGCGGGGATGAAGGCGCTGACAGCAGTGAAGCACCTTCCGAAACTACAGAATCAAACAATTAATCATGACTATGCTGCGGTCTTCGGGCCGCAGCATATATCCAATAGGAAAAGGAGTAAGGGATGAGAAAGAAAATAAGAAAGGATAACAGGGGCTTTACCTTAGTTGAGCTTTTGATCGCAATGGCCATAATCGCTATTGTGCTTACCCCTCTATACTCCAATTTCCGCCAGTCTACCTACTTAAACGGTAAGGCAAAGAAGACGATGGATGCCACCAATATGGCAAGTGACATTATGGAAGGTATCGCAGCTTATGAGCCTGAGGATATCATTTTAGGCTTCACTACCGTTGATGAGGATATGTTTAACGAGTCCATAAGCGGTAATGCGGTATTTGCGTCCAGAAATAACTTCCTTAATATTATGCCCAACCAGGTAAAGGTAGATGCTTACGGAGAGGCAAAGCCTGCACTCGGAGGCGGATTTACCGCTGTTAATGATGTAATGAGCTATTCGGGTACTGCATATAACGGACCCGGAACCAGCGGTATATCTACAATTGCCTATTCTTCGGCTGAATACGTTCAGCCTATTCCCGGTATTTCGGTTACCGATCCTTTTGCCAAATATCTTCAGGTAAAAGAAACCAGTGATAAGAAATATTATTTCTATGCTACTAATGTAGAAAGTACAACCAACACAAATCCCAACAGATTTAAATATGATATTCTTGTTGAATTAAATGCGAATGATGATACCGGATTTCATGATGTGAATGATTTTGATGAGACATATCTTTCCAACATAAATCCGCTGTTTGATGGTGTATATACAGAAAGCGCCGGTCAGCTTGACAACATGGTCGGTGAATTCATGGTTCATAAGCAATCATGGTCTTCCGTTACCGCAGATCAGGTAAGAAATAATGTAGTAAGACTTATGCTTTTTGAGGTTGAAAAGGATCCTCATAGCGGACTTGTTTCCGTTTATGCTACCGAAAAATATTCGTTAGCTGCTTCGATCGCTACTCAGTTTTCTGTTTCCGAGCTTACGCATGGATACAGGAGGATCGTATTTGACGGAAATGCTCAGAAGCAGATGCCCAGAGACATATATGTATATTATATGCCCAACTACGCTTCGACAAACGGTAGTGAAAGGGATGCGATCCGTATCGATAACAAGGACCGCATAGACATCAATTTCCATATCATGAGGATACAGACGGCTGAAACAACTGAAGCGAAAGAGAATACCTACTACAGCATCATGAGGATATATGAGACCGGATCTTCTCTTGCTTCGGCAGGTACATCCAATTCAGATGCGCCTATGACGCATGTATATTCCAACTTAAGGGATAATATTGCAAAGAAGAGATCGGATTTTGCTGATGATGCCACTTATCAGTCATACATAAACAGTAACAGGAATAATCTTTTAAGAAACTATTATGAATTTAATTCCACCCAGTGGACAACAGCCAATAGTGATAAGTTTAAAGAGATCGTTCACGAGACCGGCGGTGTCAGACAGGAAAAGGGCGACAGGCTATATGCTGTTAAGATCTATGTATATGAGCCCGGCGCAGCAGCCGCAGGTTTCCCCGATAATATGAAGATTACTACTTACGACGGTAGCTCGATGCAGTAAGCATCCTTCGCAAAGAGGAGAAGTTTTATGAATTTACTTCAAAAGTTAAGAAAGAGATCTCATAATGATGAGGGTTCCGCTCTTGTACTGGTTATCATAGCAGTAGCATTTGTGGGAACTCTTGTTGCGATGCTCGTTTATCTCGTATATTTCAACTACCTGATGAAATTTACGGACAGGGCAGCAAAGAATAACTTCTATACCGCTGAGACGGCGCTTGATATTATCCATGCCGGACTCGAGAAGGAAGTCTCCGATGCGATGATGAATGCTTACTATACGGTAATGCAGAACAATATCGATGATTCCGCTACCAATAAGCAGGCTGAATTCGAGAATCAGTTCAAGGCAGAGCTTACAGGCTCGGCCGGACTTAATTTTAAGACAGGAAACTTCGGAGCAGTCGGAGTTACCCAGAGCATGACCTATTATGATCCCGATGTATTAAAGGGATTCTGGACTTCAAATGTAGATCCCGCTTTATCGGATTTCAAGGTTAAGGGAACAGGCACACCTGCTCTTACTTATGGTGCCGAGATGCTTACGCCCAAGGCCGATAACGGTGCCGGACTTATTAATTCTGCGGTAAACGATCCTACGATAATGAGAGAGAGCGGCCCGCTTGTTATATATGACGGCGCATCAATAGAGCTTTTAAACGTCCGTGTTCAATATATAAATGAAGACGGCTATGTTTCTATCATGGAGACCGATGTACAGGTAGATACTCCCAAGATCAATTTTGCAAACGTTCTTAACATGCCTCAGCTTGAGTCTTATTCACTCGTAGCCGGAGGCGGTATATATGACGGATATACACTTGCACTTGACACGGAAAGCGGAGAATATCTGCCGATGCCCAACAATCACGGTGCCGATACTGAAGTAACCGGAAACGTATTTGGTGGTGAAGACGGTATCTATGTAGACGGTGTAGGTTCTCAGATAAGTTTCGTTCAGAAGACAGGAGATCCCGATTCCCTTGTAAGATACTTAACCGCAGAGACGATCGAGGCTTCCAATTCCAGGACCTCTAATGATGACAGCGCAAGACGTCCCGCCAATAAGGCAAGTATAGAAGTTGAAAAGGTATATCAGGTTTATGCAGGTGATCTCGTCGCAGACAGCGCAACGATGAACATTGCGACAGACTGCTATGTTTCCGATGACCTTACGACCGACGGAAAATATCCCAAGGTTGTTATAGGTAATTCTTCAGGAAGCGCTTATCACGGATACGGTACGGCAGACAGGATCGCAGAAGGATCCAGTGCCATTCTTGTAAATGGTGCTCATTCCTGGATCGACTTAAGCAATGTAACCAACTTAGAGCTTGCCGACCATGCATATGTAGGAGCTATCCATTATAATGCAAACTCCGATAAGGGCGATGTTACCGGTGACTACCGTGAAGATATCGATAAATACCTTGAAGGGCTTGCAAATGCTTCTGAGGAAGATAAGGCGAAGCAGGTAGAATCAAACTCCAGGGATGTCATGCTCGGACAGTCCGTTGCGGTTAAGGCCGATCAGCTTATGTATATGGTTCCTCCCGAGTGTATGGTTTACGACGGATCGACCCAGCTTCTTGCCAAGAATCCCATGACTTACGCGGAATACAAGAAGTATGCAGAGGCATTTGAACCCGAGACAAATACAGATGGTACGCCCAAGCTTGATTCTAACGGGAATATAATCTATTCCGACAGACACAGATATACGATGGTTAATCTTGATGTTCTTATGAAGAGCACCGAGACATCGCTTAACAGTTACGGAGCTAAGGAATTCCCCGTATTCAGACGTATTAACGGAGACATCCTTGTATACTATTACATTATGTTTGAATCTTCCGAAAGAGCAAACATGTTCTTTAATGATTATTATGCAAAGAACCCTGAATCTTTCGAGAGATATTTTACAAGCTATGTTGACAGGTTCATCTTAAACAGCGACGTTATCGCAAGCGGAAGCGACAGGCTTTCCTTAGGCGGCAACATGCTCTATAAGAGCGGAGCAAACTTTATAAAGAGAACAGATACCTTAGACGCAGAGCTTGCTGCCGACAGATACGATGCTATTATCGCACAGAGAGATGTATATTCCAGCAGATTTACCGGACTTACCAAGTACCTTATGGCTGATCCCGGTGAGCTTAGCGCAAGCCAGCTCGGAAGCACGGCATTTACGAACCTTACCGTAAACGAGTCCGATTTTGCAAGGATCGTTCCCTTAGGTAAGTTTAAGAAGTTCTATAACGATGTCGGAGATGTGGTTGCCATTATCGTAAATAATAAGGGATATGAACCCTTTGAGTTTGGCGCAGCTAATGATAAGCTCGATCCTGCCGATCTTAATACCTGTAATCTGATCGTTGCTACCGGAGACGTTTCGGTAGGCGTGAGTGAATTTAACGGACTCATCTTCGCAGGCGGTAATATCTACATTGAAAGCACTAATACAAAGATAAATTATGACATTACGAATGTTCCCAAGGCTATGATGGGTAAGAATCCTTACAACGATCCCAATGGCCATTATGCATTCGAGGTCATCAACAATGGTATCGCATACGCAAACACTACAGGAACCACGGATCCTGCGCTTCTTGCAGCTATCAAGGCTCAGAGAGAGAGCGATATAATCAAGGCTTCGGATCTTGTAAGGTTCGTTAATTGGAATAAGGAGTAAAGCATGAAGAAAAGGTTAGCCGACAACAGAGGTTTCTCCCTTGTGGAATTTTTGGTTGTTGTAGCGATCATGTCCATTTTGATCGGCATTATGGCTGTCAGCATAGGAAGGCTTAACAGCTACAGGGCAAAGGAATGTAAGAACAAGATCGCTGCCACATTAAACGCTGTCCAGACTACAGCGCTTTCCAAGTCTGTCGGCGGCAAGGATATAGACGTTGTAAAAGCATCTTCCGACGGAACCTACGTGACCTTTTTCTATTATCCCAATGACAAGAGCATCTACATGATCTCTACTGTTAAAGGTCAGGTCAGCGATGTTCAGAAAGTCGGAAAAAATGATGTTTCGGTAGTTTTTGATTATGACGGCGGAACGGCAAGGACTTTATCTTCCGTAAGCGGTTTTATATCCGGTACCGGACGTCCCAAGTCCTTATCAATGAGGTCGGCAAATTTAACTGCCATCAGAGATGCTGCCAGAAGTGTAGGCGTTAATATCGGATTTGACAGAGAAAGCGGCGCATATCTTCCCAGCACAAGTGACGGAAATCTTACGAGTGTCAGCGTTACAAAGGGAGATTACACATACAGTTTAACAATACACGCAAAGACCGGAAAAATAGTTAAGTAATTTCGATAAATCTAGGAGTGAAGGTTATGAGAGAAAGAAAGCCTCTTTTTAAACATCTGAATAACCGGGGTTTTTCCCTGACAGAGCTTTTGGTCGCCATAGCGATATTAGGAGTTGTCTCCATGACGATATACTCCTTTATGATCGTTGGTTCCAGGTTCTACGGAAAGCAGGCATCTGATGCCGATATTCAGACCGAGGCTCAGAAGATCGCAAACACCATCACCAACCTTATCATCGACTGCGAGCTTAATGTATCTTACGAGCCTCAGAGTTTTGCTACTGATA
>OCVV011332986.1_pt1 | contig 12436 bp, 10 predicted proteins | sample 1539721 | NCBI WGS metagenome assembly OCVV01 (sample SAMN02144230, study PRJEB22623) | gut metagenome | biome: sheep rumen | host: Ovis aries | place: New Zealand | reverse complement strand
TGAGAAGTTTTCTGGTGCTGTTGTAATTTCAAACACTTCATCATCTGCAGAGAAATCTTCTGCTCCAGCATCAATAGCTAAAAGCATTAAATCATCTTCTGACATTTCTGTAGATTCTCTTTCAATTACTATTACACCTTTTTTCTCAAACATGTAAGATACACATCCTTGAGTTCCTAAGTTTCCTCCTGCTTTATCAAATACATGTCTTACATCTGCTGCAGTTCTATTTCTATTATCTGTAGATGCATTAACAATAACTGCAACTCCAGATACTCCATATCCTTCATATACTATTTCTTCATAGTTTTCATTACTTCCTGCACCTGATGCTTTTTTTATTGCATTATTTATTGTATCATTAGGCATGTTTGCAGCCTTACATTTTGCTATAACATCTTTTAATTTCGAATTACCAGCCGGGTCAGGTCCACCTTGTTTAACTGCTATTAATAATTCTCTTCCTAATTTTGTAAATATTTTTCCTCTTGCAGCATCAGCTTTTCCTTTTTTGGCTGCAATATTATGCCATTTTGAATGTCCTGACATTGATAATTCCTCCTTTTTATAAATTACTTTTAATATTTTATCATAAAAAGCTCATTTTGTGTAGTATTTTATGTAAATTATTCTACTTGTCGATTTTCTCAAGTATTCTTGCCATTTCTACACCTGAACATGATGCCATCATAAGACCTCTGGTCATACCGCCACCATCTCCAATTGAATATAATCCTTTAACACTTGTTTCAAAATTTTCATCTATAACTACTTTGTTACTATAGAATTTTATCTCTGGTCCATATAAAAGATTATCAGGGTTTGCAAATCCTTCTACAACCTTATCTACTTGTCTAATAAATTGTATAATATCAGTCATTGTTCTGTATCCAATAGCAAATGTTATATCTCCTGGTACAGCAGATTTTAGAGTAGGCACTACAGTATTTTTTTCTAATTCTTCTGGCCATGTTCTTTTTCCTCTATTAATATCTCCAAATCTTTGAACAACAACATTACCATTACCTAATTCATTTAGATTTTTAGCAACATTTCTACCATAATCTATTGGTTTATCAAATGGATATGTAAAGTTATGTGATACTAATATAGCTAAATTTGTGTTTGTACTTTTTCTATCTTTATATGAATGTCCATTAACTAATGTTAGATTATTGTCATAAACCTCTGATGAAACAAATCCACTTGGGTTTTGACAGAATGTTCTTACTTTATCATTAAAAGGATAAGGTCTTCCAATAATCTTTCCTTCATACATATACTTATTGATATCTTTCATTACTTTATCAGGAAGTTCATATCTTATACCAATATCAACTATTCCTGAAGTTGTATTTATTTTATGTTTTTCACACATTGAAACTAACCAATTTGCACCTTTTCTTCCAACTGCAAGTACTACTTTTTCTCCATATATTTCTTTTAAGTCAGCTTCTTCATTATCAACTTCTTTAGCATCTTTAACTTTGATACCTTTGACTGTATTCTTTTCAATTATCAAATCTTCAACTATTGTATTGAACATCATAGTTACACCATGAGATTCTAAATACTTTTCTAACTTTTTATATAACTCATGTGCTTTTTCTGTTCCTAAATGTCTTATAGGAATATCAATTAAGTCTAAACCTTCTTTTTTAGCCTTTGCTTTTAGTTTGCTTACTTCCTCCTTATAGTCAGTTCCTTCTAATTTATGATCAGCTCCAAAATCTAAATATATCTGATCTGTATATTTAATAAGTTCTTTAGTCTTTTCTATACCTATATATTTATGAAGTTCTCCACCTACATGAATGTCTTCATCTTCTTCATTAAATAGAGATAACTTTCCATCAGAAAAAGCTCCTGCTCCAGAAAAGCCACTGGTAATATTGCAGAAAGGTTTACACTTTATACATTTACCTAGTTTTTCTATTGGACAGTTTCTATCTTCAACTCTCTTTCCTTGATCAACTAATAATATTTTTTTATTAGAATTATTTTTCAATAATTCATATGCCATAAAAATTGCACCAGGTCCCATACCTACAGCAATTATGTCATAATCTTTTTTCAAATTTATCACCTCTAATTATAAAATTTCCCTTACGAATTATATTATGTATAAATTCTTTTATCAAGTTATTTTTACACAATAAAAAATTAGTTAGCTTTGCAGAAGTTAACTAATTTTTTATTCACTTTATTTTTATTATTAATCTCTTCTTCCCATTATAGATAAGATTCTAATAAACATATTGATGAAATCTAAATATAATTGGAAAGCACCATATATTGCAACTCTATCTGTTTCCATTCCCATTTGTGCCATATTTTTAACTTTATTCATATCATAAATTGTAAGTCCAGCAAATACTGCTAGTAAAACCCAATCTAAAACAATGTCTAATGTTTCACTTCCCATAAATATATTGATTATAGAAAGTATTAATCCAAAGATTAATGTAATAAATAATATTCTTCCTATATTAGTTAAATCTGCTTCTGTTCTATATCCTATATATGCTAATACTCCATAAAAGCCAGCTGTTGCAAATAATGCATAAGCTATTGTTTCAAGTTCAAAAGCTGCAAATATTACTGAGAATGTTAGTCCTGTCAGCATTGAATATAAGAAAAATAAAAATGTTGTAAGTCCAACTGGCATTTTATTGATAAGTAATCCCATTACTATTGCTATTACTATTTGAATTATGCCAATAAACATCCATGAATCTACAATATCAATAACTGCTCCTGAATAATATGTGATTGCAGCTATTATTGCAGTACTCATTACACCTAAGAACATCCATAGGAATGTAGATGCTAAGGTTTTGTTAATACTTGTAACTTCATATGTTGCTTGCTCTTCCATAATATAATCCTCCTTCTTGGGGTTTTATTTAAAAATCTTTTATAACTAAATATCCACCGAAAGCTTTACTTGTTTCATAATCTGGTAATATTTGTGCTCCACCAGAAATAACTACTTTATCTCCAACATCTAAATTGCCTTTATCAAAATGTTTTTTGATACCAGCTTCGATTGTTTTATTTATATCATTTTCACCTTCTACTAATACTGGATGTACATTCCAAGCTAATCCTAATTGATTAAATGTTCTTCTGTTATCTGTTATAGCTAAGATAGGACATGCAACGCCAATACCTGCTAATCTTCTCGCAGAATCTCCAGTATTTGTATAGCAAACAATAGCATCAACTTTCATGTTTTTAGCAAATGTTGCAACTGAATATGCTATATTATCTTCTAGTCCATTTAATTCAAATTTGTTAGTCTCAAATCTATTCCAATATCTAATTGTTGGTTCAACTCTTCTTGCAATTTTGTCCATCGCTTGAACACATTCTAATGGATACTTACCCATTGCACACTCACCTGAAAGCATAACAGCACTTGCTCTATCATAAATAGCATTTGCAACATCTGATGCTTCAGCTCTTGTTGGTAATGGATTATTCATCATTGAATCTAACATTTGTGTTGCTGTAATAGCTGGTTTTCCAGCAGCATTACATAATTTAATAAATTTCTTTTGAATTACAGGTGGTTCTGTGAAGTCTGTTTCAGTTGCCATATCACCACGAGCAATCATTTGTGCATCAGCAGCCATAGCAATTTCTTCCATGTTAGATAAACCTTCAACATTTTCAACTTTTGCTATTAATTTAATATCTTGTCCACCGTTATCGTCTAATACTTTTCTTACTTGTGCTATATCATCTGTGTTTCTTGCAAATGATATTGCAACATAATCATAATCATGTTCACAAGCAGTTTTTAGATCTTCTATATCTTTTTCTGATAAAGCTGGAAGTCTAATTATAGTTCCAGGAAGATTCATTGTTTTTCTGCTTCCTAGTTTTCCACCATGAACTACTGTACAATGAATATCTTTATCAACTATTTCATCAACACGTATTTCAATTGCACCATCATCTATTAAAATTTTTGTTCCTGGTTCAACATCTTTATATAAGTCTTTATATGTTATAGAAACTTTTTCTTCATTTCCTATTATATCTTCATTTGCTAAGATAAATTTTTGTCCGTCTTCCAAAGTAATTTTTTCAGTTTTTCCTGTATAAAGCATTCCAGTTCTTATTTCTGGACCTTTCATATCAAGAATCATTGGAATTGGTAAATCTAATTCCTTTCTTAGTCTAATAATTTCTTCTGTCTTTTCTTCTTGCTCTGCATAACTTCCATGAGAATAGTTAATTCTACATACATTTAATCCTGCAGCAAATAATTCTTCTAGTCTGTGTTCACTTGCTGGTCCAATTGTACCAACAATTTTGGTTTTTCTTAAATACTTTTCCATAAATCTAAATGTCTCTCCTTTATTTCTTTTTTATTTTTTTCCGGCTCATATTATATCACAAAAACTTTTAAAATCAATTAAAAATTGATTTAAATAAGGAACTCTTAAATATAGAGTTCCTTAAAATAAGTTTTATCTTGTCATCCATTTTATCAAGTTCATGTTTTCTTCATCTAGAAGCATGTCATTCTTTGGAAGAACTCTAAATGTATATCCAAAGTTTCCACCTGTAGACAATTTTATTTTAGCTGTATATTTATATGTATTTTCAGCTTCTTCTTCTTTTGCTCTTTGCATTTCAGTAATGCAAACATTATTAACAATACCTGTATCCAATATTTGTCCATAATAAACTTGAACAGATACCTTTTCCGGATCAAAGTTAGGAAGTTGAACTTTACATGCTACTTCAATAACTTCTCCTGCATTCATTTTTACATTATCTACATTGTAATCTTGAGTTATTTCAATCTTATCCCATCTTTCTTTGCATGCTTTTTTCCATTTAGTGAAAGCTGATACATTTTCTATCTTATCAAACTTTTGATTTGTTAAGTTGCAAAGTGGCATATAGATTTGTTCTACATAGTCGATTAACATTCTTGATGTTGAATATTTTCCACCAGTAGACATTATAGAATTCTTCATATAACGAATCCATTCTTTTGAGAATCCCTTTTCATTTTGTTTCTTATAATAAGCTGGAATTATTTTATTTTCTAAAGTACTATAGATGCTATCACTATCTGCATTGTCTTGAATCTCATAAGAATCGTAATTTGTTTCAGTTCCTATAGACCATCCATTAGTTTCATCATATCCTTCTGCCCACCATCCATCTAATACCGAGAAGTTAACAACACCATTTACAGATGCTTTTTCTCCAGATGTACCAGATGCTTCCATTGGACGTCTTGGATTATTAAGCCATACATCAACACCACTTACTAAGTATCTTGCCATACCAATGTTGTAATTCTCTAAGATAAATATTTTACCTTTGAATTGTGGCATTAATGAAATTTCATGAATTTGTTTTATCAAGTTTTGACCTTCCATATCATCTGGATGTGCTTTTCCTGCAAATATAATTTGTACTGGTCTTTTTTCTTGATTTAAAAGTTGAGTTAATCTTTCAATATCTCTAAAAATTAATGTTGCCCTTTTATATGTTGCAAATCTTCTAGCAAAACCAATTGTTAAAGCATTAGGATTTAGTTTTGATACAACTTCATTAATATCATCATAACTATATCCACTTCTTTTATATCTTTCTGTAACATTTTCTTTAACAATATCCATTAATTTTTCTTTTCTTTTTAAGTGTTCTTCCCATAATTCCTCATCAGGAATATTATTAATCTTTTTCCAAGTTGCATCATCTTGGATATTGTCTTGCCAATATGGCATCATATATTTGTTATAAAGAGCTTTTAAATTAGGTGCTAGCCATGAACATGTGTGAATACCATTAGTTACATATCCTATTGGTGATTCATTTTCAGCAATTTCTGGCCATACTTCTGAGAATAACTCTCTGGAAACAGCTCCATGAAGTTTACTAACTCCATTTTTCTTTCCAGCTATTCTTAATGCTAATATACCCATGTTGAAACATGTATCTAGTCCTACCATTTCTTTCATTCCTAGCTTCATGAATTCATCACGAGTAATTCCTAGCTCATCCCAGAATTTATCAAAATATTTATCTATTAAATCTAAACCAAATATATCATTTCCTGCAGGTACAGGTGTATGAGTTGTAAAAGCTGTTTTTGCGGTTACAATTTCTCTAGCCATATCAAAAGATAATTGTTTTTCCTTCATCGTATCTTTTATAAGCTCTAATGTTAAAAATGCTGAGTGCCCTTCATTCATATGATAAACAGTAGGTTTTAATCCTAATACTCTTAATAGTTTTACTCCAGCCATACCAAGAATTATTTCTTGTCTGATTCTCATTTCTCTGTCTCCACCATATAGCTTTTGAGTAATTCCTTTAAATTCTTCAATATTTTGTTCAACATCTGAATCCATTAGATAAAGATTGACTCTACCTACTTGAATTGTCCAAATCTTTAAATATAGAGTATTTCCAAGTAATGGTATATCTATTATTAAATCTTCGTCTTCCCCTGTTTTTACAGGTGTAATGGGTAAATTAAATAAATCTATATTGTGATACTCAGATTCTTGTTGGCCATAACCATTTATCTTTTGGTTAAAGTAACCATGTTTATATAATAATCCTACAGCCACCATAGGAATACCTAAATCACTTGCGGATTTTAAGTGATCTCCTGAAAGTATTCCAAGTCCTCCTGAATAAATAGGTAAAGTTTCATCTAACCCATATTCAGCAGAAAAGTAAGCAATTAAATCTTTTTTATTTTGTGGATATTTTTTAGAAAACCAAGTTTCTTTACTTAACATATATCCATCATAATTGCTTACTACACTTTCATATAATTTCAAAATTTCCTCATTTTTAGAAGCCTTTTCAATTTTATCTTGGCTAACTAGTTTAAGGAATTTTGTTGGATTCTTATCAATTCTCTCCCAAAGGTCTTGGTCAATTAATTTAAAGATTTTTAAAAATTCTGTATTCCATGACCACCATAAATTATTAGCAATTTCAGTTAATCTTTTTAATTCCTTTGGTAATTGTGGAACAACTGTAATTCTGTTAAAAATATACATTTTTTCCTCCTTTGTAACCTTCAAAAACTCTTTTGTAAAAACATTTTTTAACACTATAATTATCACTTAAAATGAAATTTTTGTCAAATCTTTTTAACTGTTTTTTTGCTTATTTTTAAGGATTTTTTTATTGCATAAAAAATAATATTATTCTATTTCCATATCGTATCTTTTAAATTACATTTTCTTATCATCTTTCTATTTTATGTAAAATATGTTATAATTAAAGAAGGTTTACGTTTAGCATGAGTTTTCGGTGTTTTTACACAATAATTAATTAGGGGGTATTCAACCATGGCAACTAACAGCAAAAACATCCGTAGGTACCGTAGGGCTCAGGTTCGGTTCAATAAAACCGTACTCAGTTTGGTGACTCTGGTCGCTATTATCTTCATCCTGTTGCTCGCACTTCATGCAGTAGGCACGATGGTTACGACCGGCGCGAAGATGTGGTACATCTCTTATAACATCAGTGACTACGAAGCTGAAAGGGAGCGTGCTCTCGAGTCGTATCGTGGCAACTATGCTACTGAGTGTGACGACATCATTCGTGAGTTCCAGGCAGATCGCTATGAGCTGCTTCACAGTGACAATCCCGTCGTGGCTTTCACTGCAGCGCACAAGTGGTATGCAATGGGCATTATCATTGGCTTCTTCGCTCTCATGGGCGTATGTGTCAATGCAATCCGTACTCATCTGGATGAAACTTTCCATCTGTTCGCTAAGGTGATCGATGCTGAAAGGCTGATTCTAAGGATGATTGTCGCTATCGTTTCCGGCATTCTTATGCTTGCCTTTGGCTGCATTGGATTTACTAGCACTAATTTCTCTAAGGGTTTTGCACAGGTTTGGAACCAGTCCAAGCCGAGACGTAAACCTCAGCATCACACCCGAAAGAATCATGCTAGGACCCACGCCAAAGTGATCAACATGGAAAAATGCCGGCACCAGGAAAGGGCCTAAGCAAGTCAGCAACCAGGAGGTGCACAAGATGTGCAGAGAGAGCAGTGGTAACCCCACTGCTCTCTTGTTTTATTCAAAAATATTTTTTATTGTTCCTTTTCCATTACTACTCTCCACCTCTAAAATAGCACCTGTTACTATTGGAAGTTGTGGTGAAACGTGTCCACAATCAACATCATATATTACAGGAATATCCATATCTTTAAAGAATTGTTTTAAAGTTTCTTCATAACTTGTTTCATAATCTTCTCTTACAAATAGTGGCCTTCCAAACATTATTCCTTTACAATGTTCAAATAGTCCTGCATTTTTCATTTTCCAAAGATTAATGTAAAATGCTGGTGTTGACATTTCGAACACTTCTAGAAACCATACAATTCCATCCTCTTTGTACTTTTCTATGTAGTCTTTCATTTTATCAAATCTAGTGCCCATTAGATTTACTACGCAATCAAAGCATCCACCTATACTTCTTCCTCTAAAAGAAATCTTTTCTTCTCCTTTTAGGTTTTTCCATATTACAGGTTCTGTTAAGTCATAGCCTGCAAAAGCATCTCTTTCTTTATCCCAATCAGGAATTTCATATTTTTCTAAACTATTTTGAGTTATTTCTTTTCCTTGCATAATCTCAAATGAATTTGTTAGATTTCCATATAAATTTGCCATGCCATAATCTTTTACATTTTGTCCATATATGCTTGCTATATCACATAGAGTTGGAAGTAAAAGGGTTAAATTTGTATTATCCGAGTAACCTTGATACCATTTAGGCTCGGATTTTTTTATTGCCTCAAAATCGATTTTATCAAGAATCTCTGCCATAAAGTCTCCACCAGTAGCTGATATTATAGCACCGACTCTATCATCATTCCACAAAGACATTAATTGTTCTACTCTTTGCTCTGCACTACTACTTCTTCCTTTTTCTTCAGTTCTAACATTTGGAGTTTCTATATATTTATAACCAAGTTTTTCAAAATTATTTTTAACGTTATTAAGTCTTGGTAAATCTTCTTCTTTAGCCACACCAGCAGAAGGTGCAGTAACTCCAATATAATCTCCTATTTTTAAATTTTTTGGATACCTCACTTTAATTAACTCCTTTATCCTCTATATAATTTATTATATAATGTGCTGCATTTTTTCCACTTGCTAGTGCTCTACATACAGTTGCCTTTGTTTCTATTACATCTCCTCCTGCAAAAACTCCATCTATATTTGTCATAAATTCTTCATCTGTTGAAAGCATACCATTTTCTTTTAGATTAAATTTTTCATTTTGTAATAGTTTACTATTAGGTTTTAATCCTATTGCGAAAACTACAGTGTCTGCTTCTATTGTAAATTCAGTACCTGATACATCTTGTGCTTTACCATTTACTATTTCTGTTCTTATACATTTAGCCTTTTTATTATCAAAAGATATAACTCTTGTTAAAAATTCTTTTTTTACACCTTCATCTAAAGCTTCTTCTAATTCGATTTTTCTTGCCGGCATATATTCTTCATTTCTTCTATAACAAATAGTGGATGTATCTGCGCCCATTTTCAAAGCAGCTCTTGAGCAGTCCATCGCAACGTTTCCACCACCTATTACAATTACTTTTCCTAAATTCTCAATAAAATCTTTATTGTAATATGATCTTAGAAAAGTACTAGAATCATAAACATTAATGTCTGTTCCTAAATCATACATATTTGAGTTTTCAGCGCCTATACCAACAAATACTGCATCATACTCGTTTCTTAATGCTTCAATAAATATATTTTTTCCAAGTTCTTTTTTAGTATAAAAATTAATTCCAATTTCTTTTAATCTTTTTACAATGTCATGAAGATATTTTTTATCTAATCTAAAATCAGGAATTTCATATTCTAATAATCCTCCAATTTTAGCCTCTTTTTCATAAACATCAACTTGATATCCTTTTTTTCTAAGCTCTAGCGCGCATTCTAATCCTGAAGGCCCAGAACCAACAATAGCCACTCTTTCTTTTCTATCTTCTTCAAGTACTATTTTAGGTGGCTTCAATCCCATTTCTTTAGCACAGTAATTTACATATTCTTCGAGTAAACCAATTTTATTAGGTTCACCATTTATTCCTCTCACACATTTTCCTTCACATTGTTCTTCTTGTGGACAAATAATAGAACATATATGAGAAAACATATTATTCTCATTTAGTAAATAATATGCTTCTTCTATTTTTTCTTCTTTAATTAAATTAATAAAGCTAGGAATTTTTGTGTTCATTGGGCATCCAAATTTTTCACAAGGTTTTCCTGCACAATTCAAACATTTCCCAGCTTCTTCTATAATATATTTTTTGTCATTAAATAATTCTTTTTTATTTTCTCTCATCGTTATTCCTTATACATTATTGTTTATTACTTCTTTAACACCATCTATCTCTAGTGTTTTTCTTATAATATGTGTCAAATCCACATCTTCAGTAGCTTTTCCCGTTACAATTAGTTTATTGTCTTCTATTTTCATTGATTTCACAATTAATTCTTCTATAATTGCCATCTTTTGGAATCTTTCAATAATTCTCTTTGGATCATCTTCTACAATGATTTCCATATTTACATTTAATATTTTGTTCAATTTAGAATTTACAAAATAAATATATGAAAGTATTATATAAACTATTACAGTAGCTATTATAGCTGTTACATAAGCTCCGCATCCTACTAAAAGTCCTATTCCTGTTACAGCAAGTAAGCTTGCAGCTGTAGTTAATCCTTTAACATGAAATCCATCTCTTAAAATAGTTCCTGCACCAATAAATCCCATGCCAGATAATAGCTGTGCTGGAATTCTAGAAGGATCAGAGCCTCCTACTTTTTCTTGAATGTATAGGCCACAAAGCATAACTATTACTGCACTTTCACAAACTAAGATATGTGTTCTAAGTCCAGCTGGCTTTTTCCAGGATTGTCTTTCATATCCTATGATTCCCGCAAGTATTGATGCTAATATGATTCTTATTAATGCTTGTACTTCAAATGTACCAAATAGGTTTATAAAATTTTCTAACATTTTTACTCCTTTGTATTTTTCTTTGTTTTATCTTCAGTCTTTTTTTCTACTATTATATCTCCAAATAGTTTTTCTTGAGAAGTTGTTACTTTATCTTTTCTAGTCAGTTCAAGTACACCAGTAAAAGCAGTAATAACTTCTTCTTTGGGTTTAGTCTTTACAGAGAATAGCTTCCCAAAAACAAACCTTGGCTTTTTAGATAATACTTTGAATATTTCTTTAACTTTACTTGTAACTGTATATGTATCTCTAATTGCTATTTTTTCAATATTCTCCACATTTTTGTTCATTTTTACTTCTTGATTTTCAAGCAAACGTTTATAGTGTTCAAATAATTTAGACGATTCATATTGTCTATCTATCATTTGTTTTGGAAGAATAACTTTATCTGGGAGTTTAAAGAATCTTTTATTGTTTTCAAGATACATTTCTTTAAACTTCATAGATATATCTTTATATCTTTTATATTCTATAATTCTATGAAGCAGTTCTTCTTCTGTTAATTCTGCTTCATTGTCTACTTCTTTTGGTAATAGTTCTTTAGATTTTAAATAAACTAATGTACTTGCTATAACCAAGAATTCTGAAGTAACATCTAGATTTTGTCTTTCCATTTCATTTATATATTCAAGATATTGATCTGTTATATCTATCAGTTTAACATCATAGATATCCATCTTATTCTTTTCTATTAAATGAACAAGTAAATCTAATGGTCCTTCAAAGTTATCTAATTTAAGTTCATATTTATTTGTCTCTAGTGTTAATATGCTCATTTTAAATTCTTCTACTCATCACTTTCTTCATATTCACTAAAATCTAGCTTTCTAATCAATTCATAAGGATATCCCTTTTTATTTAGATAAGCCATTGTTTCTTCTTTAGTAGATGTCTCTTTTCTCTTTCTAATCAAATTATTTGCCGATAAAGTTTCATAATCTGAAAGCATTTCATCATTTTTAGATATATAGTCATCTATTATGCTCTCAGAAACACCTTTTGCCAGTAATTTATATTTTATTTCGAAAATTGATAAATTTTTAAGTGCAACTACTTCATGAAAATATTTTTCTACGTACTTTTCATCATTAATATAACCTAATTCAATTAAATTTTCAATAGTCTCTTCCACTAGGTCAGAGTCCTCATTCTTGAATTTTTCACGTACTTCACGCTCTGTTCTTTTTTTATAAAAAATATATTTTAACATTTTAGTTTTTAGTTTATCTACTTTTGCTAAATGTTCTAAATCCATTTATTTCTCCTCATATATATTAATAAAGATGCATAAATTATATGCATCTTTATTAGTAATTGCAATTTATTTTGATTATTCTTCGTCCTCTAGTTCTTCTTCATCTTCTTCTACATCAACTGGTTT
>OCVV011215808.1_pt1 | contig 12436 bp, 8 predicted proteins | sample 1539721 | NCBI WGS metagenome assembly OCVV01 (sample SAMN02144230, study PRJEB22623) | gut metagenome | biome: sheep rumen | host: Ovis aries | place: New Zealand | reverse complement strand
CCGTCCCCTCACGTCGAAATCGGATCCAGCCCGTAATCGTAGAGCACGATGTCGATCTTCATCACGCTGAAATCCCTCCGCCTGATGAAGTACTCCACCACCTTGTCCGTCTGGGAGATCGGCGAGAACGCGTAACCCGCAAGCCGGAGGAAATCAACCGCCTCGTCCATATTGAGGCGGAGCCCCACCGCAAGTGCGAGCACCTTCTCCTTGGAGGGATTGACCTGATTCTTTAAGAGCTTTGAAAAATACTGCTTGGAAATGTTCGCCGCCGCATACACCTCCGAATTCTTAAGCCCCTTCTTGTTGATCAGCTGCTGCAGATGCTCCCCGAACGACTCCCTGTAAATCCCCTTAAGCGCTTTCTCAAGGTTCATGCCGTACCCGTCTGAGGGCGCACTCTCCGCCGCCTGCATCGGGGCCATGTCCATGTTCGCATGGAGCACTGTTGTCTCTTCTTTTCGGGAAGCCTTTCGTCCGTGGAAGAAGCTCGGCCGCCTCCTCGGGGCTTCATTTTCCGGAGGGCCTGCCGGTGGCTGAGCCGCCCCGAAAAACACATCCTTCCTTTCAGCGTACTCCTTTGAAAATGCCTCCTCCTCGTAATCCTCATCCACAAAGCTCTTCACATCCGCGATGAGCCTGCCCGAGATGTCAGCCGCCTCCTGCCCGAAGACCGCCAGGATGATCTCCATCTCGTGCTCCATGAGGAACTCGGTAAATGCGCCGACCGCAATGCTGATCCCCAGCTCCTTCGGGAACCCGTAGTTGCCGGTCGCAAGAAGCGGAAATGCGATCGACTCGCACCCGTTCTCGTGCGCGAGCATGAGCGCCCGGTCGTAGCAGCGCCGGAGGGTCTCTTCCTCCCCCTTCGCGCCGCCCTCCCACCAGGGGCCGCTCACATGGATGATGAACTTTGCGTCAAGGTCGAAGGCAGGCGTGATCCCGGCCTCACCCGGGCGGAGCTCCCCGATTGTCTCCCTCGCCGCAAGGAGCTTCTCCCGTCCCGCGGCCTCATAGATCGCGGCGTCGACGCCGGTTCCGACCGCGACCCGCGGGTTTGCGGTGTTCACGATCGCGTCGGCTTTGATTTTTGTGATATCGTTCCTGATGATTGAAAACGGCATGGCTGCACCTCCCTCTACAGTATAGCGTTAAACCCGGGAAAATGCAAAGGTGGGGACGGTTCTCCGCAGAGGGGGACGGTTCTCCGCAGAGGAGAACCGTCCCCATCCGTCGACTCACACTCTCTTCAGATACATCTGCAGGCTCGGATAATTCCCCGAGAGCACCGGCAGCACGACCCCGCCGTTCATGAGCGCCTCGCCCGGGAACACCCTCCGGGTATTCTTCAGCCTTCCGCCCTCGCACCCGAAGACCTCCGTCCGCACGACCTCGTAGGAGGCGTCCGGATCAAGCCCCTTGAGCCTCACCCTGATCGGGCCCGCGCAGGGCCTCGGAGCCGTCTGCACCAGGCTCACCAGCGTGCTGCCCTTATCCTCCGCGACAAACTGCCATGCGGTGTGGTCATATTTCCTCGAATCCTGCGTCAGGCGATAGTAATCGCCGTGGTGGATCATGTCGTAATACTCGTGGTAGCGCTCGATCTGGATCCTGACCTCGGCCTTCTCCTCCTCGGTGATCTTGTTCAGGTCGAGCTCGTATCCGAACCCGCCCGACATGGCCACGGTGCCGCGGGTCCCGAACGGCGTCGTCCGCCCGGTCTGATGGTTCGGAACCGCCGACACATGCGCACCGACCGCCGAAGCCGGGTACCCGTAGGAGGTTCCCTCCTGGATGTAGAGCCGCTCCACCGCGTCCGTGTTGTCGCTGCACCAGATCTGCGGCGAGTAGTAGAGCATCGCGGCGTCAAAGCGTCCGCCTCCGCCCGCGCAGCCCTCCCAGAGGACATCGGGAAATTCATTTGTCAGCCGCTCATAGAGGTCATAGAGCCCGAGCACATAGCGGTGCAGGACCTCTCCCTGGCGGTCCGCCGGGTACCCTGCGCTGTAGATGTCCGCAAGGTGCCGGTTCATGTCCCATTTCACGTAATCGATCGGGTTCTCCGAGAGGAGCTTCGCGAGCACCTCGTAAAGGTAATCGACCACCTCGGGTCTCGAGAGATCCAGCACCAGCTGGTTCCGGCTCATGGTCGGCTGCCGCCCCGGGACCTTGAAGGCCCAGTCCGGATGCGCCCGGTAGAGGTCCGAGTCCTCGTTGACCATCTCCGGCTCGACCCAGATGCCGAACTTCATCCCCAGCGCGTTGATCTTCGGGATGAGGGCCTTGAGGCCGCCGACGAGCTTCTTCTCGTTGACAAACCAGTCGCCGAGACCGCTGTTGTCGTCGTCGCGGGTGCCGAACCAGCCGTCGTCGAGCACCATCATCTCGACGCCCAGCTCCGCGGCCTGCTCCGCGATTTTCAGGATCTTTTCATCATAAAAATCAAAATATGTCGCCTCCCAGTTGTTGATGAGAACCGGCCGGCGCTCATGCATGTATTTGCTCCTGCAGATATGGTCCCGGATAAAGCGGTGATACTGGCGGGAGAGCTGCCCGAACCCGCATCCGGAGTAGGTCATCAGGACTTCCGGCGTCTCGAAGCACTCGCCCGGGCCGAGCTTCCAGGAGAACCCGTCGTCGTGGATCCCCGAAACCAGGCGGACGCTGCCGGTCTGGTCCTTCTCGCAGTCGATCCGGTGGCTCCCGGAGTAGACCAGCATCATCCCGTAACAGCTCCCGAAGTCCTCGGAAGCCTCCCGCTCGCAGACGATCGCGAACGGATTCTGCTGGTGGCTCGACGCGCCGCGCCTCGACGCCGCCGTCTGGATCCCGGTCATGAGCGGCACCCGCTCGATCTGCCGTTCCATCGTGTGTCTTCCGTGAAAATGAATGAAATCCCACTCGCCCTCCGGCAGGTCGAGGCAGGCGGATGCCGCCTTTGTGAGACAAATTGGTGTGTCCGTCGTGTTGATGATGCGGGCGGCCCTCGTGATCACGTCCTCCTGCTCAAAGACACCGTAGAGGAGCTCGACGAGAAGTCCGCTTGCCTGATCGCACAGATGGATCTTCAGCGTCTCGGCCGTATTCTCCCGGTCAAAAGCCGAGGGCATGCCGCTTACCGCATATTTCCCGGCATGGATCTCGTGGTCCACATACCGAAGGTCGGCTCCCCGGATCCCTTTCTCGCTGATCAAATCCACCGAGCTCACCCGGTAGTCGCCGGCGTTCGCACCGCTATACTCCTGCGGAAATGCGTCAGCCGTCCCGCCCTTCAAAGCGCGCAGCTCGTAGGGGTTCGGCGAAAATCCGACGTCGTACGGCTCAAAGAGGTAGTCCATGAGCTCCGCCGTTTTCTTTCCGTAGTAGAGGTGGATAAGGTATCCCAGGTCCGAGACCTGCATCTGGTAGGAGGTATGCAGCGTTGTCAGTGTAAAGCTGTTCTTTTCTTTATCAAAACGGATGCCCATGGTTTCATTTTCCTTCCGATTCTTAGTCTTTCCAGGTCACGCTGATGACCGTTTTATTCGCGCTCTCGGGCAGGCGCACCGTGTGAAGATTGCCCTCGCTTGCCGTTCCCGAGGTCACATCACACCCTCCCGCGGTCACGAGCGCGATTTTACGCTCCGAGATAAAGGTCACATTTCCGGTTCCCTTGAGGACGACGGTGTCCGTATCGCCCGCCGTAAAGCTCGCCTCCACAGCGGTGAAGCCGGCGTATTTGTCGGTGAGCCCCGCGCAGCTGCCGTTCTTTCCCTTCGGCAGGAACACGTACCACCTGTAGTCATCCGTCTCAAGGTTCCCGGTCAGGGCTTCATTTCCCGAAAGCTCTGAGGCCTTCCGCCCCGTAAAGTCGTAAACAAGGTATGTCTCATTCGGATCAAGCTCCGGCACCTCCGAGGGCGAGACCGAAAAGCTCTGCGTTTCGCCCGTGAGGTTGTAGACGGCGATGCCGCCGGCCAGCCCCGCGCCGTAGGACCCGAAATTCGTGAGCTTGAGCGCCCCCTCCTTCATCGGATCCATGAAAATGCAATCCTCCGCCGGCCTGGCCGACCGCTCCATCATGAGGATCCGGCCGTCCGCGTAGGCAAGGGGCCTTAAGACCTCCGCCTCGGTCGCCCCTATCTTGTCGCTCACGTAGACCGGGCCGCCGCTGATGGCCCTAAGCAGGGCGTGCTTCCTCGCGTGCCTGTGGCTGGTCCAGAACATATCCCAGTCGCAGCAGTAGATTTCATTGTGGTAAACCGCGTTGTAGGCGTTCTGCAGGAGGTGCTCCGCGAAGCTCTCCTCCTTCGCCGGCAGGAAATCGTCGCTGTTTCTCGAGACCGCCGAGGAGGGACGCGCGAGGATATTTTCCATCGCCATGCCCATGCAGTTGATCACCGCGCCGCCCATGAGACTCGTCCCGCTCTCGAGGGAGAAGCTGATCTTTCTGGCCGCATCCGCGACCGGATGCACATTTTTATAGTAGAAGGGGACTGCGTCCTGCCCGTCCACCTTGACAAAATCGATCCCTTCGCGTTTCAGGATCTCGTACCATTCTCTGTAAAATGAAGCCCCCTTCACCGGATCGGGAACAAGCCGTCCCGCCGGGTTTCTCATGAGGCTGTCGCCGGCCTGCTTTTCCGCGGCGCTCCCGGGAGCCGTTCCGTCCCAGTAGCCGCCGAGCGCATGCCAGACGCCGAACCAGTCGACGGAGGTTCCTTTTCGGATATCGTCCGTCATGGCTTTAAATCCGTTCGGGAATTTGATATGGTCCGGCTTCATGTCCGCCAGCATCTTCTCCTCGGCCCCGAACCAGCCGTCGTCGATGAGGATCCAGCGCACCGGAACCTCCTTTTCCCTGATTTCTGCGGCCTTGGCGCGGATCTTCTCCTCCGTGACCTCCGTGTAAAATGCATCCCAGCTGCACCAGCCGAGGTACTTGAACATCTCCGGCAGGGTCCGGTTTTTGCGGAGCTTAAGCCCCATCGTCTCGGAGAGGTGGGCAAAGAGGGCGTGCACGGCTTCCGCCGCCGTCAGGCCGCAGCTCTCGTAAAAGAGGGTTTCGTTTACGTCCGCGATGCCGCCGAGGCACGCGGTCATCTTAAAGACCAGCTTACCCGGCTCTCCGCCGGCGAGGGTGGCCTTGAAATTTTTTCCCACCATCGGAAGGACACAGATTACGCGGTCTTTCATTTTAAAGAGAGCGATCTGGGTCTTTTCCGGGATGTCCGCGGTGCTGCCCACGAAGGCCGGCCGCGTCCACCAGGGGTTAAAGAGATAGTAGGCCGTGATCTTCTCCGGTGTCTCCGCGAGGGGGACGGACACGGTGACCGGGTCGTCCGTCTCGAGGAAGGGCACGTCCGTGAGGGTCTCCTGCTTTACGGAAAGGCTCACGGCTGCCTTAAGGATCCCGCCTTCCTCGTGTGTTTTTATTTCAAATGTGACGCCGTCAGCTTGAAACGGGCCTCCGTTTACCGGGACAGACGCCTTCGTGCGGGTATTTCTCTGCCGGACCGCTTCGATATTCCAGGAGGTAAGTGCAATCATTGTTTATCCTTTCAGGCTTCCTGCGCCTTATGAAGGTTAAGAACCCGGTCGATCGGTTTCATGAGAAGCTTCGTGACGGTCATGCCGAGGACGGCACATCCGAAGAAGCAGAAAATGAATGCATACAGCGGCTCGTTTACCGTATCAAGTCTGATCAAAATGAGCGGGATCGCGTAGACGGCCATCGAGCCTGCTGTCCTTAAGGGGGACAGCAGTATCGTCTCAAAGGCCATTTTGATTATATCCTTTATGCCGCCCTCCGTGCAGGCAAGCACGGGAAAAACCGACACAAAGACTGCAAAAACAGTGAACATGACTGCCGCGACGATCGAGGAAGTGTACTTCATGGGGCCCGCCCATGCAGCGCAGATCTGAAGGTTCACGGAGCCCATCATCATAACACCCACAAAGAGGAGCCAGATGATCACGGAGCGGAAGAAATTCCGGCGGATCCCCTTTATATAGACTTTTACCGGATTGATGGCGCCCCCGCTGAAATTCACCCTGTCATTCTCTTCCTCCTTTAAGACCTCACGGAGTGAGTAGAAGAGGGCCGAGAGCGCCGGGCCGATCGTCACGAAGGGAACGCAGCTGACCGCGAAGAGAATGTTCAGGACGATGAGCGTTCCGACCTTGGTCATCATTTTTCCGAACTTACTGTCATTTGAGAGAAATCCGCCGATATTCATAACTTTCTCCTTATAATTTGCCGCCGGAGGTCGCGATGCCTTCAACGAACTGCTTCTGGAAGATCAGGTAGAGAACCAGCATGGGAACGACCGCCATGACCGCGCCGGCCATCAGCTGCGGATAGTTGCTGCTGAACTGGCCCTGGAGCCTCGAGAGCGCCGCGGTGAGCGTCGTAGCGTTGGTCTTCGGGCAGACGATCATCGGCCACATGAGGTCCTTGTAGGCAAAGAGGGCGGTGAAGATGCCCAGCGATACCAGGGAGGATCTTGTGAGCGGCAGCATGACGAAGAGGAACCGCTGCCAGACGTTGGCGCCGTCAAGCTCCGCCGCTTCCTCCAGGGAGACCGGCAGACTCTGGTAGCCCTGCTTGCAGAGGTAGGTGCCGAACGCGGTGACCGCGCCGGGCAGCAGCAGCGCCAGCTGGGTGTTCATCAGATGGAACCTCGATACGATCAGGTACTGCGGGATGATGTAGATCTGGCCCGGGACCATCATCTGGACGAGGATCATGGCAAAGAAGAAATTCTTGAACGGGAATTTCAGCCTGCCGAACGCGTAGCCCGCGAGCGTCGCCGTCAGGCAGGCGCAGAGGACGCGCAGGAAGATCATGATGAGGGTGTTCTTGTAGAGAACCAGGAAGTTGTAGGAATTCCAGACTTCGATGAAGTTCTCAAAATGCCATCCCGCCGCCGGGAAAATGTAAAACGGATTGACCGAGATCGACTCGCTCCTGGTCTTGAAGGCTGTCAGCACCATCCACGCGAACGGCAGAAGCATGGCCAGGGATCCGATGATGAGGACGGCATGGATCAAAGTTGACGTTAAATTCTTCTTAACAGTCCAACTCATGGTATATCTCCTTTCTATCAGTCGTAATGGACCCACTTCTTCTCGGATTTCTGGAGAATGAACGTCAGGATCGAGATGATGCAGATCAGGAACAGGATGATCGCTGCACCGTAGCCGCGGTTGGATTTCTCAAATGCGTACTCGTAGAAGAGGTAGGTGATCGTCTTGACGGACGGCCACGCGCGGCTGCTCTGGTCCATGATCATGAAAGGAAGGTCGAAGAGGTTCAGGGCGCCCATGATGCCGGTCTGGATGATGAAGAAGAGCATCGGGCTTAAGAGCGGGATCGTGATGTGGAAGAATGCGTGGACGCCGGTGGAGCCGTCGACGGAAGCCGCTTCATAGTAGTCTCTCGGGATGTCCTGCAGGCCGCCCAGAAGAAGGATCATGTTGTTGCCGATCGAGCTCCAGACGCCGACGATGACGATCGCGAGCATCGCGATGGCCGGATCGGTGACCCAGTTGATCTTGAAGCCGAGCATGTGGTTTAAGAGGCCGTAGTCCTGGTTGAACATCCACTTCCAGACCATGGCGACCGCAGCCGGAGCGCAGACCATGGGCAGGAAGAAGATCGTGCGGTAGACGCTTCTGAGTTTCATTTTCCTGTTGAGGAGAACCGCAAGGACGAGAGAGATGGCTACGGTCAGCGGAAGGCTGAGGATCGCATACCGGAAGGAGTTGAACAGGGTCCGGAAGACTTCCTTGTCCGTGAAGAGCTTCTTGAAGTTTCCGAGGCCGATGAATGTGTTGCCGATACCGAAGTCGCCGGTTTTGCAGAAGGACTGCCATACCGTTTCAAAGATGGGATAATAGTTGAGAATGAGCAGGCCGATGATGGTCGGAGCGATAAAGAGAAGGCCCCAGATTGCTTCAGTCCTGGCTCTTTTCGTCATTTTTGTCTTCAATGCACTATCTCCTTTCTGTTATAAAGAGCAGATGAACCGCGATCCATCTGCTCTTTTTGTGTTTCTATTCAGAAAAGTTTCTTTTTGGGAAAATCTGCTCAGCCGTTCTCTTCAGCCAGAGTCTCATTCATGCTGTCCGCGATCTTGTGCATGACCTCCTCCATCTTCTCAGGAGCGGACCATGCCTCGACGAGTGCCTGGGAGGCATCGTCTTCCCAGATCGCCGTGGTCTTGGAGTACGGGCGGAAGATCAGAGTGCCCTGCTCCTCGATGTCGACGAAAGCGGAGACATCCATGCCGTCGAACGCATTGGCGAACGCTTCGGAGCAGCCGATGTAGCCGGCCATCGTGACGCCGAGCTCAGACTGCTTGATCTGGGAAGCCTCGCTGCTGAGGTAGGAAACCAGCGACCATGCAGCATCCGGATGTTTCGTCTGAGAGTAGATGGACCAGCCGAGGCCGTTGTAGATCGAGCAGCGCTCTTCCGGCTCGCAGGTGCCGTTGCCGTTGACGTCCGCGTAGGGCAGCATGACCCACTCAAAGTCGGAAGCGTTGTCAGCGGTGTAGAAGTTGTTGACGGTCCAGGAACCCTGGCAGATCATGCCGACGACGCCGGAGATGAACATCGTGTCGCCGCCGGTGGAAGCCATGGAGTCCGGAGACGGGCAGGCCGGAAGGATCTTCTCAGCCACGAACTTCATCGCCTCGATGGTTGCCGGCTCATCGTAACCGGAAGCCTTCTTATCCTCGGTGATGACTTCTCCGCCGTAAGAATAGATGATGTTGTACCAGGTATCCTGATTGTTGCCGGTGTTGCAGTATGTGCCGTAGACGCCGTCCGCCGCGCCCTTGTCGGAGATCTCCTGGGCGATCGCCGCGAAGTCTTCCCATGTCCAGTCGGATGTCGGATGCTCGACGCCGTATTTGTCAAAGAGCGCCTTGTTGTAGATGACCGCGATCGTGTCATGGTCCTTCGGGATGCCGTACTGGGAGCCGTTGTAGCTGTAGAGCTCGTTGATGCCTTCGAAGTAGTTGTTGAGGTCCATCGTATCGTCGTTCTCGATGTAGCTATCCATGTTGAGAAGAACGCCGGATGCCATGTACTTGGCCGCGTTGTTGGAGTGCATCCAGAAGACGTCCGGCATCTCGCCGCCGGAAACGCCCGCTTCCAGCATCGTCCAGTAGCCGTCCCAGCCCGGAACCGTAAACTCTACCTTGTAGCCGTTTGCTGCCCCCCACTCGTCCGCGATCTGCTGAAGGCCTGCGAGCTGGTTTGGATCCCAGATGGCAACCGTGATGGTCTCGCCGCTGCCGCCCGAGGCTGCCGGAGCCGCCGTGCTGGCTGCACCTTCGGCCGTGCTTGCCGTTCCCGTGCTCGCAGCGCCGCCTCCGCCGCATCCTGCCGCTGCCACAGCAACCGTCGCCGCCAGCATCGCCGCCATAAGTCTTTTCTTCATGTTTTTTCCTCCTTCTTAATTTGAAAAGCTTTTTGAAAAGCTCTTATCAGGTTGAAATCATTGTATTGTATTTACCAAAAAACATAAATGGCGCCTCAGCGCTTTCACATGTCGCTTTCGACATGTCATTTTCGCTTCTTATATGTCAAAATGGCAACTTCCTTTTCAAACTCGTTCATATCTGTTAAAATGACAAATCATCAACCTTTATTAGTTTATTTACTGAAAACGAGGATATCGTATGCGCACATGCAAGTACACCAACGATCCGGATTTCCGCTGCCTGGAGGACATCAGGGAAACGTCCGCTGAGCTCTCCCTGATTCATTTCGGCAGAGAAAACTGTAAACCCTACCACGTCTTTGCCGGCGAGCGCGCTGAATATATCATCCATTTCATCATCTCCGGTCAGGGATTCTACACGGCGGACAGAAACACCAGAAATCTCTCGGCCGGTCAGATGTTCCTGATCCGCCCGGGCTCCCCTGTCGTCTATTGCGCGGACAGCCGGGTTCCCTGGTCCTACGTCTGGTTCGGATTTAAGGGCGAGCGCGTCGAGTCGCTTCTGGCTCAGTGCGGCTTCTCAAAAAACCGTCTGATTCTTCCGTTCCCCCGGCTGGAAGTCATTCTCTCTCTCCTAAATGAAATGTTTGAGCATATATCCCTGAGCCCTGCAGACATGCTCTTTCTGGAGGCCTCACTTCTCAGGCTCTTCTCACTCCTTGCCGCCAACGCCGCAGTTCTCCCTCAGCTGCCGAGCACAGACTCTCAGGGCGGCAGCGGCAATGCCTATGTAGCGCAGGCTGTCGACTTCATCTACACAAACTACATGCACAGCATCTGCATCTCCGATATTGCCGAAAAGATCGGTATCTCCCGCACCTACCTGAACCGGCTTTTCAAGTTCGAGTACAATATGTCAGCCCAGGAGTTCCTGATGAATTTCCGGATGCACAAGGCCGCTTTTTTCCTGGTACACACTGACAAACCGGTCAAGGTGATCTCCCGGGATGCCGGCTATCAGGATCCGCTTGTATTCTCCAAGGCTTTCAAAAAGCACTATGATATGAGTCCGAAAAGTTACCGTCTCTCCCGCCAGGAGCTGGAGCTTAGGGATGAGCGACCGCCGAAATAATTCCGTTCCTGACCGCATGTAAAAAGTCTCAGAGGTTTCACCCCCTGAGACTTTTTGATTGGCCAATATTCAGCGTTTTATCCTTTGATCTCGCCTCTGCCCGCCGCACGCCTGAGCTCATTGAACTCGCGCAGCAGCTTCGTCTCGGCCTCCTGCTCGGCCTTCCGCTTCTCCGGAGAGAGCGCCTTCACGCGTGCCGCCTCTTTCGCAGCCACATCGGCCTGCTTCTTCAGCTCTTCCTTGTAGGCCTCCTCGCCTTCCTCGCGGCGGATCTTCTCCTCCGCGGAGATGTACTCGCGGCCTGCCGCCTTCGCAGCCGCCTTCTGGTCCGCTACAATCGCGATATGGTCGATCTTGCTGAACTTCTCGACACCCATGAAGAGGAAGATTGCAAAGATGCCGGCGTAGCACAGCGTCTCGCCGCCGATGAAGACCCACGGCATGGCCGCGCGGAGGGCTTCATTTGTCTGCAGTGTGGACACATCGTAGTTCACGGCGCTTAAGACTCCGTTTAAAACGCCCGTGGTAAGGCCGGTCATGCCCGCCATGATCGCACCGTAGATCGTCATGGAGAGACCGTCCGTTCTGACGCCGTGAACCGCCTCCTGGTGGTCAAAGATATCCGCCAGAAGAGCCAGCGACAGGTACATCGCAGGTGTCGAGCCGAGGGCTTTGATGACAAATGAAACCACGACAACCATGAAATTGTGCGGGTTCACCATGCCGATTGCGCCGCCGACCACCGCCATGATCGCACCCGTGAGGATGGCTTTGCTCTTGCTGCCCAGCGCATTGGCCAGCGGAAGCGCAATCACCATGCCGACCGCCGTCGGGATCGCGCCGATGATTGCAAGCGTTCCCTGCAGCTGCCCGCCGTAAGCGACCGTGTAGTTGCCCATGGAGTCCGCGAACATGGCCGTGCAGAAATAGTTCTGTGAGATATTTTTGATCATGCCGCCGAACTGGTACAGGAAGAAGAAGACCATCATGATGACCCAGAATTTGTCGCCGAGGCAGATTTTCGCCTGCTCGCCGATCGGCGGGGCGGCTTTTGTCTCCGAAGCTTTTCCGATCGACTCCTCGGTGACGCGCTCGCGGGTGAAGAAGTACTCGATGAGGACGCCCACGAAGGTGATGATGATGAGCGCGATGACAAAGATCTTCCAGTGGTTGTAGGATGCCTGCGCATCGTAGATCGCCGCTCCGGTCTCATCCACGTAATACTGGATTGCGCCCGCGTCATTGGTAACCGGCGTTCCCTTGCCGCTCATGTCATAGACGAAGAGCAGCTTCAGGAAAAACGGCAGGATCATGCTGGAAAGACCCATGGCCGCCAGCATGGTCGCGTTGGAGATCGTTGCGAGAAGTCCCCTGTCCTTGCTGTTGCGGGTGGACAGGCTGACCAGCGCCGAGTGCGGCGTGTAGTACATCGGATAGGCAAATGCAAACCAGAGATTGTAGCCGATCGCGATGCAGACAAGCGCCCCCGTGTGCCACTCCGTGCCGGTGGAGCTGTACGGTGAAAATACAAACAGGAACAGCAGCGCAATAAGGCTGATCGGCACGCTGACTAAGAGCAGCGGACGAGCCTTCCCGTTTTTCGACTTGATGCTGTCCATAAGCCGGCCGACCAGGATGTTGCCGATGACCACGAAGATCACGGAGATGACCGGCAGCCAGGTGAAAAATGCGCTCGCCCACGAATTGATGTGCAGCACATCGGACATGTACTTATTAAAATAGTTGGAGAGCACCGAGTTCGCGAGGAGCGCGAGCGTCGGGCCTGCCAGGTAGCCGATCACACCCTCGGGGATCAACGTGACGTTGTTCTTCTTAATGAGGCTGGGCGGCAGCATATCGTAGATGCTGCC
>OCVV011204945.1_pt1 | contig 12438 bp, 19 predicted proteins | sample 1539721 | NCBI WGS metagenome assembly OCVV01 (sample SAMN02144230, study PRJEB22623) | gut metagenome | biome: sheep rumen | host: Ovis aries | place: New Zealand | reverse complement strand
GGAAACGCAGGAGGCGTATTCTACGGCACTTCTTCGACAGCCGCAGGAACAGCGGCAAAGGTGGTCGAGTGTTCCGCCTTCACGGCAGATAACCTCAAGGCGGGAGCAATCATCGTGGTCACATTCACGGCCACAAATAGCGGTGCGGTGGCAAACCTCACGATGAACGTGAACGGCACTGGTGCGAAGCCTATCAAGTATATCAACAACGGCACTCTCGGCAACCTTTCATCGGCAGGATACCTCAAAGCAAACACAGAGTATCCGTTCTACTACGATGGAGCGAATTGGGTTTGTTTATTCAACGTAAACTCGACATATTCGGCCTTGAGCGAAGCGGATATGCACACAGGCACAGCAACGACAGGCAGGCTCATCACGGCTCAGAGGCTGAAACAGGCTGTCGAGTATCACGCTCCTGTGACAAGTGTGAACGGTAGCGCGGGAGATGTGACGGTGACCGTGCCAACCAAAACAAGCGACCTTACGAACGACAGCACATTCGTAACTGAAGCACAACTAAGCAATTACGCAAAATCGTACTATGTAAAAAGTCCGTCTGATGGTTCGAAAGCAACCATCACAATCAATGTCCGTGAGAACGATTCATGGATATACCTGTCTTACGATAAGGTTGCTCTAATATCTTGCAACAGCAATGCCACATCGCATGAGGTGCGGCAACTCTATGGCGGGTTGCCGACTGTTACAAGAGATGATAGCAACAGGACACTGACCATAACCAATGACAAGGCATGGCAACCAATGCGGTTAATACAGCTTGGAACGGCAAGTTACACTGATTAAGGGAGTGATACCATTTGATGCAGACAAGTAAGTGAGTTAAAGCACCATTTAAGTGTGTATTGATACACACCAATACACACCGATGGGCATTGAAACCGAAAGGTTTGGAAGTGGGGGACAACTCATCTGTTGCCCCCACCGATTTTAGTATCCCTTGCTTGTAAGATAGTAATCCAGTGCTTTCTGGATCACCCAAGACCTTGCTCTTTCTTCGTCAGCGCAGAACTTCTCCAATCGTTCAAAGACAGACGGTTCGATGGTAGTGTTCACTCGCTGATAGAGTTGGTGCTTATCTCGCTTACTGTCGGGGATACGTCCTGACGATCCTTTTCGTTCGGGATTGCCAAAGATGTCAGGCATACTTATCACCACCTTTCTATACTGATATAATACCAGTGTGGAGCAATGGTTATTAATGTAGATTGAGAGGTAGCAGAATGGTAATGTTTATCATTGTCTGTGCAATCATCGTTATTGGAATTGCGGTAGCGATAGTAATGGACAGGATCATGAGAACGCACAACACGCAGAATGATGGTGGCTGTTGGGGTTGTAAGTATTTGGACTTTTGGAATGATGGTTCTGCATTATGCACGAAAAGCATTGATAGGGTCTGCATTCCGAACGGATTCAAGTACAGAGAAAGAGAAGAACCAACTGCTGAACCAAAAACAGGGCATTGGATTCTGAAATCTCATATGTGGGAATGCGACAAATGCGGATGCAGAATACGCCGTGCTAATCCGTTTAAGGGTAATATTTGGAATTATAATTATTGCCCAAACTGCGGAGACAAGAAGGAAGAACTGAGTTAAATCGTCAAAAGCCACATCCCCGAAAAACTGCGTATTTATGTGTGTTTATGGGCATCCAATTTTCAAGGCACCATTTAACTCAGTTATCAAAAACTCAAATTTAACTTTTAACTTTTCAACCAGGGCACCAAGATGGTGCTCCTTTTCATTTATGAGGGCTACCACATTGGATACAGTAATTATCAGTAGTCTTATATCGGCAGTATCAGCAATCCTTGTTTGTCTTATCAGCTCTATCTGGAATAATAAGCTGATCGCTTATCGGCTGGAGCAGCTGGAGAAGAAGATGGACAAGCACAACTCAGTCATTGACAGAGTTTACAAACTTGAAAAGGATGTGGCTGTCCTTTTTGATCACATAGACTCTGATGACGGAAAGTGAGGAGACCATGAAAGTAAAAACTGAAACCATCATCAGGACCATTGTGCTGATCCTGGCACTGGCCAATAACGTATTGGCAATATACGGAAAAGAAAAGATTCCGATCACAGAAAATGAGGTCTATCAGCTCATCACGCAGATCGTCACGATTTGCACAGCCTTATGGGCATGGTGGAAGAACAACAGCTTTACACTGCCTGCCATCAAAGCAGATGAATATATGGAGAAACTGAGACAGGAACAGTGATAATGTGAGGCCCTCCGGGGCCTCATTTTTTATATGGAGGTGAAGCATGTTTACCGGATATTTTCCTAAATTCACACTTTCCTCCGGGAAGAGTGATGACAGACACGGTGACGGACTGGCCATGATCTGCAATGGGCAGACCATGCTGGTGGACGGTTTTGAGGGTGGAGAGCCTACCAAGAGGATGATCACCTGGCTGAAGTCCAATGGTGTGAAGAAGATTGATGTAGCTGTACTCACTCACTACCACTATGACCACTACAACGGCCTGCTTCAGATTGAAGCGGATCCGGATCTTCACATTGACCTGGTGTACTGTTATGATCCCAGGACACTGCTCCATGGTGTGGACAACAGCTCCAATGGAAGATCTGTAAAGGAAGACATAGCAAATGCCTATGCATGGATCCGCAAGATGCAGTCCTATGGCACCAGGGTGAAATGGATTGACAGAGGTGATGTGCTGAAGTTTGGTGACATCACATGGAGGATCTTCCGAGACCAGCCAAAGGCATTCACACATCTTGATAAGGGCAATGCTTATGCTTTTGTCAATGACGGCAGCCTGATCCTCTGGTCTCCTGAGATAGAGCTGCTTCTTGGTGGTGATGGTCCTAATGACCTGGAGAGTGCCATCAGATGGTTTGGTGCCAAGGTGAGCGGATATGATGTCTCACATCATGGTAATAACTGCAGTCAGCATAACGCACTGGCGCTGAAGAGTGCCGGCTGTGTAGTAGCATGGCAGTCATGCATTGAGAGATCCGGAGCCGGTACTACAGGATGGACCGAGTACGGATCCAGGAGAGTCAAGCAGCAGGGAGTGCCGGTGTGGCAGCAGGACCAGGATATACTGATCACTGCCGGAGCCGGGAAGATCACATTTACTCAGGGAGGAAAGACCATGAGCAAGAGTGTGCCGTATAAAGGAACAGCTGTGCCGGCCAAGGGATCCTGGGTGCAGGACTCCAAAGGCTGGTACTACAGGAAGGCTGACGGATCGTGTGCATATGGTTGGGCACTGCTACCGTGGTCCAAGGGTACAAACTGGTTTTACTTTAATGATGCAGGCTATTGTGTCTATGGGTGGCAGTATCTTAAATGGTCCGGTGGATCCCATTGGTTTTACTTTGATGAGGCATCCGCTGCCATGAGGACCGGATGGGTGTATGACAATGGATCCTGGTATTATCTGGATCCGAAAGACGGATACATGCACACCGGCTGGATTGACTGGAAAGGAAAGAAGTGCTACCTGGAGCCGGTCTCCGGACGTAACCAGGGGCATGCCTACAGGAATGAAAAAGCAATCATTGGCGGCAGGTATTACAGTTTTGATAATGACTGCTATGCTACAGAGATCTCTGCTGTCACTGCCTCCAGCATGGTCAAGCCTGGAGCCAAGGTCATTGATGTTTCTGAATTCCAGCCGGAGAATATTGACTGGTCCAGGATCAAGGCCGGAGGCTATGCGGTTATTGCCAGGATCGGACTGAGAGGATCCCGTCCTCATACAGACAGATACCGCAAGGTGGGATATGACTATCACTTCAAGCAGTACATCAACGGCATCATTGCTGCCGGCATTCCTTACTCTGTGTACTTCTTCCCTACACCAATGAGTGACCAGGAAGCTGATGAAGAGGCAAACTGGATCATTATGAACGTAGCCGGACTGGATCTGTCCATGCCTCTGTGGCTGGACTCTGAGAAAGTGCCCGGAGGCGTGGCCAATGACATCAGTACAGCTGACAGGACACGCTATCTGAAGAGGATCACTGACAAGCTGGTGGCTGCCGGCATTCCCTGTGGGATCTATGCATCCACATCCTGGCTGCAGCATCAGATCAACATGGGCCAGCTGCAGCAGCAGGTCCGTGATAACACATGGTGTGCCCAGTACAGTACCAAGTGCACCTATGATGGTGTGTATGCAATGTGGCAGTACAGCAGCAACGCACATGTTGATGGTATCAACGAAAAGGTTGATATATCTGAGGTCAAGCAGGCATTTAACATGTCCTGCCGGAAGACAGCGCCAAAGACAGATGCCATGGCCAAGGATAATGTCCGGATCTTCCCCACCACGGATCCGGTCAAGATCTCCAACAGCGGATCTGATGAGCATGGCAACTATAAGGGAGGCGCTGCAGGAGACAATACCGGGAAGGAGTGGTACATCCGTGACTGGTATAGCAGACCATGGAACTGTGTGCTGAGGCATCCGGATCCGGCAGTGAGGGCCTGCATTGCAGATCTTGCCACCAAGGCAGCCAATAATAACAAGATCGGCTATGACCAGTACCAGAGGCAGACATACTGGATAGAACTGCAGAAGGTAGGCTATGATCCCTCTAAGATCACCACAGCATGTGAAGCTGACTGCTCTGCCGGTGTCATTGCCAATGTCAAGGCGGCTGGTCATCTGCTTGGCCGGAAAGAGCTGCAGGGCATCACCTGTACATACACTGGCAATATGAGATCCGGTCTGAAGGCTGCAGGTTTTGCATGCCTGACGGACTCCAAGTACATTAATGGATCCTCTTACCTGGTAGCAGGTGACATCCTTCTTAATGATGCACACCACACGGCCACAGCAGTGACCAATGGCATTAACTCCGGCAATGGATCTGTTACTCCTGCATCCATGCCTCTGATCAAGAAGGGCAGTAAAGGATCCGCTGTGCTCCAGCTGCAGAAGATCCTCAACAGCAAAGGATACAAGCTCTCAGAGGACTCTGACTTTGGCCCTGCTACGGAAGCAGCTGTGAAAGCATTCCAGAGAGCTAACCACCTGGAAGTTGACGGTGAAGTTGGTCCTCTTACCTGGGCGGCATTGTTAAAATAAGAAGAACAGCTCTGTGCACATCTGTTTTTCATATCCCAGGTGCTATGCAGGCACCTGGGGATTTTTCCATAAGAAACACACCAGCAACACGTTAGTAACAGTGATATTATTTATCGGTATACTAAAAGGTTCCATGTCATCTAAAAATCACCCAAGAGATAATAAGAACTGTACTAAATTACCCCGGAAACATGATGTTTCCGGGGTTTTCTTTTTGTCCATTTCTCTCAGAATCTGCTCATTAGTAACATACTAGAAACACGCTAGTAACACGGTCTGTGAGGTCTTACGGAAGACTTTTGGAGTCTTACGGAAGATTGGGCCGGCAATGCTCAATAATCGCTTCACGGGCCTCACGCTTAGTCTTACAGTGCTTTCTGATGCCATCCCTGAAGATGATCTCATATCCGTCATGCATGTTGCCTCTGATGCCGGAGATCTGCTGCCTGTTCTTCTCAGCTATCTGCATGGTGTCAAAGATCCCTTCCTGGTCCTTCCTCACCAGGTCCTGTATGTAGGCATTCACAGTCATTCCCTTATCTGATGCAAGGTCCTTGATGATCTGCTTCATTCCCTTTGGCACAGCCAGCTCTATCCTGTCATAGTGCTCTGCCTTGTGCCTGTTCTTGTATTCTGTGTTCATATCAGATTAATAGCCTCCAGCTTCTCCGGAAGCTCCAGGTGGGTGTAGACGGTCTCTGTCACTCCCTGTCCTTTGTGGCCTACTATCTTCCGGATCAGCCTCTCATCTACCTTTGCCCTGGCCAGCATACTGATGCAGGTGTGCCTGGTCTCATGGGGCCTGTGGTCCATGCTGAGCAGATCCATCACACCATTCCAGTAGTTATCCCTGAAGACGTAATAGGAGAGCTTCTGATCACTCACAGAGCAGACCAGGTACTCACACGGCCTGCTGATCCACTGCTCCATGAGTGGCACTATCTTCTCTGCAATAGGTACTTCACGAATGCCGGCAGCGGTCTTGGCCTCCCTGACATAGAACCATCTTTCCTCCAGGTGCACATCTTCCTTCTTAAGATCCAGCAGCTCTCCGATACGCACACCAGTATAGATCATGATGAGGATCACGCTGATGTAGGTATTGGCATCCTTCATCTCCCACAGTCTGTCCAGCTCCTGCTGGGTGAAGGGCTTCCGGTCCATCTTGTTAGGGTTACCGGGCTTGCTGATATCAAGGTAGCGGATCATATCCCTCTTGTCTGGAGGCACTATCTCATGGATCACCGCATAATCCCACATGAGGCCGAAGAGGTTCTTCATGGTCTTGAGCGTGGGAGTGTTCTTGCCGGAGCGGTCCATGACCTGCTGCAGATGGTCCAGCCTGATGTCAATGACTCTCATTTTGCCAATGTCAGAACAGCAGTTATAGACAGCACGGTAGGATTTCTGACCACTGTCAGAGATCTTCTGGTAGTGCTCCTGGCTCCAGCGGTCATAGAGCTGGTCAAAGGTGATAGAGGACAGCTGCAGGTCATAAGGATCCTTGTTAAAGTCCGAGAGTGCGGTCAGCGCCTCCTGCCTGGTGGGATAGAATCCGATGAAGATATACACCGGCTGACCATTGTCCTTCCATCCTGCTGTCTTCCTGGCACACCATGGGTGTCTTCTGTTTCCTTTGAGTTTGTACACAGATCCGTATCCATTTGGCAGTTTGTATCCCATATCTCCCTCCTTTAAAGTTTGCTTAATAAGCCCCGGATGGAGTATACTGATACTACAGGGCAGCAGCTCCTCCGGGACTGTTGTTGATCACCTGCCATGTTGCAGCATGGTGGGTGATTTTTTTATGCTTTGGGCAAAAATACATGATTTTTGGCAGTGGAATATATAGCACTTGCTATATCATAATGTAACAGGTCCATCTGCTTCCCCTGACTAAGGGAGCAGATCATCCAGCATCCTTCTGAACTTCATTTCATTAATGGCACCAGCTGACTTCATCACTATTGCCTTCTCTTCACCATCTGACAGGTAATTGATGCTGTACAGATGTTTGACCTTCTTCTTTTCCTGGGCAGTCATAGCACCGATAATAGCACCGGCACCACCATACAGCACACCACCAACTATGGCCCTGCCTATCATGTTTCCGCTTTCCACAGTATCAATATGCAGGATCCCTGTCCTTGTGATCTTTGAGATCGGCAGCAGGATCTCCTGTTTCTTTCCAAATTCAGTGATCACAACGGCACTCCTGTCAGTGTCCAGCTCCAGGACAATAGGGCAGTCCTTCCTCAGAGGGAGTCCTTCACAGTGGTTCATCTGTGTCTTTTCAAACTTGTTTTTGCTGAATAATCCCATTAATCCTCCTTTCTGTGTGCATCTTTTTCTATTTCCTGTACATTAACTTTCTCCCAATCATCTCCTTCCACATGTCCAAGGGCATGCAGATATGCCTTCACTCTGTCCTGGTAGGACAATCTGGCATTGATGTATATGGTATACCCATCAGAACACGGCATGATCATCTCAGAGGCCGTGGTGGGCATATCCACAATATATACAAAGATGTCATTCATCCGGGTTTGTCCTTTTAAATCGTATCGCCATGTTGATCACCAGCTGAAGATCCTGTTTGCTGATGTTGTTTGCAGCATCAAAGAGTACCCGGAGGTCCGGATCCTCAAATATTGCCTGAGCATACTGGGCGGCCTCTTTGTCTACATAATATCCCGTTTCCTGTTCATTTGTTTGCACACCAAGGAGAAGATCTGCATTGCAGCCGAGATAGTCAGCTATCAGCTTCATCTTATCTGCCTTTGGTACATATCTTCCGGCCTTCCAATCTGACAGAACACCACTTCTGATGCCAGTAGCTCTACTCACATCAACAGGCTTTAAGCCTTTACTCTTCAATACACTTTCAAAATATTCATATCCTGTCATTTGTGGCCTCCTAAAAAATAACGGAAATCTGTAAAATAGTACTTGCATATATCTGAATTCCGATGTAACATAGACCACGTAAGCACGGAAAACCGTGCTAGACATAGTAAATATTACAGAATTCAATATAAATGTTATCTGTCAATTACATTATATCGGGTTTCCGTAATATTTACAAGAATAATACGGAAAGGAGGAGCAAATGGCATTAAAAAACATTGTTTATGAGAACTATGAGCGGCTGAGAGACAGGAAAGGTCTCAACAATGCTCAGGTAGCAACGGCAGCGGATATTCCAATGTCCACCATCTATGACTGGAAGGCAGGCAGATACATGCCTAAGACAGACAAACTGATGGCCATTGCCAAAGCGCTGGGTGTCACATTGGATGATCTCTTAAATGTTGAGGAGGAGTAAAGATGGAAGATAAGCAGAAGATCTGTGATCTGCTTCTGCCTGTGCTGCAGGCCACCAGGAACCTGTATGACCTGGAGAAGCTGACATATCACAGGGACGGAGACAGGGAGACTGTCACAGCCACATTCAGTAATGGTTATGACAAACATGCAAACGTGTCCATGGACTCCGGTACATCAATGATCAGAGACATTATCAAGCAGATTGTATAGGAGGATACAGAGTTGTTGACATTACCTAAATGCAAGGATCCTGATGGTGAGTGCTTTGCCCGGAAAGGTGACAAGTGCATCTGCCTCAAAGAAGGCATGAAAAACTGTTCCTTCAAGAAGCCTGAGCAGTTCGTGACCAATGGAGTTACCTATCCAAGGAAGCATCCTGATGAAAGGGTTGGTGGAAGATGCTGAAGATCACACCGGAAACCGCTGCCGGCATCATGGGATGCAGCGCACAGTTTGTCCGGATCGGCCTTCAGAGAGGCCGGCTGGATATTGGTGACGCTGTGAAGATGTCCAGCAAGTGGACTTATAACATCTCACCTGCCAAGCTGGCGGCAAGGCAGGGGATGACAATAGAGGAACTAGTGAAACAGCTGGAGAGGAGTCTGAAATGAAATGCTATTTCAATGACTGTGCAGGAGAGGGAAGGCTGGCAATGTGCTGCCTTGACTGCAGTGATGCAGACTGCCCGGAGCGGTGTCCATTCAATGACAGGACAAGCTGCATCTGGCTGACGGAGGATAAGAATGACATTAAGAGAAGTACTGAGCAAGATACCGCTGGAGCATAAGATCAGGATCCGGACAGAGAAGGGATCCAATTTCATCTTCATTGGTATGGCAGGTGAAGTGAATTTTGAGAGGCTGAACAATCAGACCAAGTGCAGGTCCTCAGTGGATCTCATGCTGGCAGTGTTCAATTATGATCCCAGACATCAGAAGGGTTTTGACAGGTATGTGGCCGCATTCAAGGCATGGAGACCTGTGGAGGACAGGGAAGTGCTTGAAACGTACCCAGGGCAGCTGGAGTACAGCACAGTGATCACCATCACTGGTGGAGAAGGGTGGCTGCATTATAATCCGAGTCTTGCACCACTGAAAGAGATCAATGAGCAGGGAGCGGAACTGCTGGCCACAAAGATCTATGAAGGCCTCTGCACTGAGCTGGTGCATGCCTATGAGACAGGGTACACAGATCTGATCACAAGATGTGAGGATGAGATCCGGCTGAACAGATACGGCATCCTGGAGCAGCCGGAGGGAATAATCAGAGCATGCAGAATCAAAGCAGGAAAGGAGTAAGCATGGGGCTTATGGATGCATTTAACGCAGAGGACAGGATCACACTGAAAGTCAGTGATTATGCCAAGGTACTCAAAGAGGGAGTCAAGGCAGATCTGATGATGAACGCTGTGACATGTGAGGTGCCTTACCAGTACATCAGGGAGATGGTGAGCGGCATCAAGGAAGAGAACAAGATCATACCGGTGCCGGTAGATGTGCTGCCGGATGTACTGATGGATGTCCTTGAAGAAATGTTCTCAGATTTTGAAGAGGAGGAAGATGATGAACCAGTATGTGGTGACGATGACACAGAAGAACGGTGTGAAAGTGAAAGCTGTGAAAGTGGAAGCGGAACGGAAGACGGATGTGATGAAGATCATGGATCAGAAGGAGCCGGCCTGGAGAGTTAAGAACATCCTCAAATTATACCCGGAGGACTTTGCAGAATGATCCAGTTATATGAGCACCAGAAGAGAGCACTGGAGCAGACAGCCGGCAGGAACAGATGTGCCTACTATTTGGACATGGGCCTTGGCAAGACTTTTGTAGGATCCGAAAAACTGAAGCAGCTTGGAGCCAAGGTCAACCTGGTGGTGTGTCAGAAGTCAAAGGTGCAGGACTGGGTGGATCACTTCCGCACCTACTACCCAGAGTACAAGACCTATGATGCCACAAGCGCCAAGAAAGATGAAAAGAGATCTTACTTCTATGGATTCTGGCTGACCTACAGGAACGGAAGTTTCTTTCCTTCCATCATAGTCATCAACTATGACCTGCTGTGGAGGAGGCCGGATCTGATGGATCTGAGGAACTTCACGCTGATGCTGGATGAGTCCTCACTGATCCAGAATCCGTCAGCTAAGCGGACCAAATTCATTCTGAAGATGCAGCCGGAGAACGTGATCCTGCTCAGCGGCACTCCCACTGGTGGGAAGTATGAGCGACTGTGGACTCAGATGCACCTGCTTGGATGGGGCATCAGCCGGAAGCTCTATGATCAGACATTTATGATCTGGGATTATATCGACAACTGGCAGACAGGATACAAGATCCCAGTGGTGAAGGGATACAAGAACATTCCGAGACTGAAAGACAAGATGAGGGAATATGGGTGCATCTTCTTGAAGACAGAAGAGTGCTTTGATCTCCCTCAGCAGCAGGATCTGCTGATCAGGGTGGACAGCTCAGCAGATTACAAGAGATTCATGAAGCACCGGTATCTGCAGATGTCAGACGGAACTGAGCTGATCGGAGATACCACACTGACCGCAAGACTATATGCAAGGCAGTTATGCGGCCAGTACAGCAAGGACAAGCTGTCAGCAGTGACAGATCTGATTGACTCCACAGAAGACCGGCTGATCATATTTTACAACTTTACTGCAGAAATGGAAATGCTCAGGAAGATCTGTGGTGACAGGCCGGTGTCCATAGTGAACGGATCCACCAAGGACCTGAGAGCCTATGAGCAGTGCTCAGACAGTGTGACGCTGATCCAGTACCAGGCCGGAGCACACGGACTGAACCTGCAGAAGGCAAGACGGATCATCTACTACACACTTCCGGAAAGCTCAGAGCTGTTTGAGCAGTCCAGGAAGAGGATCCACAGAATAGGACAGGAGCAGACCTGCTTCTACTACATACCAATCTGCAGAGGATCCATAGAGGAGAAGATCCTGCAGGCATTGAAGATGAGAAGAGACTACACTGACCAGCTCTTCAAACAGGATTACAAAAATGTTTAAACATGGGAAGAAAGGCACCAGGTTATACAGAATCTGGTTGCAGATGAAGAACAGATGTTACAACGCCAAAACAAGCAGGTATCCGGACTATGGTGGAAGAGGTATCAGAGTTTGTGATGAGTGGCTGCATGACTTCCAGGCCTTCTGGGATTGGTCAATGTCACATGGATATGCTGACGATCTGAGCATAGACCGGATCAACAATAATGGTGATTATTCACCGGATAATTGCAGGTGGGTGAGTCCACTGGTACAGGCGAACAATTCAAGACATTGCAGGGTGCTGACATTCAATGGAGAATCGCACAGCATCTCTGAGTGGTCAAGAATCACCGGTATACCAAGACACACCATCAGTAACAGGGTGAATTCCTATGGGTGGACAGTAGACAAGGCACTCACTGTAGCAAATGGTGCCGGAAAGAGGGGCAGACATGAAAAGGACTATCAATAAGATCCGGGTGGCAGTGCTGAAAGTGATCACTGCAGTTATGGCGCTGATCCTGATCCTGTGCATGAGCACAGTGGATGGTGATCTGAAAGTGTGGATCCCTCTTTTTATGGTTTCAGCAGGATGGACATTCCTGATCATGCTGGCCAATGGACATCTGACCTGTGGAGACTGCAAAGACAAAAACAAGTGCATGGAGAGATCCAGGAATTATCCATGCAGGGATTTCAAGAGGAAGGAGAAGAATGAAGGTACTGGTAATAGTCCTGCTGATCATCGGGTGCATGATCGCATGCATGATGTACTGCCTGGCGGCAGTATCCAGCAGGTACAGCAAGTATGAAGAGGAAGAGATGGGGCCTGAAAAGGAATTTGAAAATCAGATCAAAGCATTCCTGAAAGAGCAGGGATGCTGGTACATCAAGTACTGGGGAGGAGGCGGCTATACCAAAGCAGGTATACCGGATCTGCTGATCTGCTGCAGTGGGAAGTTTGTAGCAGTGGAAGTGAAGGCAGCCAAAGGAGAGCCGTCAGAT
>OCVV011336795.1_pt1 | contig 12441 bp, 5 predicted proteins | sample 1539721 | NCBI WGS metagenome assembly OCVV01 (sample SAMN02144230, study PRJEB22623) | gut metagenome | biome: sheep rumen | host: Ovis aries | place: New Zealand | reverse complement strand
GGCGCCTCGGTGAAGGCTGAGCGCCCCCCACATACTACCTTCTCTCTCGTAGAGAGAAGTACGTATGGGGCCGATCCTTCACCTCGGCGAAGGATAATATGAGTAGATAGTGCTCATAGCGGTGCATTTCAGCAGTTGGTAGCAATTCGCGACTTGTTCTCATAGCAGCCCAGTCAGCCTGTCGCGACTTTGCGAAAATTATCTTTTTATTCTACGAAAAGTAACAAACATCAAACGTTTGTGCAATCTTTATGCTTTTTTAACACAAAAAATGTGGCTACATATAAATAAATAATGTAACTTTGCAACCACATTTCGGAATAGGGTTAAGAAACAAACATTTAAACCAACAGAATTATAACATTAAAATTTTTGAGATTATGAGAAAGTATTTGATGACAGGTGTTGCAGCCCTCGCTCTTAGCGCTGCATTCACAAGCTGTTCAAAGAATGAGGAGCTCTACAATCCCGAAGTAGTAAAGGGAAATGAGGCTACTACTATTGTAGAGAAGTACAACCAGGCCTTTACAAAGTATGTAGGTGGAACGATCTCTCCTGATCAGACATGGGGATTCGGTGGTTATTCCGCTGGCACGCGTGCTGAAAATCCTGATGCAAATAAGTGGGCTGCTGATGGTTATAAGGCTCCAACAGAATTGTCAGCACAGCAGAAAATTCGTGTTATGGCCTATTTCCAGGCAAATCCTGGTCTGACTTATGTAGATCCTGGGTTCAAGGATTTCTTCGTACAGCAGGTCTATAAGGGTGGTACTACTCCTGGAGCGATTTCTGCAGAGGTATATCATGCAACAAATGGAAATGAGATTGTAGGCAGTGAACATATGGATTGGCTGTATATGGGACTTGAAGGCGGTCAGCCCAGGCAGCACATTAACAACTTCAATCACGGCCGTTACGGAACTGCAAACGCAAGTGACCCTAATGGACTGCCACGTGAGAATGTTCAGAACTGGCCTGATATCACCTATCTGAATGATAATGGTGACGGTACCCACAAGGATCATATCATGCTGATTCTTGGTGAAAGCACAGAGACTGTTGGATTCCAGGATTCTGAGGGTTCAAAGATTCACCTTGATTGCTGTGCAAATGCGGGTGCTGCTGTGATAGACGCCTGGGCTATTGCTCATCAGGATTCTCTCACAAAAATCGGCAAATTTGGTGCGACTGTTACTGATGACAGATGGAATCGCTCATTCGTTGGCTTGGATTACGAGCAGGTAACAATAGCTGGACTATTAACCGGTTCAAAAGCTAAGGCTCTTGATTTCTGTGACGGTAATTCTCAGTATGTACTCTACAAGGGAAAGATGACGCCTAAGAACGAATTCCAAGATTTTGTATTAACTGATGCTAAAGGTAACGAGTTAGGTTACGTTACTGATAATGTTGCTAACCAGGCAATTGCCAACTATATTAAAGACGGTAATAATAATGTAACCAAGGACACCTATAACAAAAAACTGACTAAAGATCAATTTGATTCTCAATATGGTATTACTATAACAAATAGTGAAGCCGGTTATTATAATCTTGATTTAGTTTTGGGTTATATTTTACAGAGTGCTCATCCAACCCAAAATAATGGTAACTGGGTGAAGAACATTGGTGGTCGCGATTATGTCTTCTCTGACTGGATTGTCACTCTGACAGAGGCTAACAAGGAAAACATTGTTACTCCTCCATCTGATCCCGATGACGTATGTATCATCGCTGAGGACCTGAGTGCTTCTGGTGATACCGACTTCGACTTCAACGATGTTGTCTTCACTGTGCACTATACTTCTACAACGACTGCTACCGTTACGCTGTATGCCGCTGGTGGTACGCTGCCCCTTACAGTTGCTGGCGAAGAGGTTCATGCAAAATTCGGATATGCCCAGCCAGATTCTAAAACTGGTCTCTACAAGATGATCAACACAGGTGATAAGGCTGACGTAAATGGCGTTGCTACTAAGTCATTCGACGTGGCTTCTCAGAAGTCGACCAGAGGTAAAGATATCAGAATCATGGTCAATAAGGGCGAGAAGGATGAGAATGGCAAGATTATTTCTGACAACTGGATTGAACTGACTGCCACTGGTGGTGCTCCAGCAGCTAAGCTTTGTGTTGGTGCTGACTTCGCTACAGGCAAGAAATGGTGTGCTGAGCGTGAGAGCATTAAGTCGAAGTATCCCAGGTTCTCTACATGGGTAGCAAACAGCCCCACACTCGTATGGTGGAAATAATGATACATCAAATACTTAAAAAAACTAAATTATCATTGGAGGGGGCGTCTGCGTGAGCAGGCGCCCCTTTAATGTGCTCTGATTCAGACTTTTTGCGATGGTACACAAATTTGTGGTCCACAAGTTTGTGTACCAGCTTTTATTGCTCTTTCGAAGGTTGTGTGAGGTATAAAGCATACATAGCGGCCTCTGTTTGGTGAATTTCTGTTAAATATGTGGGGCTTTTGTTGGTTCGTATAGAAATTATTTGTATTTTTGCAAAGATATTGCAATGTATTACCGAATAAGCTTATTTTTGAGGATTAGTATGATGAGAAAGTATTTGATGACAGCTATGGCAGTCGTGACCCTTGGAGGGGTCTTTTCTGGCTGCGGAAATGATGTAGACCTCAGTGGCGGCAGCACCGCCGAGTTCAATATTGTGCAGAACTACGAGAATGCCTTCATCACCCGTTTCGGCCAGCCTGACTCGGCCCAGACATGGGGCTTCGGAGAGCCGTCTGCCAGTACCCGTGCAGTCGTGGATCGTCCCTATATATCCGATGGCGGCGATACTTATAATGCCACCATCGCAAAGGCGTGGCAGGGCGTGAATGCTGCCATTGCATCAGGTACGCCAGCGTCATATTTCGATTTCATGAATGACTTCAAAGCCTGGGAAAATTCTGGCTGGGCAGACAAGTATTATGATGTTCATGGAACAGTCGTCCCTTCTGACCTCAATAGCGAATATATCGCTTCTGCCTTAAAGGTCATCGTGGGAACGCCTGAGGAACCTGGTTTGATTCCTGAAAACCAGAACAATCTGGGAAAGGCCCAGTCGACGGGCTATTCGATTGTTACGACAGGTGGTCCTGTCACGTTGACCCCCATCTACCACAATTCCAACTCGGGCGACAGACTCTGCTATTATTATTATCCTGAAGGCCAAAAGCCCTCAGCTGAACAGATCAAGACGATGCGCAAATACTCTCTCGGCGAGATGAGCAATCCAGTTTCTGGAGGGAATACACATCTTTATAATAATACCTATAGCCTGGTGTATGTAGATGCAAATGGGAGCTGTTCATACGATTTCCCTGCCAACTATGTGATCAATTTCGTGATCAGCAACACATGGGGCGGGATTTCTAAAGATGTTTACCAGAGTGGTGGTGTCACAACTACGACAGGCGGCACAGAGGCATCCCTTACTTCGCAGGGTAAGTTTGCGGTTTCTGCAAATGAGTATTATCAGTATGGTTCCAATCGGTATATTGATGGTAAGGTTCAGATTAGATTTGGTAATGAACTTGGCGTCCCCAAATTTGCTGCAGCAAAGCAGGGATCTTCATTTACCTATGCAGGAAACTCCTTCAATTGGTATATGGAAGGAAATGGTGTAAACGGAAGTTTGGATGGTGGTAATACATGTTACTATTTCCGACCAGAAAAGAATGGTAAAATCAATGTAGGTGTCAAGTTGAATGCTGGGAAAAAACTGTATATCAAGAAACTGGGTGATCAATACGATCCATCTGTCTATTACGAGGGCACCTCACTTTCTGGATTTGATGGAAAGACGGAATCGTCAGATTATACAGGCGTTTACAGTTTTCCTGTAGAAGCCTGGAATTGGTATGCTGTCTATGCAGAAGGCTCTAAGTTGGGATTCTATGGCTTTGAATTTGTTGATTCTAATGGCAACAAGGAGAGAGACGGTGTCTTTACGAGTGCTCTCGGTCCCTTTGACTGTGGCTCCAGTTTTAAGTTGGGTTCAGTCACCGTGAAATTAGGAACGACTCCTTACTTTAGTAAACCTAAGTCGGATGGAAGTGTAAGCGGATATTCTGCTTATACCTCAGGAACAAGTCAGAATGGAGGATTGTCTCAAATGGCAACAACATATTATTTCCTGGCATGGAGTCCAGGCGTAATGAGAGTCGCAGTATCCCTAAACGCAGACAAGCGCTTCTATATTAAGGACTTGGGCTTTAATGGGTGGAACAATACAAGTGGAACTTCTCTTTCTGACTATGACGGAATCACGGTGTCTTCGAAATATAATGGAACTTATGACTTCCCTGTCGAGCAAAATCATGTGTATGCAGTCTATGCAGAAGGGTCAAAACTGGGATTCTATGGCTGTGAGTTCCTGACAGGTACTGCTGCCACAGAGGGAACAACGTCAACATCTGATATCGTTAAGACATCAGTTGCCACAAAGCCTGACTACTATAGCGATGGTGTCCTGAACCAGGAGGTACACTCTTCTACGGCTCTTGGTTATGGATTGAACGGATTTGGCGAATCTAGTAGCATAACTAATCCTCAGGTTTCCCACACGGCAGTATTCAAGAGTGGTGACTATACCTTTGTAGGCTTTGAGGACTGGGTAGACTTCGACTATAACGACGTGATCTTTGCCATCACGGGTACTGAACCCGAGACACCACAGGAGGAGATTGAAATCCCTGATCCGGATGATCCTGACGAACCTACAGATCCAGGTACTTTCGTCTGCCGTATCATCGCTGAGGACCTGACGGTGGGCGAGAACAGCGACTTCGACTTCAACGATGTGGTGTTCGATGTGTTCTGCGATGGTAGTAAGACCACCATCCGTCTGCGCGCTGCTGGTGGTGAACTGCCGCTGTATGTCGCAGGCCACGAGGTCCACAAGGAGTTCGGATATTCAGGTTCTTACCCGATTATCAATACTGGATGGGATGGAGACATCGACTATGAGAACAGGTATGTCGACTTCCCCATCGACGGCGTCATTAGCACCCGTGCTGCTGCGAATGACATCCCTGTAGTAGTAAAGAAGAGGGGTGAAGACAAAACATTGATAGACATCCTCCTGACAGCCAGGACAGGAAAGGTGGCCAGCAAGGTCTGCGTAGGCCGCGACTACGAGTGGTGCTCTGAGCGCCTGGATGTAGACAATAAGTTCCACAAACAGGACGGCACGAAGCTCTTCCAGCAGTACGTGGTGGGCAATTTCGGCGACGACTGGGATGCCGGCACTGCCTGGTACCAGTTCAGAGGCAAGTAGAGAAGACTATGGTCTGGGCTCTCTCTCCTAAAGGGAGAGCCTATAGGACTACTTAATATGACATGGATTTAGTTTTTTAGTATTTGAGTATGAATAATAATTTGGTTGGAAGGCTGCGTGTAATGGCTGCGGCCGGATTGATGGTTGGTTGTACGAACTTCTCCGACTTCCAGAATACAGTCGAGCTTGACGTACAGGGGAACTACGAGAGTGCATTCGTACAGCGCTTTGGCCAACCTTCAGCAGAGCAGGACTGGGGATTCAGTGATCGTCTGGCCTCCACCCGCGCCACGGAGGCTGAATGGACTCAGTATGCCAAGTCGGCTGACTATTATCTGGACGGCCTGACAGAGGCAGAGATGCAGCAGTATAATGCCTTCACGGATGAAGACATCAACAGTCAGGGGCATATCTTCGGCACCAGCACGATGGGCACCAGCCGAGCTGTAACGAGGGCTGGCGAGACAGTCTGGGTTGAAGGAGAACAGTTTTACAAGGTTCCTGTAGGATTTAATCCCTCAGATGGTCAGACGGTAGAAGTTAGGGGATATAATAATATACTGTATGGCACTTTGACCTTCCACGGAACCGGATCTGCCGCTGTCGCAAACAGTAATAAATCTCCATTCGAGGCCAGCATCACGCGGAAGGCGATTAGTTTTACGGCTAATTTTGCCATGGAACAGGCCTATTTTGTGATGGATGGTCCATGGGCGCCATTCAACTGGACTGATAATGATGTGGCAGTGTCTCAGTGGGGTACAACCTATAATGGCGTATCTTCGTATAAGAACGGCGAAACGAATTTGTCTGGCATGGTTCAGGCTGGTCATACCTTTAAGGTATGGTATACAAATGATGACCTGCAGTTCTGGGGCATCAAACTGTACCATCGAGGAAATGTAACGCTTGTAAATTCTGGTACAGGCGACAATACTGGTGATAATACTGGTGATAATACCGGTGATAATACCGGTGATAACACAGGCGACAACCAAGGTAATACAGAGGAGCCTGCTGCAATTACCAGTAAGTTCTACCGCGTGGCCAGCGGAACGGAGATCACGAAGCAGTTCAGCATTACTACTGGCAGCATGAACGGCTCGGTCATCTATGTGCAGGGTAAACTGAACATCGGAACTGGCTATACCTTAAATGGTGTAACCATTGTCGTGGCCGATGGTGGCGAGGTCCATATCAACGGAATGCAGAACTTGTCGACCAACGGCCGATTCATCGTGCTGCCTGGTGGTAGGATCACAGGTACGGATGGCGCTTATCTGGCTGTGACCAACGGCTCGAAGTGCTATAATGCAGGTACCATCAGTTATGCTGGTGAACTGAATACCAACGGCTCAGACTTCTACAACTGTGGCAGTATAAATGTGAACAAACTCCGTAACACCACTTCGCAAGGGAGCAGCAAGATTACGAACTTCGGCACCATCGTGGCAGGCTGTAACGAGGGGGCTGCGGATACCTACAACTGTGAGTTTATCAACGGTTGCTACTGGCAGTATACGGGTGATGCAGGCATTGCCAAGTTGACGATGCTTAACAACAGCCGCCTCGACGTGGGTGGCAAGGCCCTGTTCTCTGGACAGCAGACGCTCTATGAGAACAGCATGATCAACTGTCAGGACATTCAGTGCCAGCAGGCCACATTCAACGGCCCCACCACAGATGGCTCGTTTGCCATCGTCAGAATCAGCCGCGATGTGTGGATTGGATATGGCGGCGATATTACTGCCAGTGGGAATGTGTATTTCGACTGGGGCAAAAAGGACGCGGGACTGTATGTGAACTCAACATGGTCTGACTTGGATAATCAGTGGAGTGCATTTCACGGTATCAAGCAGAATATGAGCAAGTTTGCCAATGAGGCAGGCCGAGAACTCTTTATTCCAGAGGGAGAGTGTACGGGTGCTGGTTATTCCAACAATGGCGGTAGTTCTCAGAATGACACTTCAGAAGAGACAAATACCTCTGATAATACCTCCGACAATACGCAGACGCCTGACATCACTCAGCCGGAGGAGCATCAGACCAGCAGTACGACACCGGCAGCAGGTAATCCTACGAACGCCGTCTGCCGTATCATCGTGGAGGACTTGACGGTGTCGCAGAGCAGCGACTTCGACTTCAACGACGTGGTGTTCGACGTCTGTCCGAATGACGACGGCGCCACCACAACACTCATTATCCGTGCCGTCGGCGGTGAATTGCCATTGTATATTGAGGGACAGGAAGTGCATCAGGCCATCTGGGGCGAGATTTGTGCTAAGATGATGAATACGGGTCGCGACGGAGCCATCGATTTTGACAAGGAGTGCGGACGTATCACCATCGGCAAATACGTCGCCTCTCGTGCGGCTGCCAAGGACATCGTCGTCGAAGTGACGAAGATGAGCACGAATATCCCGCTGAAGTCAGATGCAGGCAAGGTGGCCAGCAAGATTGCCGTAGGCACTGACTATGAGTGGTGCGGTGAGACTCAGGATATCGACAGAAAGTATAATGTGGATGGCGTAAAACTGTTCCAGCAGTACGTCATTGGCAACTATGCCAACGATGTATGGTATAGGGTTCTCTATGAGTCAAGATAACAAATTTCTTTTCATCACAATACTTAAATACTAGTCCGGAGGGGCATCTGCGTGAAGCAGGTGCCCCTTTTTGGCATTAATATTTGGTGGTGTGCGAAGATTGTTGTAATTTTGCAGACTGTATGGTACTGAATTATATTTGGATTGCTTTTTTCGTCATCGCATTCGTCATTGCGGTGGTGAAGTTGGTGTTTCTGGGAGACTACGATGTGTTCCCGGCTATGATGGACTCGACGTTCTCTTCGTCGAAGACCGCGTTTGAGATATCATTGGGCTTGACGGGCGTGCTGTCGCTCTGGCTGGGTATCATGAAGATCGGCGAGAAGGGCGGTGTCGTGAACGTGCTGGCCCGTCTGCTGTCGCCAGTGTTCGCAAAACTGTTCCCCGACATCCCCAAGGGTCATCCCGTGACGGGCTCTATCTTCATGAACATCGCGGCGAACATGCTGGGCCTCGACAATGCGGCCACGCCGCTGGGCCTGAAGGCGATGGAGCAGTTGGACGAGATCAAGAATGACCAGATCAGGACGAAGCGGGAGATGGGGAGCATCACGGCTGAGAAGGCGGAGGAGCTGAAGGTGACGGCGACGAACCCCATGATCATGTTCCTCGTGCTGAACACCAGCGGCCTGACGCTTATACCTATCTCTATATTAGTATATAGGGCCCAGATGGGTGCCGCACAGCCTACGGATGTGTTTATCCCCATCCTGCTGGCGACGTTCTTCTCGACACTGGCGGGCATCATTGTAACGAGTTTCTATCAGAAGATCAACCTGCTGAACCGCACCATCCTGCTGACGCTGGGAGGTGCCGCCCTGGTGGTGGCAGCCGTGATCTGGGGCTTCGGACAGCTTGACTCGGTGCTGATGAACAAGGTGAGCACGTCGACGGCGAACATCCTGCTGATGCTGATCATCATCGCCTTCATATTGGCGGGTGTAAGGAAGAAGGTGAATGTCTACGACGCCTTCATCGAAGGAGCGAAGGAGGGCTTCACGACGGCTGTCCGCATCATCCCCTATCTGGTGGCGATACTCGTGGCCATCGGTGTGTTCAGAGCCAGCGGCGCAATGGATATGCTCATCGACAGTATAGCCTGGTGCGTGAAGGCATGCGGCGGCAATACCGACTTCGTGGGTGCCCTGCCCACGGCGCTGATGAAGCCGCTCAGTGGCAGTGGGGCGCGGGGTATGATGGTCGACGCAATGACCACGTACGGCGCTGACTCATTCATAGGCCGTCTGAGTTGTATCTTCCAGGGAAGTACTGATACGACCTTCTATATCCTTGCCGTCTACTTCGGTAGCGTGGGCATCAGTAAGACCCGTCATGCCGTGGCCTGCGGACTGATGGCAGACCTGGCGGGAATCATCGCAGCGATAGCAATCGCATATATGTTCTTTGGATAGTACCCCTAATCATCTCTAATGGCAAATCTGAAATCACTCGCAAAGGATACGGCCATCTATGGCCTTTCGAGCATCGTTGCCCGATTCATCAACTATCTTCTGGTGCCGATACAAACAGCACGGTTTGCGGCATCTGGCGGAGAATATGGCATCATCACTAATGTCTATGCCTACGTTTCGCTGCTCATCATCCTACTGACTTTTGGCATGGAGACCACCTTCTTCCGCTTTATGAGCAAAGAAGGTGAAGACCCCAAGAAAGTCTATTCCACAGCTCTGACGATGGTCATGATGACCTCGCTAATCTCAGCGGTGCTGCTTATGATGTTCCTATATCCCATAGCGACAGCAGTAGGCTATGCCGACCATCCGGAATATGTGGCAGTGATGTATGTTACCGTTGCCATCGATGCGTTCATGGCTATCCCTTTTGCCTATCTCCGTTATCTGCATAAGCCCCTCCGCTTTGCCCTGCTGAAGATTATCAACATCGTGCTGAACATTACGCTCAATCTCTTATATCTGATTGTCCTGCCAGCCCTGAGACTAAACCCATTCGGTATCTATGATGAGCAGTTTACGCTCGACGTGGCTTTCGTCTTCTATATCAATCTTTTCTGTACCTGTACTACCTTGCTGATGCTTTGGAAGGAATGGACATCCCAGCCTTTCAAGATCGATAAGAACACTTGCAAGCGGATGCTTAGTTACACATGGCCACTGCTGGTCATGGGACTTGCAGGACAACTTAACCAAGCAGCCTCACAGATACTGTTCCCCTATCTCTTCGACGGATCTCAGGAAGAAGCCCGTGCACAACTCGGCATCTATGGTGCCTGTATCAAGATTGCGATGATTATGGTGATGATCACTCAGGCCTTCCGCTTTGCATACGAGCCATTCGTGTTTGGCAAATCGAAAGACAAAGATAATCGTGACACATACGCCCAGGCCATGAAGTTCTATCTGATCTTTACGCTCTTGGCCTTCCTTGTGGTTATGGGCTATCTTGACATCCTGAAGTATCTGATTGGTGAAAGTTATTGGGACGGTTTGCGCGTGGTACCTATCATTATGGCGGCAGAGATTATGTTTGGTGTCTTCTTCAACCTTTCCTTCTGGTATAAACTGACAGACAGGACCATCTGGGGAGCCTATTTTTCCGGCATCGGAGCCGTCGTGCTTATCACGATAGATATTCTTTTGATTCCACGTTTCAGTTACATGGCCTGCGCTTGGGCAGGATTCGCCGCATACGCCACTTCGATGCTGTTGTCCTATTTCATCGGACAGCGCTATTACCCCATTGCCTATCCCATCAGACAGATGAGTGCCTATGTTTTACTCACTCTGGCACTCTATATGGCTATGCAGTATGCCGGTAGTGTACTTCCCCTTTGGGCTTCTCTTATCGTCAACACATTGCTGATTGCCGTCTTCGTGGCCTACTTGGTCAAGAAAGACTTCCCTCTCAGTAGCCTCCCTATCATCGGAAAGAAATTCAAAAAATAATATCGTATGAAAAAATCCCTATTTATCCTAACATCCCTGATTACCCTGCTCTCCCTCCCTGCCAAGGCCGATGAGGGCATGTGGACCTTGTACAACCTGCCGAATGCCGTCTATGAGACGATGAAGCAGGAGAACTACGAGTTGCCTTATGGTGCCCTGTACCAGGGCGAGGATGCCATCAAGAACTGTGTCGTGAACTTCGGCGGCTTCTGTTCTGGCGTCGTCGTGAGTCCAGACGGTCTTGTGTTTACCAACCACCACTGCGGCTTCGAGGCCATCCGTTCTCATTCGACGGTGGAGCACGACTACATGCTCAACGGCTTTGTATCGAACTCCTACGAGGAAGAGTTGCCGAATAAGAATCTCTTTGTCAGTTTCATGGTGGAACAGAAGGATATCACAGCCCGACTCGACTCGCTGGGCATCCAGCAGATGAACAACGATGAGCGGTACCATTTCCTCGACTCGCTCGAGAATGTGATGCTGAAGGATGTCGTGAAACAAGACTCTACTCTCCGTGTGGAGATATTGCCTTTCTATGAGGGTAATAAGTACTATATGACCACCTATCGTGACTATGAGGACGTGCGACTGGTGTTTGCCTTGCCCAAGTCGATGGGTAAGTTCGGCGGTGAGACAGACAACTGGATGTGGCCGCGCCAGACTTGTGACTTCAGCGTGTTCCGTATCTATGTCGATCCGAAGACAGGCGGCCCGGCGAAGTATTCGAAGGATAATGTGCCGATGAAGCCGAAGAAGTGGGCGCAGGTGTCGTTGCAGGGCTATGTGCCAGGATCGTTCTCGATGACTATCGGCTATCCCGGCAGCACGAGCCGTTATCTGTCGAGTTATGGTATTCAGGAGCGCCGGAATGCCATGAACGAGCCGATGTATCAGACCCGTGAGGTGAAGCAGGATATCATGATCCGTCACATGCGAGCCTCTGAGGCTGTACGTATCAAGTATGACTCGAAGTATGCCAACAGTTCGAACTACTGGAAGAACTCCATCGGCATGAACAAGTGTATCGACAGCATCGGGCTGATCCGCCAGAAGGCCGCCTTCGAGCAGAAGATCCGCCAGTGGCAGGACTCCACGGGTTACCTGATGGGTAAACTCGACTTTGCCAAACTGGAGCAACTCTATCAGAAGCGTTTCCAGGCCCGTCGTGCGCTGACCTTCTACAACGAGACCTTCGGCCGTCGCAATACTGATGAGATGACCCGTCGTGCCCTTCGTGTGCAGAATGGTGCCATCATCAATGGCAAGGAGGGTAAGCCGAAGTCATACTATATCGAGTTCAAGGACAATACCGCAGAGTGGGACTACGATACAGACCGTGAGATCCTCGCAGCCTTGCTTAAGCACTATCGTGAGAAGGTGGAGGTCAAATACCAGCCAGATTTCTTCAATGTGATCGACCATGACTATGGTGGAGACTATCAGAAGTTTGTAGACCGTCTCTACAAAAAGTCTAAACTGATGAAGAATGACAAGAAGATCTATGTGAACAAGAAGAGTTATCATAAGGATCCCGGTGTGGTCTATGGCGAGAGTCTTATCTCTGTCATGGCCGACATCCGTGCCGACTTAGAGTCTACTTACGACAGCATCGATGTGCAGGA
>OCVV011223676.1_pt1 | contig 12443 bp, 13 predicted proteins | sample 1539721 | NCBI WGS metagenome assembly OCVV01 (sample SAMN02144230, study PRJEB22623) | gut metagenome | biome: sheep rumen | host: Ovis aries | place: New Zealand | reverse complement strand
TTGCAAGGTTGAGGAGCATCCTTTCAGCTCCGAAGCAACAATCTACAACAAGCTTCCTGGAATGCCTCATCTTATAGAAAAAGGGCACTCGATTTCAAACCAGTATGGACCAACAAAAGGTCATGCTGCAGCTAAGCCGCACATTGATCAGGGCGTAAAGGCTGCTGAAGCTGAACTCGAAAGGCTCATAGAAAAGGGATTGTCGAAGCTATGAGAAAGACTGATTTCATGCAGTTTCTTGCCGATGAACTGCCTGTTCCTGTTGTTTTTGGAAGATATTTCAGCGATGCGAACCTGTCACAGAATACAGGTGATGGATATTGTGCAGTTCGTTTTGTGGAAACACACAATGTTTTTGGCGATGGTCATATCTACAAGAAAGTGGAAGTCGCAGACATCGAACTCATTACAAAGCAGATTGAACCTGTCATTGAACAAAAGATTGAGGATATCATTGATTCAAGAAAAGAATTTAGCTCCTTCACAAAGGGGCAAGTGTATAGCAAAGAAGAAAAGATTTACATCACAGCATACGAGTTTGATGTGATGCTTGAAAAAGAAATATACCAAAAAGGAGAATAGAAAATGCCAACAGCAACACAAAATAAAGTTAAATACAATTTAAAAAATGTACATTATGCTAAATTGATTAGCGAAGGCACAACTGGACCAGCATATGGAGAAATCAAGGAATGGCCTGGTGCCGTAAGCGTTAATTTTGAGCCACAGGGCGAAAGTTCAACATTTTATGCTGACGGAATAAAATATTATGTAACATCGACAAATACTGGATATGAAGGGGATTTTGAATCTGCTTTGGTTCCAGAAGATTTCAAGCGTGATATTCTAGGCATGACTGAAGATTTTGATGGAGTCTTGCTAGAGGATGCTGACGCGCCAACTGTGTATTTTGCATTATTGTTTGAGTTTGATGGAGATGTCAACGCAAGACGTCATGTCATGTACAAGTGCTCAGCTACGCGTCCATCAGTCGAATCGAAAACAAAAGAAGAGAATGTTGATGTTGCGACTGAAACTGTTAAATTGACATGCTCAACAACAAAGATTAATGGTGTAAACATCCCAAAAGCTGAAACAGGAACATCTACGAGCAGTGAAGTGTATAATTCGTGGTATACGAAAATTCACGGTGCAATTTCTCAGGGAGTAGGAGATTAATATGAAAAAAGGTGGAATTTCTAAAACAATAAGATTGGGCGATGAAGAAGTAAAAGTTCGCATGAGTGCAGTAACTCCAATTCTGTACAATCAGCTAATTAACAGAGACTTCTTCAAAGATCTTGCTAATTTCAATGATTCATTCAACAGCAGCAAAAGAGAAGACGGACTAGACATCGATTTGTTCGTTTTTAAAGGTCTATGTTATGTCGGAGTTGTTCAAGCGAGCGAAAAAGAGCTTCCTAAATTCATCAATTGGCTTGATGGCTATAAGGATGTAGACTTTGCTAATGCGTTTATGGATCTGCTTGAATGCTGGAATGAAAATTCAAGCGGAACTGCTAAAGAAAAAAACACAGCAAGCGAATAGATCGTGATTATTCTACTGGTCTATTCGCATTAAGAACTACACAAATCGGATTAAGCGTTGAATCACTTGATGCGCTAACATTTGGTATGGTGCTTGACATATTTACTGAATCAGCAAATGATGAATGCAATTACAATGTTCTTGCTGACCAGTCCGATTTTGATAGGTTCTAATTAAAAAGCACACTAATACGTTGAGTTCTAAAAAGTGTGCTTTTAATTTTTGAAGAAAGGATGGAAAAATATGGCAGAGAAAAAAGGTATCACGATTGAAATCAATGGCGATACGACCAAATTTCAAGGCAGTCTGACAAGCCTTAACAAGCAAATCAATTCTACTCAAAGAGAGATTCGCTCTTTGGACAGAAGCCTAAAATTCAATCCATCTTCTACACTACTGCTGAATTCAAAGCAAAAGGATTTGGCAAAAGCTATTGAGCTCACAAAAGGCAAAGCTGAAGCCTTAAGAAAAGAGATGGCAACAGTTGACCCTAAAAGTGACAGATACAAAAAGCTTCAGACTGAATTAGGCTTGACTGAGACCAAGCTAAAGCAGTTGGAAAGTGAGTATAGAAAATTCGGCTCTACTCAAAGTGCGTGGGCTAGCAAATTTGTTGCAGTAGGAACACGAATCAATACTGTTGGTAAATCTATTGAAAATGCAGGCCAGAAGCTAAAGGGGCTTTCAGCAGTTGCAGGCGCAGGCATTGTAGCAAGTGTCAAGCTTGCAAGTGATTTCCAAAATGGAATGAACAAAGTCAATACGATTGCCAACAAAAACGGCAAAGACTTGCAAAAACTCAGCGATCAGCTTTTAAAAGTTTCAACCGATACAGGAAAGAGCGCAACGGAGATAACAGAAGCTGCATATCAGGCGTTATCTGCATCAGTTCCTACTGATCAAGTTGCAAAATTCACTAAAGTCGCAACCAATCTAGCAAAAGGCGGATTTACTGATACAAAGACGTCTGTTGATTTACTGACTACCGCAATTAATGCATATGGTTTGAAGGTAAAGGATGCAACCTCTTTAAGTGACCGACTCCTGACCGTTCAGGATAAAGGCAAGACAACTGTTGCCGAATTGGGTTCTTCTATGGGGCAGGTAATTCCAGTTGCGTCCGCACTGCATGTCAATTTTGACAATCTTTCAGGTGCATACATATCTCTGACAAAGCAAGGTATCAACACAGCTAATGCAACAACACAGATTAGAGCAATGCTAAATGAGCTTTCAAAAAGCGGCAACACCGTTGATACAACATTGCGTCAAAAAACAGGAAAATCTTTCAGTGAACTGATGTCGAGTGGTAAATCATTAGGCGATGTATTACAAATCCTTTCGGATTCCGTCGGAGGAAATGCGAATGCATTCAAGAACCTTTTCAAAAATCAGCGAGCCGGACAAGGCGCTTTAGCGATTCTTAATGGTGGAACAAAAGAGTTCAATCAGTCATTGAAGGATGTTCAGAATTCAACAGGAAAGACTGCACAGAATCTAAAGAAGCTTGACAGCCCTTCAAAACAGGCTGAGCGCTCGCTCAATGCATTAAAAAACAGTGGCATTAAGTTAGGACAGCAGTTCTTGATTAATGCAACTCCGATGATGAAGTCATTGTCTGGCGGTGTAAAAGGCTTCACTAATGCTATCAGCAAAGCATCACCTGCTACAAAAAATTTAATCACAGGTTTTGTTGGAATAACTGCAATTGCAAGTCCTGTTCTTATTGTATTTGGAAAGCTTACGCAAGGTGTAGGTAACTTCATTACAGCTATACCAAAAGCAGTAGGCACTGTAAAAGCGTTAGGCACTTCGATTCAGGCAGCAGGTGGATTAAGCGCAGCGGCTACAGCAGGGTTGGGTTCATTAACTTCTGTTGCGTTGCCTTTGGCTGCTGGAATTGGAGCGGTAGGTACAGCTTGTCTTCTTGCAAAAAAATATATGTCTGATATGGCTGAAGCGCAAGGAGAAGCATATCAAAAGACAGTCAATCTTGCTGAGCAGTCATCAAAGCTTCAAAATGAAGTCAATAAATCAAATAAGGCTTATGACAGCAGCATTGATAAAATCAATACAAATAGCACGGTGGCCGAAAAGCTGACGGATAGAATCGAAGCTTTGGCTAGCAAGACAAATAAAACCGCAAATGAAAAAGCAAGACTAAAAGCGCTTGTTCAAGAGCTCAACTCTATTATGCCTGGGCTTAATGCACAGTATGACGCGGAAAAGGACAAGCTCAATATGTCTACGTCTGCGATCAAGCAAAAAATTCAGGCAATGAAAGAAGAAGCCATTGTAAGTGCAACAGTAGAGCAGTCGGCAAAAAAGCAGATTGAAATTGCTAAACTGGAAGCTCAGTCTATTCGTGAAGTTGCTCAGCTCAAAAATAACGAAGCTCAGCAAGAAAATGTCAGAGCACGACTGAAAAAAGCAAATTCTGATATGGAGTATGCTTCACAAACAGGTGATACAAAAGCATACAATGAAGCATTAGAGAGTTCAAAAAAATATTCAAACGAATTAACTGCACTTACCGATGCGCACAAGAAGCTGAAAGATGCACATGATAAAACTACTGCATCTATCAGCAAGACAAACACAGAAATCAATAAGCTTGATTTTACTTCTATTCTTGCGCAGGCTAATAGCGCTGGTGTCAAGATACCACAAGCTATCAAGGAGGGCTTAGCGACTGGGAAGATTGCTATACCTCAAAGCGTAAATGAACTAAAAAATCTTATAAAATTTGATGGTGTTTTTGAGAAAGCAAAGCAGAGCGGTATCAAAATTCCTAAAGAAATGTCTCAGGGAATGCTGAGCGGAAAAGTATCAGTCGCAACTGCAAGCAATTATATTAAGAATTCAGTAAAATTCAATGGACTTCTTGAAAAAGCTAAGCAGAGCGGTATCAGCGTACCAAAAGGTCTTGCACAAGGTGTCAACAGCGGGAAGATATCAGTATCAAGTGCAATAAAGCAGCTTGAAGCGATAGCAAAAAAGCATAACACAGGCGCTATGAAGCAGAGCGGTGCAAGTGCCGGAAAGACTGTTCCAACCGGTATCGCAAGCGGTATCAGAAGCGGAATGAATGCAGTAACATCATCTGTAAAAACAGTCGGAAATAAAGCGGTATCAACCGCGAAAAGTTCTATGAGCTCATCGCAGGGTTCAAGCGCTGGCTCAAACTTCTCAAGCGGTATCGCAAGTGGTATCAGAAGTGGAAGTGGTGGAGCATTCAGCGCAGTAAGAAGTCTTGCAAGCGGACTTGTAAGCTCTTTAAAGAATGCACTGAAAATCCACAGTCCATCAAGAGTAACTAAAGAAGACGGTATCTATTTTGTTCAGGGCCTTGTGGGGGGCATAAGTGCAAGCACAAAAGAAGCTGAAAAATCTGCAAAAGATTTAGGCAATGCTACAGTGACGGCGCTCAACAAGGAACTTGAAATCCATAGCCCGTCAAAGAAAACAAAAAAAAGTGGTAAGCACGTTGTTGATGGACTTGTAAAAGGCGTCAAGTCTAACTCAAAAAAAGCTAAAAAGGCAGGAAAATCATTAGCTAAATCAGCTGCTAACGCAAAAACGTTCAAAAAAGCTTCAAAGACTTATGAGAGTGCTACAAAAACTTTTTCTAGCAATGTTACGAGTACTATTCAGTCGATGAATAGCAAAATCAATGATCTTAACAAGCAGTACACAGACGCTGTAAAAAGTCGTGCTGACTCTTTAAAAACTGGACTATTTGATACATACTCAAAAGATTCTCCTGTTTTTGGATATACATTGACAAGAAATCTACAGTCACAAGTCAAAGACTTAAAAGAATATTCAAGCGTAATGAGCTCTTTGCGTTCCAAGCTCGGACGCAATTCTGGACTGTATAAAGAGCTTGAACAGATGGATGTATCATCATTGAATAGTTTAAAGGCTATAAACAGCATGACATCATCTGAACTCAAAAATTACGTAAATCTTTTCAATCAGAGAGATTCCTTGGCAAATTCGCAGGCTATAAGAGACAACGATTTGTTAAAATCATCTATCAATTCTCAGATTGCTCAGGCTAAAAAGGATGCACAAAATCAGGTAAATGCTTTAAAGAATGAGTATATCTCTAAATTAAAGAGTGCAGGCATTGTTACTAAAAAACAGGCAAAAAAACTTGGCAAGCAATTGACTAGTGGTATTTCGGCAGGTATCGCAAAAGGACAGCCACAGCTTTTTACGACTATAAATAATCTTGGTACTAAGATGCTCAAAAAGCTCAAGAAAAAATTAAAGATCCATAGCCCATCTCGTGCATTCAGAGATGAAGTTGGTATCATGACAGCACGAGGACTTGCTGAAGGTATTGAAAAAGGCGCTCCTGATGTCTATCAGACACTTAATAAACTCAGCGACAATATGCTCAATACATCTATCGCATTAGCGCATGATGCAGGCTCTTCAAAGACTTCGACAGCAATCATTCAATCATCAAGCAATACAGACACTAAGATTGATACACTTATCACTCTCATGACTAAAATGCTAGAGAAAGACAGCAATGTCTATATCGACAAGAAGAGCCTTGTAGGTACTATCAGTGACGAAATGAATAGACAGCTTGGAGCTAAACTTAAATTACTGTAAAGGAGTGATCAAATGCAACTAGCGGATCAAAGCGTCAATTTTGGAATTTATAATTCCTATGATGAATGGGGGCTCATTTTAGAAGATTATGACATTTCATATCCTGAACAAAAAAAGGAATTTGTTGAAGTTCCTGGGAAATTTGATACATACATAGATGCTACATACAGTTTGACTAAATATCCAATTTTTGAGAGACGAACAGGAAAATTTAAGTTCAAAATCTTTAATTCAGTGATTCCTTCAAAATTTGAAACATGGCAGTCATTAGCTGACGATATCGCCAAAAAAATTCATGGGAAAAAAATGAAAATTATTCTTAATGAAAATAAGAGTTTTTTTTACGAGGGATATGTAAGTATATCAGACAATAACTTGCGTGATTCTTCGATTGGAAAGCTAGAGATTGAGTGTGATTTATATCCGTATAAAAAATCCATAAGAGAATTTGTTTTTAGTTGGAATGCAAGAACAGGATATAAAATACCTTCCACGCTAAAAAAGATGGATTTTGGAAGAATGCCAACAAAGGTACAAGTGGAAATTGAAGGTAATATTGAAAACGATGTAAATATATTAGTGCATGATAAAGAATCCAGTACAACTGAGACATATTCATATAACTTATATCGCTCTTTTAATGTGTGGGGCTCTATTTATGATATTGAACTTTCAGGTTATGGCGAGAATGACAATTTTAACATTCTTCTGAGATATGAAAGAGGTGAATTCTGATGTACAATATTATCTATTTTCGTGATGCAGTAGATAATCCTTTGACTGATACAGTCTTCTATGATCCATTGGATCCAGCAAAAAGGATTTACAGTGCGACGATTTCAAAAAAAGAGAATGAAGCAGATGTTCTGACAATCGAAATCAATAATAATCATTTTCTTTTTAATACAATCATTGAAAGAGTTGATCCTCTAAATCATTATTTTAAAGTATATAGAAACGATACAAAAAAAGATGAAGATTGCATCTTTTACGGGAGATTGGTCTCTTTTGAAAGGACTTGGAATAATCGTATTAAATTAACATGCGAAGGTGCCTTGGGTTTTCTTAAAGACAACTGGTGCTTTATTACGAATCAGGAAATCGATAATGGCACTGTTTATAAAAACATACTTCTTAATAAAGTTGGACTTTTTCCACGTGGTGGAAGAAAAATCAATATCGCTGACGGTCGAGAAAGATATTATATGCGTTCAACACGTGAGCGTATAAACAAGGTGCCACGAAAAATCAACAATTTTTATGTAGACGGCGTAAAAGTTAGCAGTTCAAACATAAATGATTTTTTTTCTTACGGAGGAAGAGCTGATTACAACGACTTCGATATGAACACCTCTGATGAATATAAGACAATGTCTAATTATGATGCAATGCAAAAATGTCTGAATGCAAAAGATATAAAAGCATATGCAACTATAGACACAAGTAAGTGTACTCTTCCTGATTATGTGAGAGGAATAAATACTGATAATGTTGTAGACAATGATAGAGCTTTAGTCGCAATTCATTATCTAACTCATTATCGTGATACTGACAAAATTATTGAATTTGGCAAAAATCTTATTGATTTTACTGAATCGATATCAGAAAGCGATAGATATACAGCAATGTATCCTGAATTTTGGGATAGTATAAGCGCAAATCAAATCAACGTTTCAAATTACTATGCAGAATCGCAGATTGCAGATTACGGCATTATTGCACACATCAACGATATGACGAAAGCAGCTGAACAATTTGGTGATCAGCCGCATATTATGAGAGACATCATTTACAGAGAAATTTCTAAGCAGATTCCAACAAAGACTCTTAACATCTCATTCATTGACTTGTCAAATTTAGGCATAGAAGCTGATGAGATAAGACTTTATGATAATGTAAGAATATTGAGCAAGCCTCACAATCTCGATATTGTGCTTCCTGTAACAGAAATTCATTACGATCTTAAAAATCCACAGGATTCCGTTGTTCAGTTAGGAAAAACATTCAGTACACCAATTACAAATTATATAAAGGAGATGAGATAATGTATACATTCAATGTTGATGATCAAGTGCTTACTAAATATGATGCAACAGCATCTGCAAAAATAGGATAAAGTATGAAAGGATGATAAACATGAGTTTAAAAAAATGCATTTTTCAGGCAGAGAAACATGGAGGACATGATTATGGATTATATAAGATTTAGCGTTGATGGGCAGAGATTATACTACAATCAGAAATGCTACTTTTCGACTGACACTGTCGATATGCTTTACTGCAATTTTGAATTTGAAACTGACGATTTAGGACACATTCGCGGCGAATGGGATTTACCGTATCATTGGGCGCAATTCCATGATGAAAATGGCAACGTATATGTCAATCAAGTTGTAGACAACACATGCTCTATCCCATATGATTGTCTGAGACAGAGTGAGTTCAAAATGACTCTTTTCGCGACTGACACAGAGGATTATATGGTGTGTACAAAACGATATACCACAAATGAGATTGCGTTCAGATTTAGTGGATCAGCAAACCTCAACTACGACGGTGGAGTTAGTCCAGATGAGCCTTTTCCTAAAAATTGGAAGATTCTTCTTGACAGGGTTGATACGTGTGAAAACACTGTTACAAAACTCGCTAAAGTACTAAAAGGCACTGGCGCTGGTTTTCATTCAAGCATTTATCGAGGTGCATATTTAGGAGACACGTATACAGACGCACAAAAAGAAGCTATTGCCAATGGTTCATTTGATGATTTATTTGTTGGAGATTATTGGACTATTAATGGTGTAAATTGGAGAATTGCAGACTTCGATTACTATTACAATATTGGTGATACAAGCTTTAATAAGCATCATGTAGTTATCGTACCAGATACGACTTTATATAATGCTCAAATGAATTCGACAAACATTACAACAGGATGCTACACAGGAAGTGAGATGTATACTACAAATCTAGATAATGCTAGAACTGCATTTGACAATGCTTTTGGTAGCTCATTTATTCCAACGCACAGAGGGTTCTATTCAAATGCTGTTGGTGGTAGCACACCTTCAGGATGGGCTTGGAGAGATATGAGAGTTGAGCTTATGAACGAAGAGCAAGTATATGGACACGCCGTGTGGGGCGCATGTAATCAAAATGGTTACGATGTAGGCACACAGAAAACGCAGTTTAAGCTATTCGCATTAGATCAGACTAAAATCAATATTAGACAAGACTACTGGTTAACGAATGTTGGGTCTTCGGCCGCCTTCGCTTATGTGGACTACTATGGCGGTGCGGGCAGCTGCAACGCTTCCAACTCGCTTGGGGTGCGTCCTTTCGCCTGCTTAGTGGGAGCGTAGCGAACACTAAATCTTAAATCTCACCCCCACGTGGGGTGAGTTAAGATAAGGCGAACAATTATGGCAGTATTGAAAAGTAAACGAAAACAGTCAAGACTAGAAGTATTTCATCATGCTTATAGATTAAGACGTGAAATGACTGATTTACTCATGAGAGATTTTGGGTATAAGGCACCATCATTTGATGAAACCATGCGCGAAGAAAAGAAAACTAGGGTGCTAAACCTTCATAAGTGGTTTATCGAGGATGAAAGAGTTTATATTATCACTATCATTAGAGAGATGATGAAGAATGTAACTATTGCCAATTCTATCTATCCAACAACTCTTGCGGAGTGCAATCAGAGAAGAAGCTATCAAAATTTAGCAATAGGCTTGGCTAATGATATAAAACAGGAACTACAGTATGTTATTGATGTATTACCTGTTAATGTTGAAAAATACATCTATTATTCTGATGAATTAGATAAGCAAATAACATTGCTTAAGGAATGGCGAAAATCAGATAACAAGATTAAAAAAAGAATTTTAGACAAAATTAAATAACAGTATAGGGTAGCTCATGTATTTTTTGTTAGGTCTTCGGCCAACTTCGCTAATGTGAACAACAATGGCAATGCGAACAACAACAACGCTTCCAACTCGCTTGGGGTGCGTCCGATTTCGAGCTTACTTAATATCGTAAATAATACGTGTGAGCAGGCGAAAGGATGAGCTATCCATCCTATTTGGTAAAAGACAAGCATGATGCAAGAATCTAAGGATTTGCGCTATAAACATGGAATATATTATTTTTATGACTAGAAATGAAGAATTATTATATAATGCTAACTCTTTATATGACGGATTTAAAAAGTCAATGAAGGGGTCGGCTTGGAAAGAACAGCCTCAAAGATTTGAAATGAATTTATTGTCAGAGATTTCAAAATTGCAAAAGGAACTGAAGACAAAGACTTATAAAACAAGTCCTACAAATGATTTCATAATCAATGAGCGAGGTAAAACAAGAAAAATAACAGGGATTCAAATGCGTGATAGAGTAGTAAGACACTCACTATGTGATGAAGTATTATTGCCACAATTAATAAAATATCTCATCTATGATAACGGTGCTTCTCTTGAAGGAAAAGGCATTAAATTTACACGTAATAGGTTAGATAAGCATTTACATAAGTATTATCGTGAACATGGTTCTAACGAAGGTTACATACTGCTAATGGATTATTCTAAATTCTATGACAATATTAATCATGAAAAAGCGTTAGTAGAGATAGCTAAGAACGTTAAAGATGAATATGCAATGTGGTTGCTTTCACTTATCTTTGATGATTTTAAGGTTGACGTATCTTATATGTCAGATGAAGAATATAAGAACTGCATAAATGAGAAGTTTGATTCAATAGAATATCATTGTAAAAATTATCCTAAACAGGGCAAAAAGTATATGAGAAAGTCTATTGATATTGGCGACCAAGTATCACAGGTGGTTGGTATATACTTTCCAACACGCATTGATACATACATTAAATACGTTAAAGGCTTTAAATATTATGGAAGATACATGGATGATTCTTACGTTATATGTGAATCAAAGGAAGAATTACAGCAACTATTAAGTGAAATAGAAGAGTTATCTCGTAAAATGGGTTTATATATCAATGTAAAGAAGACACATATAGCAAAGCTTTCTGATACTTTTAAATTTTTGCAGATTAAATACTTCGTTACCGATACAGGTAGGGTAGTGAAAAGAATTAACCCCAAAAGGGTAACTGAAATGAGAAGAAAGTTGAAGAAGCTACAGAAAAAGGTGCATGACGGAACGTTAACATATGGTTATGTGTTTCATGTCTATTGGTCGTGGATGAATAATTATGCACCTCTTATGTCAAAGATACAAAGAAAGCATATGATAAAGCTATATAACAGACTATTCGTATTTGATGATTTTTTAGTAAAATATTACGGAGGATAAGTATGAAAATTAGATTTGTTGACGGCTTCGAGTTTGAAGCCGAAATCAATGGTAATAACATCATTACAGCGGTGGAAGTAGCTGATGATGAATTAAAAGAAGACAATTTAGTTGAAGTGTTTATTGACAATGTTAAGCACGAAAACATGATGTGTTGCAATAATTTCAAAATAGACGGTAAGCAGCACCTTATCATTAGACCTTTGACAGAAAGAGAATTAAAGGATAGAGACTTTGAAGCCAAGCTAGAATATCTTGCGATGATGGGAGATGTTGAACTATGAGCAAATTTGAAAAAATTTTATACTGGTATCGTGCAAAAATGTGGGATATTAAAAAGGTTAGAAATGCAGTTTTAAAAAAATGGATCACTGAAGAAGAATTCAAAGAAATCACAGGTGATGATTACTAATGAAGTCTGGTATCATTCTAAAAAGTGATGATTTAAAGAAGATTATCGCTAGACATTTTGGAGTCAAAGAATCCAATGTTATCAAAGCTAAGTATTCGTGGATTGTTGCAGGTGTTCAACCTGTGAACGAAAAGGTAGAAGAAGATAACAAGGATTTCTCACTATTAAAGATTTAAATGGTGTACTAAACAGTACATCCTTTTTAAGTACATAACAAAGGAGTGATTATTATGAATCATATTATTAAAGATATCATCTTAAGAACTGTGTATACTTTCTTAGAATCTCTTCTATCTATGCTGGTTGTTGGTAATCTTATTTCTTCTTTTGATTGGATTACTATCCTTTCAGTCAGCGCAACTGCTGCGCTTATCGCCTTTATTAGAGCAGTAATGGCTGCTATTAAAAAGATTGATCCAGAAGTGACTGATTAGATGGAGGTTAATTGTTTTGAATGCTAGTGTAATTGCAGGTATAACTTTTTTGTTAGGAAGCATTACTTCTTTACTGGGGGTAGCTA
>OCVV011335750.1_pt1 | contig 12446 bp, 11 predicted proteins | sample 1539721 | NCBI WGS metagenome assembly OCVV01 (sample SAMN02144230, study PRJEB22623) | gut metagenome | biome: sheep rumen | host: Ovis aries | place: New Zealand | reverse complement strand
CTCATATCTGTGGCGGATACCATAGGATGAACCTGTATTTTAACGCCGGCATACAGTACTGGAAATAACACCAACTATTTGACGCTTACCCTGAAGCTATGGGTTATGCGCATGGAGCAATGCGTAATGCGAAATAAATAGCAGAAAAAAACTGCCGCCAGAAACTGATCTGACGGCAGAAAGATGCTTATAAAAACTTTTTATTCTTTTATCGTATGGATTCTCAGTGTCTGGCACTGCCGATACGGACCAGTGCGCGGTAGAGTTTGGACTCGGTGAGGAGTCTCGCTTCCTCGGAGAGTTTCTCTTCGCGGAGTTTAGCCTCGGCACGGGCTTTGGCGGCCTCTGCGCGTTCGACATCGATTTCTTCACTCCACTCCCAGGTTGTGGGGAGCAGGTGGCATTCGTTGTCCATCATAGAGCACATGCCCCCGATACAGGCTGCGGTGCGCTCAGATCCGTCCTCCAGGACGACATGGGCGGTTCCCATTCCGACAGCTGTGCAATAGTTGATGTGCCGCGCAAGGATGGCGAGATCGCCGTGCGTGGAACGAAACATCAGACGCTGTACGTCCCCTTCAAAAGCGAGACCGTCCACCGTGACAATCTTCAGATGGAAGGTATTTGCCATGAGATGTCTCCTCCTTTACGCGTTTTTGGCCTTCTCAAACGCCTCGTCGATGGAACCGACGAAGAGGAATGCGCTCTCGGGAAGGTCGTCGCACTCGCCGTCGAGAATCATGCGGAAACCGCGGAGTGTCTCCTTGAGAGGGACATACTTGCCGGGAATGCCGGTGAACTGCTCTGCGACAGAGAAACTCTGGGACAGATAGTTCTGGATCTTTCTGGCGCGGAAAACAGCCTGCTTGTCCTCGTCGGAAAGTTCGTCCATACCCATGATCGCGATGATATCCTGCAGTTCACGATATCTCTGCAGAACCTGCTGCACGCCTCTTGCCACTGCGTAGTGCTCTTCGCCGACGATTTCGGGGGAGAGGATACGGCTGGTGGAATCCAGCGGGTCAACAGCGGGGTAAATACCCATGGAGGCGATTTCACGCGCAAGAACCGTGGTCGCATCCAGGTGGGTGAATGTCGTTGCGGGAGCCGGGTCAGTCAGGTCGTCCGCAGGGACGTAGACTGCCTGGACAGAAGTGATGGAGCCCTTCCTGGTGGAAGTGATACGCTCCTGCAGGGCGCCCATGTCTGTTGCCAGTGTAGGCTGGTAACCGACGGCGGAAGGCATACGGCCCAGAAGCGCGGACACCTCGGAACCTGCCTGTGTGAAACGGAAAATGTTGTCGATGAAGAGAAGCACGTCCTGATTCTTGACATCACGGAAGTACTCCGCCATAGTCAGACCGGAAAGGCCGACACGCATACGGGCTCCCGGGGGCTCGTTCATCTGGCCGTAGACCAGAGCGGTCTTGTCGATAACGCCGCTCTCCTTCATCTCGCCGTAGAGGTCGTTGCCCTCACGGGTACGCTCGCCGACGCCCGTGAAAACGGAAATGCCGCCGTGCGCGGTCGCGATATTGTGGATCAGCTCCATGATCAGGACAGTCTTGCCGACACCTGCGCCGCCGAACAGACCGATCTTACCGCCCTTTGCATAGGGGCAGATCAGGTCGACGACCTTGATGCCTGTCTCCAGGATCTCTGTCGCGGGGATCTGGTCCTCGAAAGAAGGAGCGGGACGATGGATTGCCCAGCGCTCCTTTGCGTCGGGCGCGGGCTGATTATCTACAGGGTCGCCCAGAAGGTTGAAAACACGTCCCAGGCATTCCTCGCCGACAGGGACCGTGATCGGGCCCTCCGTGTCGACGGCATCGATTCCGCGGACCAGTCCGTCGGTGGAACTCATCGCGATGCATCTGACGACGTCATCGCCGATCTGCTGAGCCACCTCGGCGATCAGTCTGCGGCCATCAATATTGATTTCGATGGCATTGAGCAGTGCAGGCAGCTCGCCCTCCTTGAACCTGATGTCAAGGACAGGACCTGTTACCTGTATTACCTTGCCGATATGTTTTTCACTCATTGATTTCCTCCATAGTGCCGCTCTTTTGAACGGCACCCCGAAGCATTTTTCGCGGAGGCGAAAATGCTGATGGGATCATCGATCCCGGTGCTGTGTGCTATGCGCCCCGCACCGGGCCGTTTTTTATTTAAGATAGTCTAAGCTGCGCGTCTGTTATGCTCCCTCTGCACCGGCCACAATCTCTGTGATCTCCTGTGTGATGCTCGCCTGTCTCGCACGGTTGTAGAAGAGACTGAGCTTTTCGATCATCTCGCCGGCATTGTCCGTCGCGGCCTCCATGGCCGTGCGGCGTGCCGCCAGTTCACTGGCGACCGAGACGTTGATACTTGTGTACAGGATTCCCGCCAGATATTCGGGAACGATCGTATTGAAGACTTCTTCCCCGGAGGGCTCGTACAAAATCAGGTCTTTGGAAGCAGGTTTCTCATCCAGATCAGGATTCTCGAAATCTGACAGGGGCAGGAGCGCACTGGATTTCGGCACCTGGGACATCATGGAAACAAAGTTGGTATAGCACATGGACACATGTCCAAACTTCCCTGCCTCATAGGCCTCGCACACAGACTTGGCAATACGGAAACACTCCGAAATCGTCACTGTGGCGACCTCCGAATATGCATCCGTAAAGATTTCCGCCTTTTTGTGGGTAAAGTACTCCACTGCCTTTTTTCCGATCGGAAGGATCGCATAATCGTGTCCCTCCAACTCTTTCTCCGTGAACTTGAACAGGTTGGCATTGTAGCCGCCCGCAAGTCCTCTGTCACCGGCGATGACGATAAAGAGACGTTTCGGATTGCTGCCCGGTTTTGTAAAAAGAGACTGAAAGTCCGTATTTTCATTGGCGATCTTGGCGAGAGTGCCCTTCATGGTGCGGAGATAAGGCTTGCTCTGCATCGCTTTATCCTTGGCTTTTCTGAGCTTGGAAGCGGCGACCAGCTGCATGGCCTTGGTGATCTGCATGGTATTCTGAACGCTCTTGATCCGCAGCTTGACTGCTTTCATATTAGCAGCTGCCATTATTATCCTCCATTAGAAAGGAACTGTGCGCTCCTTATGCCAGGCTGCCCTGGCTGTTTCCTGCGCTTTTGGCTGCGATAAAGCTCTTTGTAAAGCCTTCCAGCACGGATTTCAGCTTTTCGTCGTCTTCCTTGCTGAGAGCACCGGTCTCGCGGATCGCCTTCATGACGGCGATGCCATCGGGATCCTGAGACAGGCGTCTGTTCAGCTGTTCCTGATAGTCGGCAATATCCGCCACCTCGACGTCCTTGAGGATGCCGTTGACGGTTGCGTACAGGATCGCGACTTGATTCTGGACTTCCCACGGCACGTTCTTGCCCTGCTTGAGGACTTCGACGATACGCTCACCCTGGGCCAGACGGGACTTGGTGTCCTCATCCAGATCGGAACCGAACTGTGCGAAACTCTGCAGTTCTCTGTACTGGGAGTAGACCAGTTTCAGTGTACCGGCAACCTTTTTCATAGCCTTGATCTGGGCATTGCCGCCGACTCGGGAGACAGAGATACCGGGGTTGATCGCAGGCATGATACCGGAGTGGAACAGCTCGGTCTCAAGGAAGATCTGTCCGTCGGTAATGGAAATGACGTTGGTCGGAATATAGGCCGAGACGTCGCCCGCCTGTGTCTCGATGATGGGAAGGGCTGTCAGTGAGCCGCCTCCGAGCTCATCAGAGAGCTTGGCAGCACGCTCAAGAAGTCTTGAGTGCAGATAGAAGACGTCGCCGGGATATGCTTCACGTCCCGGAGGCCTTCTGATCAGCAGGGAGATCGCACGGTAAGCGACCGCGTGCTTGGAGAGGTCATCGTAGATGATGAGGACGTGTTTGCCCTTGTGCATAAAATATTCGCCCATCGCGCAGCCCGCATAGGGAGCGATGAACTGCAGCGGAGAAGGCTCGGAAGCTGTCGCCGCAACAACGATGGTGTAGGACATGGCGTCTGCGGCGCGCAGGTCGGAGACCAGGCCGGCCACGGTGGATCTCTTCTGGCCGATCGCGACGTAGATGCAGATGACGTCCTTGCCCTTCTGGTTGATGATGGTGTCGATGGCGATCGTTGTCTTTCCTGTCTGACGGTCGCCGATGATCAGCTCACGCTGGCCTCTGCCGATCGGGATCATGGAGTCGATTGCCTTGATACCTGTCTGCAGGGGCTCTTTGACCGGCTGGCGGTCAATAATGCCGGGTGCGGGGGATTCTACCGCGCGGAACTCACTGGTCTCAATCGGGCCTGCGCCGTCGATCGGCTGTCCGATCGCGTTGACAACACGTCCGATCATTGCCTCGCCGACGGGAACGGAAACGACACGGCCGGTGCGCTTGACAGTCTGTCCTTCGCTGATACCTGTGTCCTCTCCGAACAGAACGGCTGAGACGCTGTTCTCCTCGAGGTTCTGCGCCATGCCGAACGTGCCGTCTGCGAATTCCAGCAGCTCGCCCGCCATGCAGTTCACCAGCCCGCTGACCCTGGCGATACCGTCACCGACTGTGAGGACAGTGCCGGTCTCGTTCTGGATGATCGCATTCTCATAATATTTGATCTGACTGCGGATCACCTGGGAAATCTTCTCTGGTTTTAATTCCATTGCTATTCCTCTATGTATGTAAATAGGTATAGATATGTCCGGTTAAATACTTTAACTATCCTTCCTTTCCGTTTTCAGAAAAATACGGATATTGGAAAATGATATTGGATATTAAAGTACGGTTTCTGTGACCCTCCTGCGGAGCTCGTCCAGCCTGCCGCCGACGGTTCCGTCGTACAGCTTCCCGTCGAGCTCGACACTCAGGCCGCCCAGGACCTTTGCGTCCACTTTCCGGGACAGCAGGACTTTCTTTCCGCTGAGCTTCTCCAGCCTGGCCTGCAGTGCGGCAGCCTGCTCGTCAGTGAGCGGAACTGCGCTGATCACAGTCGCCTCGGAGATTCCGTGATCCTTGTTGTAGGATCTGCGGTAGGTGCTGCAGCAGGTCGAAAAACCGCGCAGCATCCCCTTCTCTACAAGGATCTTGAGAAAGTTCAGCAGATAAGGATGGATCTGTCCGCCGAAGGCCTCATCCAGCAGCTGAGTACGGTTTTTGACCGGGACCGAGGGTTCCGAGAGGAGCGTAATATAATCGGGGTTATCCGCAAAAATACCGCGGACCGCCTCCAGCTCCTCCATGATCTGCTCATCGGCCTTTTCCTCAACAGCCAGATCATACAGGCTCTGCCCGTAAAGACCCCATGCTGTCGTCATGATGCCTCTCCTACATTCTTGATAAATTCATCAATGAGTCTCTTGTGGTCGGCTTCATCGATCTCTTTCTCAACTACCTTACCGGCAATATCCATTGCCAGTCCGCCGATCTCGTTCTTGACCTCATTGATTGCTTTCTTGCGCTCCTGCGCGATATCGGCTTCCGCCTGCGCCTTGATGCCGGCGGCCTTTGCCTGGGCCTCCTGCACCAGTTCATCGGCGCGGCCCTGGGCCTCTTTCTGTGCACTCTGCACGATTCTGGCAGCCTCTTCGCGCGCTTTTGCAATGCCGGACTCGTACTGGTTCTTCAGATCGTCCGCTTCTTCCTTTGCCTGACGGGCATCCTGAATTTCCTTGTCCGCCGCCTGTCTCCTCTTCTCGAGGATCTCATTGATGGGCTTAAACAGGAATTTCTTGATCAGGAACAACTGGATCATCAGGTTCAGGAACTGGGCGATCATAGTCCACGGTACAAGTGTAACCAGTGGCTGTGTATTCATACCTTTCCTCCATGGATTTTGGCTTTTCGCTTTTGACTGTCCGCTTCCCGCTGTCAGCCTGCTGCTGTCAGCTGCAAGCGTCCGGCTCTGCGCAATACGCTCTTGGCGTCTGCTTGCAGCCGTATTATCCCAGATAACCCATGAACATGCCGGGAGCGACGAAGATCAGAAGAAGGCCGGTAACGAAACCGTAGATACCGGTTGTCTCTGCGATCGCGCAGCCCAGAAGCATCGTGCTGGTGACATCACCCTTGCACTCGGGCTGACGGCCGATGGCTTCCAGAGCCTTTGCTGCCGCGTTGCCTTCACCAATACCAGGGCCGATACCTGCGATCAGAGCGCAGCCTGCGCCGATGCCGCAGCCAGCCAGTGCGATACCTCTTGCCAGAAATTGCATTTCACTCATTTTGGTCTCCTTTCGGGAAATCATCTTTCCCTTCTAAACTTTTTACTGAAAAACAGATAGTCTTTTCCAATTTCATTTTTGAACAGGGAACAGGCTTATAACTGTCATCTTATTCTTCATACCCCCAAAGCCGTGACAGCTTTCTCCTGTTCTGTTCCAAATCTGCTGAAAACAGAATTCAGCTGCGCCGTTTTCTGATGCGCTGTTTACTCAACCCTCCGCGGCGTTCGCGATGTACATGATCGTCAGCATTGTAAAGATAAATGCCTGCATCGCGCCGGTGAACCAGTCGAAGTAGACCGACAGGACTGCCGGAAGACCCACGCTCAGGATCGGAATGTTGCTCAGGAAATCGCCGACCGCGCCGGGGATCAGTCCCAGAAGTGCGCCGGATGCGATGGCCAGAGCCGCATAGATCAGACCGTTGATGACGATACCGGACAGAATGTTGCCGAAGTGACGGCATGCCATACTGACAGGTGTCGCCAGCTCGGACAGCATGTTGAAGGGTGTCATCACGGGAATCGGTTCCGTGAATCCCTTCAGATAGCCGAGGACGCCGCCGGCCTTGATCTTGTTCGCCGTGATCATGATGAATACCACGATCGCCCAGGCTGCTTCCGTCGACAGGTCTGCCGTCGGGCTCCGGAAAATCGGGATCAGACTGATCAGGTTCGAAACAATACTGGTGGCAAAAATCGTGGAGACAAACGGGATCAGGTTATCAAACTTTGTTCCTCCCGTATTGTTCCGCACCAGGTTGGTAGCCGCTTCAACGATCATTTCCGCGACCGCCTGCCGTTTTGAGATTTTTTCCACTTTTAAGTTGCGCGTCAGGAAAATGCACAGTCCCGTGATGATAAGCATGACGATCCAGCTTACCACGATTGTCTCCGTGATCAGGATATCTCCCAGAATCGGGATCCCTGTCGGGATTCTCGCGAATATCTTCGCACCGGAAATGTCAAATTCCATTCAGAAATCTCACCTCCTCCTCTTCTGCAGTAATTGTTTTTCATGTCTCATCTTGTAAACACACTTATAACGTAAAGACTGTTTACGCTGATCTATGACAGTACGGACAGCGGGAACTGTGTTCCACGCCTCACTGTACTGCCGCAAACCGCTGTTCCGGTTCCGAATCTTCCCTTGTGAATGAAGACCCCCATTATCTTCTTCACCGGTCATATCCTTTCCCATTGGTTCAGCGGAAAGCTTCTGATATTTGTATTGTCTGTTTTTTATTGTCTTATTTATGCTTATTTATGTCTCCGGGGCAGCTGCCTCCTGTCCGGTTTCTTCCTTTAAAGCAGCTTCCCGTCCGTTTTCTTCCTGTAAAACACCTCCCTGTCCGGATGCCTCCTGCCCGGCTGTCTCTCCGGCAGCTGCATCTTCATTCGGCCCTGCCTGGACGGGAGGCGCGGCATTTTTGCCCGTGATGCCCATCCGGATCCCCCGGAGCTTGATCACAAAGCTGGGGATAAAGAGAGGGATAATGCCGGCCGCATAGTTGAAGCACGGAGCGAAAATCGCAATAACGATCCAGATTCCCCGCATCAGCATGCGGTTTCGGTAACTGACGCGCATCATCCGAAGTGCGTCATCCCTGTTCGTGACATTCACGACGTTCTGAACCGTGACCGCCATGAGGAAAAAGTTTGCCACAGCGACAGCGCCGCCGACAAGGGCTCCCAGAACCACACGATAATCAAATTTCACCGAGGACTCAGGGAAAATAAGATAAAAAACAAGAAACAGAGCGATCAGGGCAAGGCACCCGATGCCCGTCCCTGCCGCAACTGCGACTGTTTCTTTTTTGACTGCACTCTGTAATTTCATAAATATTGTTTCTGTCTTTCTATGATTTCAGGTCTTTTATCAGTTTTAAAAGCTTTCACTGCAGACCTGATCAAATATGCCTGTTGTAGTTCTTTTCATTCTCACCGCGTTTCGGCTTCTGCTCCTTCCCGGTGACCGACAAATAGACTTTGTAGGCAGTCATAAATGACGCGCCGAGTCCCAGGATCATGCCCGGGAGATAAACCCAGAGGCCGACACCCAGCCGGGTGCAGAGCATGTAGCAGCCTGCCAGACACATCAGAAGGGGCATGGCCAGGGACAAACCCAGCTGGGCCAGGAGGGTCAGCTGCGCAAAGATCTGATTCCACTTCATGGCGCACACCTCCCTTCGCCGGCAGCTCAGCATGTTAGTATACAAAGATACATGGGTTATTCTAACATAATTAAAGAAAAAACTCGACTCCCTAAATATGTGATATTCTGCTTCGTTTATACACAATTTTGATAAATCGGGGATTATTCTCACAAAATTCAATAAATGTTTCCGTATCAGCAACCACAGAGCCGAGACAAACATTCAGCCGCACAATGTTTTCATTGGGCCGCAAAAAATATTTCCAACTTATCTTACACGTTTCTTTCCTGAACAGCAAGCCATAAAGACTGTCAAGCTGTGCAGTTCCTCTGCATGTGCCGGAACTAAGGTTTCCTTTCCCATGATCCGGATTATTGTATGCTCACACGGCAATTGCACAGACAACATATCCGGATTGATGCTATAATATCTTATTAATAACGTATGTTATGCAGTTTTAGCAGGATAAAGGTACATAATATACAAGACTAGTTGTTATTTTTTCTACAAGGAGGACGGAAATGAAAAGTCAAAAAGTGATAGCCCTGCTGCTATCAACGGCCCTGTCGATTTCCACCTGTATGCCCCTGGGGAACATGACCGCCCTGGGAGCGGAAACCGGAGCGACTGTACAGACGGTCGAAGTACAGGAGGAAGCTGCCGATTCTGCAGAAAACACAGAATCACCCCAGGAGGAGTCACAGGAGAAGGATTCCTCAGAGGCGGAAGCCGCTGAACAGGCTGCTGCCGAAGAAGATAATGATTCTGCAGCTGAAAACCTTCCGGAGGATGACCGGGAAGAGTCTGCAGAAGAAGCGGAAACCGAAGCAACCGAAGACGAAGACGGCGCGGATTCCGATGAAAGCAATGCCGCCGTTCCTGCACAGGAGGCAGAATCATCGGAAACAGAAGAAAACGGCTCAAATCAGGAGGCGGCTCCTGAAGAGGATCAGGCAGACAATAATTCCCCTGACGAAACAGAAACGATCAGGAGAGACGCCAAGAATTCCGGTTCTGACCCTTCTTCCGTTTCCGATTCAGGATCCGGTTCCGAAACCGGTACAGGCCGGGATCCCCATACATGGTCCGATTCCGATGGTTTCTCGAACTATGTTGAAATCAAGGCAGGAGATGTCAAGACTGCGGATTTCTCGGACGGAAACAGCTTTGTTCTCTATCGTTTCACTCCGGAAGAGACAGCCGATTATATATTCGGCTCTTCTTCCAGCGGCAATACCTATGCCGAGCTATATGATTCCAGTCTGTCGCTCATGAGCATCAGTGATGATGACGACGATTTGAATTTTAGATTCAACGAGACTTTTTACGAGGGAGAAACATATTATTTCAAAGTCGGTACATGGGACTCCGATCTCACTTCTTTCAAAGTACATCTCAGGAAACCATATTTTTCCTACGAATCTGTAGGAGATGAATACAGGGAAGTATCCCCCGGGGAAACAGTATCTCTGGACGTAAAAGCTGAATCTTCGTCAGAAATCAGCTACCAGTGGTATGATCCCGACGATAATCCGATTGAAGGTGCGAATTCCAGCACGTATACATTTGAAGCGCAAAAAAGCGGTTCTTATTATTGTGATTGCCAAGATGAAGACGGCCACTACGGTGCTGTGTATTATCGAGTCAAAATCGAAAACCATCTGGCAGTGTTCCCCGAAGGCCAGAATGAATGGGAAAACAGCAAATACATCTATGCCCCGCTGAATGAGACTGTTGATCTGAATGTCACTGTGACCGCCGATGATATGTCCGGCATCACGTACCAGTGGCAAAACAACGACGGCCTGATTGACGGCGCAAATTCCACATCCTGCACCACAGCCCCCGTCACTGAATATGACTTTTATCGCTGTGATGTCACTGATCAATACGGCAATTCCTGGTCAGCTTATTTTTATATCTATGTGGAAAACCATCTCAACGCATACCCGGAAGGTGAAGATGAGTATACCGACAGAACAGTTATTCATGCTGCACCCAACCAGACTGTCGATCTGAAAGCCATTGTAACCGCTGACAATATGACCGGTATCACCTATACCTGGTATGACGAGAACGGGGACGTGATGGAAGGCGCAGACAGCACTACCTGTACCGTCGGACCTGTCACAAAACCCGTAGATTATCGTTTACAAGTCACTGATCAATACGACGGCTATGCGGTTGTTTATTTTCATGTTGTAGCCGAGAACAACCTGAATGCCTATACAGTAGATGATGAGGGCAATGAGACCACGTGGAGGAATGTCTATGTTGCTCCAAACGGGACTGCTGAGCTCAACGCCACTGTGACCGCCGATGATATGGAAGGGCTCACTTATTATTGGACAGACGATGGCGGTAATCCGGTAGATGGTGCCGGCACTACTTCCTGCACCATCGAGCACGTTACAAAACCCAACACCTACTATCTTTATGTCTCCGACCAGTATAAAAACTCTCAGCGAATTGTTTTTAATGTATATGTAAAAAACGATCTGACTGCTTACGTAGAAAACGAATACGGTGATCAAAGTACCCAGAAGACCATTTATGTCACTCCGGGGGGAACTGCTGAACTGAACGTCAACGTATCCGCTGTCGATATGGACAATCTTACCTATAGCTGGACAGACGAGAACGGAAATCCGATTGAAGGTGCCGGTACAACTTCCTGCACTGTCGGACCCGTCACAAATTTCGAAAGCTATTATTTCACAGTCTCTGACCAATACGGCAACAGTGCATATGTATCATTTTCTGTTCTCGTAGAGAATCACCTGACTGCTTATGCAGAAGATGAATACGGCAACCAGACTGACTGGGCAACTGTTTACACAGCTCTGAACGAAACTGCTGAACTGAACGCCTTTGTAACCGCTGATGATATGGAAGGCCTCACCTATAAATGGACAGACAGCGCGTGGAATCCGATTGAAGGTGCCGATACCGCTTCCTGCACTGTCGGGCCTGTCACGGAAGCTGAAACCTATCATCTCGAAGTCTTTGACCCCTATGGAAACACGGCTTCTGTATTTTTTACTGTCCGTATAGAAAACCACCTGAATGCTTACACTCAGGACGAATACGGTGAGCCGGCGAACTGGGCTACTGTTTACGCAGCTCCGAATAATACAGCTGCACTGAATGTCACCGTATCCGCCGATGATATGGAAGGCCTCACCTATGAATGGACAGACAACAACGGCAATCCCGTAGAAGGCGCCGGTACCACTTCCTGCACCGTCGGACCCGTCACCCAACAGAATTATTATTATTTCAGAGTCTCTGACCGCTATGGTAACCAGAGAACCGTCACCTTTGACGTCCGGGTTGACAACCACCTGACTGCTTACACTGAGGACGAATACGGTGATCATTTGGGAGCGGCAACGTTCCATGTTGCTCCGAATGACACAATTGAATTGAATGTCACCGTATCCGCCGATGATATGGAAGGCCTCACCTATGAATGGACAGACAACAACGGCAATCCCGTAGAAGGCGCCGGCATCACTTCCTGCATTGTCGGTCCCATCTCCCAAAGTGATTGGTATAATTTCATGGTCTCTGACCGCTATGGTAACAGCACTAATGTGAGTTTTACTCTCTTGATTGAGAACCATCTGAACGCTTATGCAGAAGATGAATACGGAAATACTACTCAATGGCCGACAGTTTATGTTGCCCCGAACGGCACTGTTGAGCTGAGTGCCATAGTAACCGCCGATGATATGGAAGGCCTCACCTATGAATGGACAGACAGCAACGGCAATCCCGTAGAAGGCGCCGACACCACTTCCTGCACCATCGGACCCGTCACAAAATCCGAAAACTATGAGTTCAGCGTCTCTGATTCCTACGGAAACACTGCCTATGTACGCTATGATATTCATGTAGAGAATCATCTGGATGCTTACGCAATTGACAAATACGGCGATCAGACCAGGTGGGCAACGGTTTATGCTGCCCCGAAGGAAACTCTTGAGCTTAATGTCACCGTATCTGCCGACGATATGGAAGGGCTCACCTATGAATGGACAGATGACAACGGGAATCCCGTCGAAGGCGCCGGTACCACTTCCTGCACG
>OCVV011220159.1_pt1 | contig 12448 bp, 11 predicted proteins | sample 1539721 | NCBI WGS metagenome assembly OCVV01 (sample SAMN02144230, study PRJEB22623) | gut metagenome | biome: sheep rumen | host: Ovis aries | place: New Zealand | reverse complement strand
TATGCGGGGGTGGTCGAGCGGTCAAAGGCGCTAGGTTGAGGGCCTAGTGAGGTAGTCTCTTCGCGGGTTCGATTCCCGTCCCCCGCATTTCAATAATTAAAAAAAATTAAACTGTTTTTATTGTAACTTTTAAAGTAGAACCTTTTTGTAATTCATTGATTAAATTTTTATCAATATCTTTTGCTGCTTTATCAGAATTAATCATCAAAGTACGATTACATATAAAATCACTCTTTCTACATACCATATCTGATGGATGATCAAGAATTAATTTTGATGAACCATGACCAACTATTTTATCTGAGAAATTATCAGTTTCTAGATATAACTCAATTTTAGTATTATCATTTTTTATCTGATTTTTCAATTCTTCAGGAAAATCATTTAAAGTTACATTAGATTTAACTCCAATAATACAATCTCCCTTCAATGTTAATGTTTCATCAGTTGTGATTTCAAATGTTGATTTATGAAGTGAAGTTACATTTTCATGACCCTTTGCTATAAAACTATATTTCATATACTCACCAAAGATACTAATAATATTATATTGATTTATCAAATATAAAAAAGTGTAATTATGAATAGGAATATTAAAGAAAATAAAGGTAATTACTGTTTGATTATATCTTTGGAAAATGATTCCAATATAAAAATAGGTGCGAAAGGAAAAATATCGTTTAAAAAAGGATACTATGTTTATATAGGTTCAGCATTGAATTCATTAACAAAACGTATTGAAAGACATATTTCTAAAAAAAAGAAAAAACATTGGCATATTGATTATTTATTACTTAACAAAAATGCAAATATAAAGGAAGTAATATTCACTTACTCGATTAAAAAAATAGAATGTGACATATCCAATGAAATAAACAAAAATTCGGATGGATATATTGAACTTTTTGGATGTTCTGATTGTAATTGCATATCTCATTTGTATTATTTTAAAGAATATGAAACAGCATTAAAAGAAAGTAAAGATTCTTATAAAAAAATAGGATATAAACCATATGAATGGTTTAAATAATTCAAACATATTTTTGGAAAAATGTTTCAAACTCATCCACAGTCATTGGAGTAGGTGTTGAAAATGAATCATTGTTCACAATTTTGTTAACTAATTGACGATAAACATCTGCTTGTTTAGAATCAGGAAACATTTCTAAAACAGTACAGGCATTATATTCACTTTGTTGAACTAAATTACTACGAGGAATAACACTTACCACCTTACTAGAAATTAAAGAAGCAAACTCTGTAACTATTTCAACTTCATCTTTAACATTTCGACAATTACAAATGATTCCTCCTAATTTTCCATTAAGTTTTTTTACGCCCTTAGCAATATTATTTGCAGCATATAAAGACATATACTCTCCACTGGTCACAATGTAAACTTCATCAGCATAATCTTCACGTAAAGGAACACTGAATCCACCACAAACAACATCCCCTAAAACATCATATATGACCAACTGAGGGTTATTTTCAAAAGCAGATATTTGATCAAGCAGTTTCATTGCAACTATAACACCTCTACCCGCACATCCGACTCCCGGTTCAGGACCACCTGCTTCAACACATAACGTATTGTTAAAACCCTCATATACAACATCTTCAAATAAAGGCTGCTTGTTATTTTTAATAGTATCCAATATTGTTGGAATTCTTTTTCCAACTAATGTTCTAGTTGTATCAGATTTTGGATCACAGCCTATTACAAAAGTATCTTCATCATATGCAGCAGCCATGTTAGAAACAGTAGTAGATTTTCCAATACCACCTTTACCATAAATTGCTATTTTTTTAACCATATTATCACCACTTACTTAATAAAAACTTTTTTATAAACATGATCATTTTCACGTACAACATTCTCTAATTTAACACCAACAGAATCTTTTGAAACTTTTTCAACATTTTTTCCATCTATTTGCATTGAAGAAACCTTTTGAGAGACACTTCCTGTTTTATTTCCTTGAATAATTATTGTATCTCCAATTTTTAATGTGTCCCATAGCTTTATCTCTGCAACATTAATTTTTTTGTAATAATTAGTTATTTGTCCAATATCCACTTTTTTATATGTTGCCTGATTATCCAAACTGGTTTGTTTAGGAGTTCTGAAATAAAAACCTGTGTCAAAACCCCTATTAAAAACAGAAGATAATTCTTTTTTCCAAGAATGCAATAATTTTGGAGATAATTCTTCCCATAATCCATCATTATATAATTTAATGGCATCAGAATAACATTTTGTGACAGTAGCCACATAATCAGGTGCACGTGCACGTCCTTCTATTTTAAAAGCATCAATTCCTGATTCAATTAAATCAGGTATATGTTCAATCATACACATATCTTTAGGACTAAGCAAACGTGATTTTTCTATATCATTATTTTCCGGTTGTGTTAAAAATAATTCTTTATTTTCAGTAGATTTAAGAACCCATTCCTGCCTGCACGGTTGTAAACATTCCCCACAATTTGCATTTCTATCATAAAAAAATGAACTTAAAAAACAACGTCCTGATATAGCCACACACATTGCACCATGAACAAAAGTCTCTATTTCAATAGGAGATTTTCTTTTTATATTTTTAATATCCTCCAATGATAATTCACGTGATAAAACTGCTCTTGTGACACCAAGTTCCTTATATAATTTTAAAGCTTCAGAATTTGTTACATTTGCCTGAACACTTAAATGTAAAGGAATTGAATATTTATTTGCAATATTAATCATACCCATATCTGAAATGATTAATGCATCAACATCATATTTCTCCAATTCAATTAATTGTTTCTTATATTTTTCTAACTGATTATCTGAAACAACAGTGTTTGTACAAACATACAATTTTTTACCATTATCATGACACTGATTGGAAATATCTTTAATATCAGTTAATTCTATATTTGCAACATTTGCACGCATATTATAATCAGAAATTCCAACATAAACAGAATCAGCATTATTATTAAGTGCGGCACTAACTGAACGTTTATCTCTTGCAGGAGCCAATAATTCAACCATTTTAAATCACTAAAAAAAACTGTTAAAAAAAGATAGAAGAATTATTCTTCATCATCATATAATTCTGGAGGTATGATTGTAGGGTATTGTTCTGTAATACAACCCAAACATAAATCTTTACGAGGAGTTCCAATGGATTCTACTAATCCTTCAATACTAATATAACCTATGGAATCTACTCCTATTAAATCACGAATCTCTTCGGTTGTCCTATCAACAGCCAATAATTCTTCTTTAGTAGCCATTGCAATACCATAATAACATGGGGATATAATTTCTGGACATCCAATTAACAGGTGAACCTCTTTAGCTCCTGCATTTCGAATCATCTTGATTATTGTTTGAGAAGTAGTACCCCTAACAACACTATCATCAATTACTATCACACGTTTATCCTTTAATACACAATCAAGAGTATTCATTTTTAATTTTACAGCAGTATTCCTATCTTTTTGAGTAGGCATAATAAATGTTCTTCCAACATAACGATTCTTAATCAAACCTTCTGCATAAGGAATACCTGATTCTCTGGCATAAGCTAAAGTTGCAGGAATAGATGAGTCCGGCACAGCTATAACTACATCCGCATCAATTGGATATTCTTTTGCCAAACGTTTTCCAATGTTTAAACGTACCTGATAAACACTTTTACCAAAAATTATACTGTCAGGTCTAGCAAAATAAAGGTATTCAAACATACAATTTGCTGTATGATCCGGTGTAGGCATTTTGTGGCTTCTTTCAACTCCACCATCTATTTCCAAAATTTCCCCTGGTTCAATGGAACGATCATATTCTATATCTAACGAATCAAAAGCTACTGTTTCAGAGGCTACAACAACAAACTCATCACTTCTTCCTAAAGATAATGGTTTCATTCCTAAAGGATCTCTTACAGCATATAAAACACCATTAATTACTGTAACGAATGAATAAGAACCTATTAATCTTTGACAAGTATTTTGAATTGCTGTAACTGCATCTTTTGTTTTATTATATTCATCAATAATTAAATGACATATTACTTCAGAATCTGTAGTAGACCTGAATTCAAAACCAGATTCTATCAATTCATCACGTAATAATTTTGAATTTACAAAATCACCATTATGTGCAAATGCGATTATAATATCATCTTTATGTTCTACAAATGGTTGGCTATTTTCTACAAGAGATTCACCAGTAGTTGAATAACGTACATGTCCAATACCAACATTACCATTTAATATATCAATTAAATCTTTATCAAACACATCAGATACCAAACCCATACCTACATGTGTATTAATTCGTCCTTCTTTTAAAACACTTATACCTGCAGATTCCTGTCCTCTATGCTGCAAAGTATATAGACCGGAATATATCCATGAAGCTACATCTACTGATTCTTCATAGGAATATACACCTACAATTCCACATTTATCTTGCAATTCACCTTGCACTTTTTTCTCCCCATTAAATGCATTAATAAAATAGAAGTTGAAATAAATTATATATTATAATAATATCTTTAAAATTCAGAATACTTATATTTTCTTAATTATCCATAGAAACTAAAAAGAAATAATTTAGAAAAAATATATAATAAAAGAAAATGATTAAAAATTTTAGAGTATAACTCACTGTATAAATCATGTTTTAATATAATACGCCAGTTCATAGGTTAAATAATGAAAATCTAATCAAAACAAAATACTATTTAAATTTTTTAGTAGTAAAATAATTAAACATTGAAAACAAAAAATTTAATTAGAAATATAGGAGTAGAAAATGTGAAAGTTGATTATGAATGTGCATCCTGTATGTTAAGACAATCACGTGAAGCTATTGAACACGCAACTACTGATTACTCAAAAAGGATGGATGTAACTTTAAAAGTTTTAGAATTCATACATAAGAATTTTAAAAAGAATACTAATTCAAATAAGTTAGGAACTGATTTACATCATCTGATAATGAATGAAACGAAAAATTATAACCCCTATGAACAATTAAGAGAAGAAGGTAATCAAATTGCTAAAAAGTTAATTCCTATGGTGAATGACATAATTAAAAAAGAGGATACACTAGAAAACTTTGTTAAAATAGCTATAGCAGGAAATGTTATAGATTTTGGTGCTTTTGAAGAAAACACAGATATGGAACTTTTATTAAAAGAACAGATGACTAAAAAACTATTCATAAATGATACTCAAGAACTTGATAACGAGTTAAAAAAAGCAAAAAATATTTTATACCTAACTGATAATTGTGGAGAAATAGTATTTGACAAAATATTAATAAAAAAAATAAAAGAAGATTATGATGTTAATATAACCGTTGCATTAAAGGAAAATCCCATAATAAATGATGCAATAGTTTCTGATGCAGAAGAATTAGGAATAAATGAATACGCTGATATAATAAGTACTGGTTCTGCATCAGTAGGTGTAGTGAAAGATTATGTTTCAGAAGAACTAAAAAATTATATGAATTCTGTGGATTTAATAATTAGTAAAGGTATGGGAAATTTTGAAGGATTAACTGAAATGCATATCAATACGCCAATATATTTCTTACTGACAGTAAAATGTAATGTAATATCCCGTGAAATTAATGTTCCTCTTAAAAATCCAATTATTTTAAGAAAAATATTAAATTAGGAAAAATGCTTTTTGAATGATGAAATATAATTAGATATAATTGTTGGATAAGCATTATATAATCCTATCATATTTTTATTTGAAATTTTATTATTAGAATAATCTGTAAATATCAACATCATTTCTTTCCTATCTGATATTATCAATTGTGCTGCCGGTAAATTCATATATTTAACATTAACTGGAAGTTCATCCCATTCTTTTTCTAAATTTATTACCTTGTTATTATAGTTGAATTTTTTTACAGATAAAATATTAACTTTAACTCCTTTTTTAAGAAGGTAAACTAATTGTTTTTTGAACGATTTTATTTCAGAAGGTATTATAAAACCTACTCTAAGATTAATTTCAGATTCAGTTTTTTTAATTAAAATATACTCTTTTTCAAGTATATCCTTCTGATTTTCTATTGAAATAATCGGTGTGTTTATATTAGGAAGTTTACTTTCATATAATTTAGACATATCTTTTTCTAAACTATCAATATCCTCATTAAGTTGTTTTTTAAATTTTTTAAATGTTTCATAGGGTGGAATCATATAATATTCAATAGGACGTCCCATTTTAATTTTTATCATCCCTCTTTTTTCCAAATTTTCTAAAACAGAATAAATTTTAGAACGGGGTACACCAGAATGTTTACTTATATCATCAGCTTTACCTGAAACTAAAGATACCAATGAAATATACGCTTTTGATTCATATTCTGTTAAACCCATTTGTTTCAATGTTTTTATCATATCTTCCATACTTTTCACCGTTATATGAGATTATATCACAATTAATAAAATACTTTTCTATTTTCACTGAGTTAGTAACATATTTTTAAATATAAAAGTGATACAAGTAATTACTATAAAATAATAGGTGATATAATGAATAACAATATGTTCTGTTATCAATGTTCACAAACTGTTAACGCTGAAGGATGTACCGTTGCAGGTGTTTGTGGAAAAAATGAAACATTAGCTAGATTACAAGACAATATACTTTTTGCATTAAAAGGAATTGCAGCATACTCATACCAAATGAGAGAATTTGGAGTAATAGATGAAGAAATAGATGCGTTTGTTGAAAAAGCATTATATACTACATTAACAAATGTAAACTTTGATGTACAAAGCCATATTGATATGGCACTTGAAGCTGGTCAAATAAATATTAAAGCAATGGCAGGACTTAAAAAAGCACATATTGACAATTATGGTGAACCTGAACCTGCAGTAGTTGAAAAAGGTGCAAGCAAAGGACATGGTATTCTTGTAACCGGACACGATTTAAAAGTTTTAGAAGAATTATTAAAACAGACAGAGGGCAAAGGAATAAACATTTACACACACAGTGAAATGTTGATTGCACATGGATACCCAGAACTCAGAAAATATGAACACTTAAAAGGACAATTAGGTGGATCTTGGATTGATCAAAAAGAAATATTTGCAAAATATAACATACCTATTGTAGTAACAACAAACTGTGGATTAATCCCATCAGATTCATACGCTGACAGAATTTACACCACAGGTGTTGTACAATTACCTAATGCACCACATATTGATGACTATGATTTCTCTGAAATAATTAAACAAGCTTTAGAATTACCAGAACTTGAAGAAGAAGAAAAAACTACATACACTACCGGATTTGGAAAAACTACCGTATTATCACTTGCAGATACTATTAAAGAAGCTGTTTTAGGTGGAAAAATCAAACAATTCTTTGTAATGGGTGGATGTGACGTTCCATTTAAATCTGAAATGGAATACTACACTGAATTTGCTAAACAATTACCTGAAGATACAGTAATATTATGTGTAGGTTGTGGAAAATACAGATTCAATGATTTAGATTTAGGTGACATCGACGGTATCCCAAGATTAATTGATTTAGGACAATGTAACGATGCAATTGTTGGAGCTGAAATATTAACAGCATTAACCGAATTGTTCGATATGGGATTAAATGATTTACCAGTAACATTCGTATTAAGTTGGATGGAACAAAAAGCAGTTTCAATTCTTTGGAGTTTATTATCACTCGGACTTACAAACATACACATAGGTCCAATTCTTCCTGCTTGGGTAGATGAAACTATTTTAAGCGTTTTAGTTGAAAACTTTGATTTAAAATTAATTTCAACACCTGAAGAAGATATTAAAGAGATATTAGGATAAAATCCTAATTCTATTTAATTTTTTGGATTTGTCGAGCTATTTATTATATCTGAAAATTCAAGATCAGCTTCCCATTTTTCTTTACATTCACAAACAAAATTTTCTAGTTCTCCAGGAACATTCTGTTCTAAATTTGATTTTATAATTAAACTTTTTAGTTTTGCATTACATTTTTTACAGTTATAAGGACCTCTTCTAGTTCCAAAACCTGCAGTATCCATTATCATAGGTATATCAACATTTTGTCTTACTTCTTTGATAATTTTTATTAAACTCCAAATCCATGGAGGATTATATGAACCTTTTTTCCATAATGAATCCATCATAGTACCTGCATGAACAGTAGCAGGACAATAAGCTAATCTTTTTACACCTACTTCTTTTGCATATTTAGCGGATTCTATAGATTCAAAAATAGCCTCTTTTTCTGTTATTAAAATAGGTTTAACTAACAAATAAGCTTTTGCTCTAATATCATAATCTTCTATGGAATTGATTATTGAAACGCAACGTTCAAAAGAGTTATTAGTAATTCCTTTATTAATCTTATTTAAACGAGTTTCTTCATTTGATGTTTCAAGACCTATACCAATTTCAAAAATTTTATCCGGAATTAACTGAGCTAAACGAATTAATGAATCTTCATTAATGTATTCGGGTTTTGATTCTACAATGACCTCTTTAATTTGATCATATTTATTGAATTCTTTGAAAATGTATTCCTGTACTTTTTCAGGAATTTCTTTTGAATTTAAAAAACTACCAGAAACAAATAATTTAATAGCAACATTTTCATGAGAAGTTATGTCTGTTTTATCTAATTGTTTATTCCATTCATTATTAAAAATTTCTATTAACTTATCTTCTGAAATATCTGTTAGTGGTGAATCCGCAATATAACTGCACATAGTACATCCACCACTTTTTGTTGCCCATTCACAACCGCTAGTAGGTAAAACTATAAAAATAGTATAACCTACACAATCATACAACCTATCTTCATTAGCCCAACTAGCAGCATAACTTTGTAATGGTTTTTTTTCCTTTTTTCTATCTCTTTTTTTAATAATATTTTCTATAGCATTTTCCCTAATTTGTTTATTAATCTCTTGAACCTTCATAAAAAAACAACCCTAATCATATGAATTTATAATATCCCCTAACAATTTTAATGATTTTACTCTATCCTTACCTATAGGTGAACCTACTACAAATTCATTAATACCAAGAGTACTCATTTGATTAATTTTGTCTTCAATATTTGCAGGAGTTCCACATACACTAAAAGCATTAATCATATCTTCATCAATTAAACTGACAGCTGTTTTGAAATCGTGATTTGATAATGCAGTTCTAACTGTATTAGCTGTATCCAATGATATATTATGACGTTCTAAAACTACATCCGGAGCTCCAGCCATAATAAATGCAACCACTATTTTTGATTGATTATAAGCTTCAACTATGTCTTCATCTACACTACAAGCAGTATAAGCAGCAAAAGTAAAATCTTTATCAGATTTATTTGATTTTAAAAGACCTTCTTTAATCAATGGAATTGCAATTTCAAAATCTTTAGGATTAGATGCGTTAATCAAACAACCATCAGCAACTTCTCCAGAACCTTTTAACATCATAGGTCCTTGAGCTGCCATATAAATAGGAATATGATTTTCTATTTTTTTAGTACCACTTAAAAAAGCACCATGTTCCAAAGTTTCACCATTTAATAAATTTCGAATATCTAAAATAGCCTCTTTAACCGTTTTGACAGGTTTGTTCCAGGATAGATTTAAAGTTTCCATAGTAGCTTTATCTCCAGGACCAACACCCAAAATAGCTCTCCCTTCTGAAATTTCATTTAATGTTGAAGTAGCAGCAGCAATTGTAACTGGATTTCTTACATAAGGATTTGATACTCCAGAACCCATTTTAATAGTTGATGTTTCATAAGCTGCTAAGGACAATACTTCAAAAACATCCCTATTATTATAATGATCAGTTATCCATACATTTTCAAAACCTATATCCTCTGCCAATTGAATTATTTCTATTATATCTTTAAAAGGTTCATTAGGTAGAAGTTCTAAACTAAATTTCAATTTTATCCCTCGTAAAACTATTGAACACAAAATAATCGTAAATAATTATAATATATAATTATATTTGTAAAATCTATATTCTATAATTTATCATAACTGAAGGAAAAAAAATTAAAGTTAAAAATTAAAGAAAAAATAAAAAAAAGATTATGGATAAAAATCCAATTTAGAAATATAATTCTAGGTATCTGTAAACTGTTGAACTGGAATACCAATTAACAATTTTATTAAAACTGTTTTGATTTGATGTAGTATCACAAGAATACCATTTACCATTCACATAACATTCAATCCAAACGTGACCTATTACTAAACCACTTTTGAAGTAACATGTTGCATGACAATACCTAGCAGGTATGTTTGCTGTACGATACATACCTAGTAACAAATGACTTTGGTCTACACAATTACCTGATCCTTCACTTAATGTTCTTAAAGCTCCTTTTCTGGTGTTTAAATAAGAACTATAACTAGTTACATCATTAACATAATCAAATATTGCTACTGCTTGGTTGTAAGTACCTGAAACTCCAGATACTGCTTTTTGAACAGCATTTTTAATTGATGTAGCATTAACATAACTGTTATTTGCATTAGCCAAATATTTTTCAAAACCTTCAGGAACCGTATTTGTAGGAACATATGTTGAAGTTGATGAACTGGAAGTACTTGAACCTGTAGAAGGATTAATACTTTCAACAGTTACATAGTTAGGTAATCTATTATTACTTTCAGCAAATGATAATGCTTTGGATAAAGTATATATGGTGTCGTTGAAACTGAGTTTATCTCCAGAACTCATCAACATAAAATTTGGAGCTCTTCCATAAGTTTTATAGAAATCAACAACTCTATCTGCTATTGAAATATACTCCTCTTTAGATAATTGATAACCATATTTTGTTGTAGCATAATTTGTTGATGGTAAAGAAAAACCACCATTATGATATGAATTATTATTTGTTAATGCTTGAGAAAACATGTATAATAAATCAACCATTGAAACCTGATTACCACTGATAGTTACAAAATTAGGTAATCTTTTATTTTTTAAAACAAAACTATGAGTTGAATTTGCTTTATCGAGTATTTGAGCATATGAATATGTTGATACATAATCATTTTGAACTCTCATAGAGGTAGTTGTTCTAACAGCATTTAATCCTTTTGAACCTCCATAAACAATGGATACATTATGATATCCTAATTTTAAATTAGCATTATATTTATAATCTGCTGAATTATTTATTACGTTAACAGTTGCTACAGTTTTACCATTTATTTTAAAAGATATTTTACCACTAGCATTTGCATTACCCATGCCTGTAATTTTTGCATGTAAATATACGTAACTACCCTTTTTAGCAAAGATTAAATCATCTTTTACAATAGTAGGTGTTCTTTTTGAGACTTGGATTTTTTGAGTATTTTCTACATATTTAGTGGTTGTTGTTTCTCCAATTTTAACTATTAAAGTATGGGTTCCAGAGTTTACTGGAACAATATAATTACCTGAAGCAATTCCATTAACAACTGTAGTGGATAAAACTGTTTTACCATTAACTTTGAAAACAGCTTTTTGACCATTTGCTAAAGTACCATTAAGGTATTTAACTGTAGCTTTAAGTTGTACCTTAGATGCTGAAGTAGTATTAATACTAGACATAGAAACTGTTAAATCATGTCTTTTAATTGTTAAACTAACGTTTTTTCTACCAGCTTGTGAAGTAGAAGTTTCTCCAACAATAAATTCCATATTATACTTTTTAGCTGACCATACTGGAATTGTATACTTAGCTGAAATAGTACCATTTGATACTGTAGTATGAATAATGGTATTACCATTTACTTTTATAGATACTTTAGCATAACTTAATTTTTCACCATCTTTATAATTGACTTTTGCTTGTATATTGATAGTATTTCCTGTATATGATGTAATATCCTGTGATGTAATTGTTATTGATTTTTTAGATGTAGTTGCAGATTTAACACTTGTATTATTAGTTGTTACTTGTTTTGTAATTGTTTTTTCAATTGATGATGTGTTTTCATTTGTTATAGTTTCATATTCATTGCTTACCTTATTTTCTATAGAATTTGATTCTATATTGGTAACACTCTCAGTTTGTAATGAATCCATCGATTGATCAATAGTATTATTTAAATCATTATTGTCTGCAGCAGATAAAGCTGAAAGACTTAATAATACTGTAACTAAGAGAACCAAAATCAAACTTCTCTTAATCTTACCGCCTCCTATAATAAACCAAAAATAATAATTTAATTATAGAAAAGCCATATCTAATAATTTTAAATATAACATCTTTTTGGCTTATTTATTGATAGTAATCAATTTTCAATAAATTAATAAGCTATGAAAACAAGAATCTATACAATTCTTATCTTAACTTTATATTGTTATAACTATTTAAATATATAGTACAAAGATTTATATAGTAGTACTTTTTTTAAATAAAAATTAAAAAA
>OCVV011270041.1_pt1 | contig 12455 bp, 11 predicted proteins | sample 1539721 | NCBI WGS metagenome assembly OCVV01 (sample SAMN02144230, study PRJEB22623) | gut metagenome | biome: sheep rumen | host: Ovis aries | place: New Zealand | reverse complement strand
CTTGTTAATGAACTACAATCATAGAATGCCTGATTTCCTATACTTGTTACTCCTTTTGGGATTGTTATACTTGTTAATGAACTGCAACCGAAGAATGCACTTTCTCCTATACTTGTTACACCTTCTGGGATTGTTATACTTGTTAATGAACTACAATTATAGAATGCCTGATATCCTATACTTGTTACTCCTTCTGGGATTGTTATACTTGTTAATGAACTACAATCTCTGAATGCATAATTTCCTATACTTGTTACTCCTTCTGGGATTGTTATACTTGTTAATGAGCTACAACCTGCTAATGCACCTACACCTATACTTGTGACACTATTTGGTATTGCTATACTTGTTAATGAGCTACAGCCTGAGAATGCATAATCATCTATGTTCATTACAGTCTCTGGTATTGTAACACTTGTTAAGGAACTGCAGCCGGAGAATGCACTACTTCCTATACTTGTGACACTATTTGGTATTGACATACTTGTTAAGGAACTACAATTATAGAATGTACCATATGGAATATATGTTGAGTCTGTTATTATTACTTCTTTTAATTTTGCTGGAATGTAATAATTTCCATTTTTTGTGCTTGACGCAGATGAACCATAATAATATTGTTGTGTATTTGTTCCACCTGTATAACTACTTGTTCCAAATATATATCCAAATGGGTATTGATATGTATCTGTTGATATATGTCTCTTATCACCTGTAAATGGTAATGTTATTGATTCTAATGATGAACATCCACTAAATGCACTTTCGCCTATACTTGTGACACTATTTGGGATTGTTATACTTGTTAAGGAACTACAGTCTGAGAATGCACTACTTCCTATACCTGTGACACTATTTGGGATTGTTATACTTGTTAAGGAACTGCAATCAATAAATGCATATTGATTTATTTCATATGAATCAATAACATCACTGTCATATATAAAACTATCAGGTAATGTTAATTGTGTATCATTTCCTTCATAGCCAACTAAATACCCTTTGTTTTTATAATAAGCAAATACATATCCATTATCATCTTTTGTTATTACTGATTTTTCATCTAATGATGTATGTATTGCTTTTGCATAATATCCTACATAGCCGTTATATCTTAAACCAGTATATATATTAAGTGAAGATAAATTATATATTTCTACAAGTTTATAACAATATTGAAATGCATCTTCACCTATACTTGTGACACTATTTGGTATTATTATGCTTTTTAAGGAACTACAGCCCGAGAATGCACTATTTCCTATACTTGTGACACTATTTGGTATTGTTATACTTGTTAAGGAACTACAGTTTGAGAATGCACAACTTCCTATACTTGTGACACTATTTGGTATCGTAATACTTGTTAGTGAACTACAGCCTGAGAATGCACAACTTCCTATACTCGTTATGTTTTCTCCAATTATAACTTTTTTTAGATTATTCTTACCATTTATAGCTCCATCGTTTATCCTGGTTATTTTTTTCCCATAATAAATATCAGGAATTACTAATTCTTCTTGATTTCCTTCAAATCCAGAAATCACATACCCTTCGCCTATTATTTCTTCTAATCTTATGCCATAACTTTTATCGCTAATATTTTCTTCAGATTTTATAGAGTTTATTATTTCAAATGAATATTTTGTTCCATCTGTAAAAGTAATTGTATATGTATCAACAAAACCTTCTGATGCAGTTTTTTCAATAGAAATTATACCTTTTCCATCTTTACCCTGTAAAGAAAGGAGCCATTCTTCTTTTGTTCCAGTAAAACCATTTTCTACAGCAATCTCATATGCCGATTTACCATTTTCGCCTTGTGGTCCCTGCGCTCCAGTATCTACCTTGTCACCCTTTGGGCCTTGCACTACTGTTACAGGATTAATATTATTTGGAGTACTATTTCCTCCACACGAAACAGCCAATAGACAAAAGCCTATACCAACTAATGATAATAACGATATCTTAAATATATTTTTCATGATCTTACCATTCCTTTTTTTTGTAATCACCTTATAATTATTCTACTCCATTTTGTTGTATGTAACAACAAATTGTTGTTTCTTAATTATAATCATATTGGTGATACATATGTTAAGAATAAAGGATCTTTAGATTATATTGTTGGAAAAGATTTTAAAAAATAAAAAGCCTAAGTTGAAATACGTTTCATTACTTAGACTTTTATTATTTTATATTCTAGTTTTCACCATAATATGCTTTTTTAAGCATTACCTTCATATCTTCTACTAAAGGTACTCTTGGGTTACATGGTGAGCATTGATCTTCGAATGCTAGCATTGCTACTTCGTCGATATGATCAAACCAATCCTTTTCATCGATTCCTAAATCCTTGAAGCTCATTGCAAGACCACATTCCTCACCAAGCTTCTTACATGCATCTGCTAAAGCCTCAACTGCTTCTTCTGGAGTTGATGAAGGTAAGCCAAGTAGCTTAGCGATATCTTGATATTTTTTATCTGCTACATATTCTTCATATTTAGGCCATACAGATAATTTAGTTGGAACTTGTCCATTATATCTAATTACATATGGAAGTAAGATACCACAAGTATGACCATGAACAGTATGGAATTGAGCACCAATCTTATGAGCAAGTGAGTGTGTCATACCTAAGAAGGCATTAGCAAATGCCATACCAGCGATTGTAGCGGCATTATGCATCTTTTCTCTTGCTTCTAAATCATTTTTACCATTGTGAACTGTACGTGGTAAATATTCGAATACTAATTGAATAGCCTTTAAAGCTAGGCCATCAGTGAAATCACTAGCCATAACTGATACATATGCTTCAATAGCATGTGTTAATACATCTAGTCCTGTCATTGCTGTTGGCTTTGCTGGATAGTTAGTTGTGAATTCAGCATCAACGATAGCAACTGTTGGAGTTAATGAATAGTCAGTAAGTGGGTATTTCTTGTTATTAGCTTTATCAGAAATAACAGCGAATGGTGTAACCTCACTACCAGTACCTGAAGTTGTAGGAATACAAATTAAATGAGATTTCTTACCAAGCTCAGGATATTTGAAAGCACGCTTTCTGATATCCATGAATTTTTGTTTTAAGTCATCGAAGTTTACTTCTGGATGCTCATAGAATAACCACATACCCTTAGCAGCATCCATAACTGAACCACCACCTAAAGCGATGATTGTATCTGGTTGGAATGAATTCATTAATTCAACACCTTTTTTAACTGTTGTGATATCTGGATCTGGTTCAACAGCTGTGAATAATTGAATTTGAACTTTATTTCTTCTTAATGCTAATTGTTCAGTTACTTTATTTAAGAATCCGAACTCTACCATTGATGAGTCTGTAACAATGAATGCTTTATTGATTTTCTTGTTATCTTGTAAATATTGAATTGAGTTTCTTTCAAAGTAAATCTTTGATGGTAGCTTAACCCATTGCATAGTATTTCTCCTCTTTCCTACTTTCTTTATATTTAATAAATTAATGGCACTAACATTACCACCAATTGAGTTCTTACCATAAGAACCACAACCTAGTGTTAATGATGGTAAGAATGAATTGTATACATTACCAATACCACCAAAAGTAGAAGGGGAATTCCAAATAACTCTTAATGCTTTTACTCTATCACCAAATTCTTCAACAAGCTTTTGATCATGACAATGAATTGCAGCACTGTGTCCTAGACCATTGAAGTTTACCATTTCTTCTGCTCTAGTAATACCTTCTTCAGTACTCTTAACCTTGAAGAATGCTAATACTGGAGATAATTTTTCTCTAGACATTGGCTCATTAATGCCAACCTCTTTACATTCAACACCGATAATTGTTGTATCTTCAGGAACACTAAATCCTGCTTCCTTAGCAATGAATTGTGGTGTTTTACCAACAATTGCTGGATTTAGCTTAGCACCTGCTGCTTCATTTTGATTTGATACACCAAACATATATTTTTCAAGTAATTTTTTTTCTTGCTTATTAACAAAATAAGTTTTTAATCTCTTGAATTCATTAATTGTTTCATCATAAATTTCTTCATCGATGATTGCTGCTTGTTCAGATGCACAAATCATACCATTATCAAATGATTTAGATAATACTATATCATTTACAGCGCGTTTAATATCAGCTGATTTATGGATATATGCAGGAACGTTACCAGCACCAACACCCATAGCTGGTTTACCACAGCTATAAGCTGCCTTAACCATTGCATTACCACCTGTAGCTAATATTGTTGCTACACCATCATGATTCATAAGTGCTGATGTTGCTTCCATTGATGGATGCTCAATCCATTGAATACAGTTTTCTGGAGCACCAGCTGCAACTGCTGCATCATAAATTATTTTTGCAGCTTCCTTTGAGCATTGCTGTGCAGATGGATGGAATGCAAATATAATTGGATTTCTTGTCTTTAAGCAAATAAGTGATTTGAATATTGCAGTACTTGTTGGGTTTGTAACTGGTGTGATACCTGCAATAACACCAACTGGATCAGCAATTTCAACAATTCCTGTAACAGGATCATCACTAATTACTCCTACTGTTTTTAAATGTCTCATATTGTTTACTACATATTCACAGGCAAATAAGTTCTTTGTTGCTTTATCCTCGAACACACCACGGCCTGTCTCTTTGATTGCTGACATAGCAAGTGTTCCATGGTGATCAAGACCTGCAACTGAACATTTTGCAACAATGTAGTCAATTTTTTCTTGGTCTAACTTCATAAACTCATCTAATGCTTTTTGAGCTTTAGTGACAAGTTCATTTACTTCTGCTTGGGCTTGTAATAATTTTTCGTTTTCCATTTTCTATTCCTCCAATTTTTTTTGTTGATGTGATATAAATGCTATAGATGATGCAATATCGATATTTTTTATTAAAACTTTCTTATTTGTATTTAATAAATATAGGGGCACGAAGTTGTAAATTGCTTTTATGCCTGATTCAATCAGCTTATCAGCAAGCTCCTGTGCACAATGCTTTCTAGTAGATAAAACTGCAGTAGAAACATTATATTTTTTGATAACCTCCTCAAAATCATCAATGCTATGAATATCAATATTATTAATCTTTGTTCCAATAAGCTCTGGATTTATATCAAATCCTGCTACAACATTGATTCCATATTCATCATATCCAGCATATGATAATAATGCTTTACCTAGCTGACCACAGCCAACTATTATCACATTTGTTTTTTCATGATATCCCAAGAATTCCTCAATATCATAAATCAAAGTGCTAATAGAGCGCTTTTGTCCTGGTGTTGCTGGCTCACTTATAAGCTGTAGATCCTTTCTTACAGTTTCCTCTGAGCACATAACCTCTTCTGCAATTTCTGATGAGGTTATATAATCAATATTAGATTTTTTTAAAACAATTAGATATTTCAAATATGTTGAATATCTTTCAATTTGTTTTGAAGAAACTTTACTATTATTTTTCATTTCGAACCTCATTTTTTATCACTTCGGTATTTTTTTACCAAACTCTTACAGCCTTTATTATAGGCTTATGCAATATATAAATCAAGCAAATAAAGCTCCATTTTACGAGAAAACGTTTCCCACCTTTTGCAACAAAAAAAGCCTTAAACCAGGCTTTTTCGCACTTTTAAATAATATTTAAATATTCTCTTAGTATCTTAATAACATCATCAAAATTAGTTTGCTTATTACACATATCTTTTATTTTTGATGATCCAGGCATACCCTTTAAATAATATGCAACCTGTGAGCGCATCTCTAGCATTGCGATATGCTCACCCTTTAAATCTAATAATAAATTATAATGCCATAAGATGGTATCATATATCTCTTTATTAGTTGGTCTATCTAAAATAATACCATCATTAAAATAAGCATTTAATTCTCTAAAAATAAATGGATTACCAAGTGTAGCACGAGCAAGAGCTATCGCATCACACCCAGTTTCTTCAAACATTCTTTTAGCATCACTAACACTATTAACATCACCATTACCAATTACAGGAATTGAGACTGCCTCTTTAACCTTTTTAATATAGCTCCAATCTGCCTTTCCACTATAAAACTGGGCTCTAGTTCTAGCGTGAAGGGTGATGGCACTAGCTCCAGCTTTTTCGCATAATTTAGCTATTTCAACACAATTAATTGATTCCTCATCCCAGCCAAGTCTCATTTTAACTGTAACAGGCTTTTTAACACTATCTACAATGGTTTTTACAATTTTGTAGACAAGATCAGGATCCTTCATTAGTGCTGCCCCAGCCTCATTCTTTTTCGCTACCTTATTAACAGGGCAGCCCATATTGATATCTATGATATCTGCATCACTATTTTGATCTATAAATATTGCAGCCTCTACCATTGATTCCAAATCGTGCCCAAATACCTGCATAGAAATAGGATGCTCCACCTCATTGACCTTAATCATGTTTAATGTTCTTTTATTTTTAAAGCCAATTGCTTTATCATTGACCATCTCAGCCACAACAAGACCAGCCCCCATATTTTTACAAATGACTCTAAATGCTTCATTTGTAATTCCTGCCATGGGTGCTAATATGAAATTGTTTTTTAATTCAATTTCTCTAATTTTCATTTACTTCACCAATTTTTTTACACTCAGTGTGTAGCATGATTGCCCCAACTACATCCAACATAAAAATAAAATGGAATACTAGGGCAACAATCATTAATTTGCTTGCCTTACCAGTTCTAATAAGAGAAAATACATATCCAATATTATACGCACTTGTTGCAAGCATAAAAACATATGTAAATACTATGCCAAAAAACACTAATAGTATGCCAAGCACCATTAAAAATGGATTAAGCATACCTACACCATATATTGTCCATTCAACAAAATTACAAATATACCAAGGTATTAATATTATTTTTATAATTGCAGTATAATTTGTTGAATTTCTAGGGCTTTTAAATATAGATACAAAAGCCACTACAAAGGTAGCAAAAGATAGCCCAAGTGGTATGAAGTTTATAACAAATCTAGTGATATATAGTCCTTCAACTACTGATTCTAATTCAGGATTATTTTCGGTCTTAAACGCAATAGCTATAGCTATTATAAATAAGATCATTGATAAATACATAAAGCATGTTTGAATTATTAATAAAATCTTACCTGCCTTCATCTTCTATTTCTCCCATCATTTTTTCAAGCATTTCAGTAGGCAACCCTATAATATTATTTAGTGATCCCTCATAGTGATCTACAAGCTTACCACCAATTCCTTGAATAGCATAGCTTCCTGCTTTTCCAAATGGTTCACCACTCTTAATATAATTCCAGATTTCTTCATCACTTAATTTTTTAAAATATACCTTTGATACACAAACATCATTATATACCTTATCTTTATATATAATGCAAAGTCCACTCATAACTAGGTGCATATTACCACTTAATTTCTTAAGCATTTCATAGGCATCCTGCTCACTATGTGGCTTACCATAGATTTTATCATCGAACACAACAATTGTATCACAGCCAATTTGAATATAATCTTTAAAAAATTCTTTACCAGCTAAGGCTTTTTTAAATCCTAGCTCTTTGACATTTTCAAATGGTGTTAAGTTGTCATCCATTGTCTCATCAACATCAAATGTTTTCACTTCAAAATCATAGCCAAGTGATTTTAGAAGCTCAAACCTACGAGGAGATGAACTTTTTAATACTATCTTCTTCATTATTCCATATTTTCTAAAAGCTTTTTATCATATTCAGGGCACTCACGTCTAATAGATATAACTCTACCATTACGTAAAAAACAACTCTTTGTATGAGCCTTTATACATAATTCTCCTGTTTCTTTATTAACTATATCATAATCAAATTCAAATGATACACCTGTGTATTTTACAATTTGTAATTTGATTAATACAACATCATCAAATTTAACTGGCTTTTTATATTCAACATTTACAGATACTATAGGTGAGATAATTCCAGTATCCTCTAGGCTTTTATAATTAAGATTTGCAGCATTTAAATACTCAATTCTAGCCTCTTCCATCCAACGTAGATAGTTAGAATGATGAATTACTCCCATTTGATCTGTCTCATGATAATGAGCCTTTCTTTCATAAATGTACATTTCTTCACCTTCAATCTTATTGATTTTATCACATCTTATGTGATATAATCAACTGACATTCGAAAAAAGGAGTGAAAATATGGATAATAATTTATCAGAACAAGAGCTTGTAAGACGTGGAAAGCTAGAAAAATATGTTGAACTAGGTATCGATCCATTTGGACAAGCATTCGATGTAAAAAATAAAAGTAAAGAAATTAAAGAAAAATATAAAGGCTTAAGCCATGAAGAGCTTGAGGCTAAGAATGTTAATGTTAGTGTTGCCGGAAGAATTATGTTCATCCGTAAAATGGGTAAAGCATCATTTTTCTCAATTCAAGATAGAGAAGGAAAAATCCAAATCTATATCAAAAAGGATAATGTAGGAGAGGAACAATATAACCTATTTAAGATGGCTGATATTGGTGATATCGTTGGTATCAATGGTACAGTAATGGTTACAATGACTGGTGAGGTTACAGTTAACTGCTTAAAATACACTCACCTAACTAAAGCATTACGTCCACTTCCTGAAAAATTCCATGGTCTAACTGATGTTGAAGAAAGATATCGTAGAAGATATCTAGATTTAATTATGAACGAGGATGCCAAGAGAGTTGCCATCCAACGTCCACAAATCATTAGAGCTATGCAATCATATTTTGATGAGCGTGGATTCATTGAGGTTGAAACACCTGTACTTCAAAACATTCAAGGTGGTGCAAATGCTAGACCATTCATCACACATCATAATGCACTTGATACTAACTTCTACTTACGTATCGCTACTGAATTACACCTAAAAAGATTAATCGTTGGTGGACTTGAAAGAGTATATGAAATTGGTAGACTATTTAGAAATGAGGGTATGGATAGAACTCATAACCCTGAATTCACTACTGTTGAGCTATACCAAGCTTATGGTAACCTTGATAGTATGATGGAAATCTGTGAGGGTGTTATCAAAAACATTGCCTCTAAGGTATTTGGCAAGACAGAATTCCAAAACCCATTCAACCCTGAAGGCGAAAAGATTGATTTATCTAAGCCTTTTAGAAAGGTTACAATGTGCGATGTAATCAAGGAACAAACTGGTGTTGATTTCAAAGCTAACAATTATACATTTGAGGAAGCTTGTGAGCTTGCTAAAAAGCACAATGTAAAGATTGAGCCTCACTTCTTCACAACAGGCCATATCATCAACGCATTCTTTGAAGCATATGGTGAAGAAACATTAATTCAACCAACATTCTTATGTGGCCATCCAACAGAGATTTCTCCATTAACTAAAAAGGACCCTGAGGATCCTAGATTTGTTCAAAGATTTGAATTATTCATTGGCGGCCATGAATTTGCTAATGCATATACAGAATTAAATGACCCAATTGATCAAAGAGAAAGATTTGAAGAACAATTAAAGGAAAAAGAGAAAGGTAACGATGAAGCTAACGAAATGGATGTTGATTTCATAGAAGCCCTAGAATATGGTATGCCTCCATGTGGTGGTATCGGTATTGGTATCGATAGATTAGTTATTTTCTTAACTGAATCTACTTCTATTCGTGATGTTATCTTATTCCCACAAATGAAAACAAGATAATATGGAACTAACTATCTTTGAGGATTATTATGGCTTCAAAAAAGAGAATGCTTCTTTAATTGAAACCTTAGTAAAAAAGAAAAGTAAAATATTATTAAGATTTAAAGCTGTCTTCATTGTAGTTGATTATCTTTTTGAAGAAATGAAAAAAAGAAAATTAACTGAGGATGAAGAATTCATCTTCTCATCTGGATATGATTTTATCTATGATGAATTTGAAATAATTAAATCTGTATTACATGAATACTTTAATGACAACATTAATAGAATGGAGATATGCTCACAAACTGTTAATCTTCTTCTATTAATTGATGAGGTTAAAGGTGAAGTATTAAATAATGATTCAATAAAAAAAGAAATCAATAGATTAAATGATTTAGAGGATAAGGTCTATGATTTCTTAAAAAAGGGTGAGGATGCACCAGATGAATATTTTGAAATCGTTGATGAGATAACTGATGATATATTTGATAAAAACAATATTGAAGTAAATCTAATCGAAGAAATATTTTATGAAATAGCTTTAGAATATGATATATATCCTGAAGATGATACAAATTATTTCAATGATTTCATGCTAAACCAAATTAATAAAATGCGTAAATAGAAAATGCTGTAAAACAAACATTTGAGACAATCTCTCATATCATAAGTTTTACAGCATTTTTATTTTTTAGCAATCACCGTCTCAACATGACTTGGATATTTAATGGTAACATATTACAGCCATCTCTTATAATTCTTTTTTAAAACAAATTATTCGGTTTTCCTCTTTAAATCCAATGTTCAAATGAAATGCAAGTGATTCATTATTGATAAGTGCGCAATCACTAGCAAATTCGCTGCAACCTTTTCTTTTTGCCCATTTTTCGCACTCTAGACACAACTCTTTTGCAATGCCTTTATTTCTATATTTTTGATCGACAAAAATACCTTCTAGATATCCAACAGGACTAGTGCAACAGCCTTCAACATAGTCATGTCTTAAAGCACATAGTGCTACTCCAACATATTTTCCATCTATGACTTTATAGAAAGCTGTCGATTCTTCATTAGAAATATAACCAACAAGAATTCTTTCTAAATCACTAATACTATGTTCACCCCAAATCTCTTTAACAAGAGGTGCTAAATGTTTAGCTAGCTCTCTTATTTCCTGACCAACCGCTTTATCTTTAATAGATTTATTATTGCCGAATAACAAATTAGCATCAATTTCAAATTTTTCAAAATTCATAATTACTCCACCTTTATATCTTTTGGAATCTCTACCCAAGTATGCTTTTCAGCATATACTTTAATTGGTTTACCCCCTTAAATCATTGGCAATGTTTTGTTATATTATAGTTTTCATCTTGTTACTTTAGTAACAAGCAATATTTTTCCGAATGAGGTTTTAGCGTTTGATTAAGCAACAGACCGTTTCGACGATGTACTCATAGATGGGCGATTTTTTAAAAAAATCCATATATTTTATTCTATTTTTTTAAAATATTAGGAGATTAGTAAACTAATTATGCAATCACTTAAACATCATTTTTAGAAAAATATTTTAATAGATTGGAAAAATAAGTACTACCATCGAAGCGCCCATAAAAGCTTATAACTATTCCCTTTGAATCATATTTACCAATATATCCAGTATTTAATAGAATATAATCATCGCTATTAAGAATCAACCTTACACATAAGCCGCTTGGAGAGTCATATGTATAATATTTAAATAAAATAAAAGACGCAAACAATTCATCTTCAAAAGAAGAAATAGATTCATCACTAAGAGTTTCGATTACTTCTATGTTTTCAACATTTAAATTTTTAAGATCTGAAGAATGATCAGGAATCCAAGAAATAAATCGATGCTGTTCTGAATTTTTATAATTTATTAATTCTATAGTCTTTATTTCTTCTGTTTCAATACATTTTCCAAAACGAAGTATAGATGGATCACAAGCTGTAAGAATTATAGTAAAAAACAGTAAAAAAATTATTAGTATTTTTTTCATATATCCTCCATTTTTCAATATATTTTGTAGCGTTTATTATCTCCTATTATTTTAAGTATAGTGATACTACACTTTCAACGTGAACAAATCATTCGCGGTTTTTTTAAAAATAAGTCTAATTAAAATAACCATCCTTAATTAATAATTCTAACACTTTTGCTTCACGCTCTAGCTCTATATCTAAATTCTTAGGACCATGATCCTTATTTCTATTTATATCTATAGCAACTTTAGGATCAACTAGCTCTAATGTGAATTTTTCAAAATTCTCATAATCATCTAATTGTTGTTTTAATTTAATATTTTCAACATTACATAGATAATAATAATTGTTTTGTTCAAATATTTCATAATTTGAATCAATAGATTTATGTTTTCTATGTACACATCCATATTCCTTTATAGAATCTTTAATTACTATTAAACCTGCTTCTTCTTTTGTTTCTCTTATTAATGCTTCTATATTAGATTCATTATTTTCTATTCCGCCACCAGGGAATTTATAATAATCATAAACTAAACTATGAACCATATATATTTTATTATCTTTAATTACAATTGCTCTAGCTGATGGTCTTACAAAAGCTTTACCATTATTATCATAATTCTTTTTATCTATTACAAATAATAATTTCATAATTTATTCCTTTATTATCTTTTCAATTTCTATTTTTAAATCAGGTAAATTATTTTTTACAGTATCATAAATAATATCTAATTGTATTGATCCATAATCATGGACTATTCTATTTCTTAATC
>OCVV011187007.1_pt1 | contig 12458 bp, 11 predicted proteins | sample 1539721 | NCBI WGS metagenome assembly OCVV01 (sample SAMN02144230, study PRJEB22623) | gut metagenome | biome: sheep rumen | host: Ovis aries | place: New Zealand | reverse complement strand
GATTAATGAGAATCTTAATGCGTCTGCACCATATTCAGCTATAACGTCTAATGGATCAACACCATTTCCTAATGTTTTACTCATTTTTCTACCTTGGTCATCTCTAACCATTCCATGGATTATGATGTCTGAAAATGGCTTTTTACCTAAATATTCTAATCCTGAGAAAATCATTCTTGAAACCCATAATGAAATTATTTCATATCCTGTTACTATTGTATTTGTTGGATAGAATGTTTTCAAATCTTCTGTTTCTTCTGGCCATCCTAATGTTGAGAATGGCCACAATGCTGAACTGAACCATGTATCTAATGTATCTGGGTCTGCAGTAAATTCTGTACATCCACATTCATCACATACTTCTGGAGTTGTTCTTGAAACATGAATTTTTCCACAATTGTTGCAGTAATATGCTGGAATTCTATGTCCCCAATATAATTGTCTTGAAATACACCAGTCTTGTAGATTTTCCATCCAGTTGAAATATGTTTTATCATATTTGTTTGGAATAAATTTAATATCTCCGCTTCTAACAGCTTCAATAGCTGGTTTAGCAAGTTCTCCCATTTTTACAAACCATTGGTCTGATATTGTAGGTTCAATTGTTGTTTTACATCTTTCACATTTTGCAACATTATGTGTGTAGTCTTCAATTTTAACCATATATCCTTGGTCTTCAAGCATCTTTACTATAATTGGTCTTGCATCATAAGCATTCATTCCAGCTACTTCTGGAAGTAAATCATTCATTATTAAATTACTATCAAAAACTTCAACAAATTCTAAGTTGTTTTTTAATCCTGCTTGATAATCATTTGGATCATGACATGGTGTTAATTTAACACATCCTGTTCCAAATTCCATATCAACAAATGGGTCTGCAATAATTGGAATTTCTTTGTTCATTAATGGTAATATACATGTTTTTCCAATTAAGTGTTTAAATCTTTCATCTTTTGGATTTACAGCAACACCAGTATCTCCAAGCATTGTTTCTGGTCTTGTTGTTGCAACTACTAAATAGTCAGCTGTTCCTGGCTCAGCATCTTTAATTGGATATTTAATATGCCAAATGTGTGATGCTTCTTCTTTATATTCAACTTCGGCATCAGAAATAGATGTTTTACAATTTGGACACCAGTTAATCATTCTTTTACCTTTGTAGATATATCCTTTTTCATATAATCTGAAAAATACTTCTTCAACCGCATTTGATAAACCTTCATCCATTGTGAAACGACTTCTTGACCAGTCACAAGAGCATCCCATTTTACGTTGTTGTTTTTGAATTGTTCCACCATATTCATGTGTCCATTCCCATGCTTTCTCAAGGAATTGTTCTCTTGTTAAGTCTGATTTTTTTATACCTTTTTCACGTAAGCTTTGAACTACTTTCATCTCTGTTGAAATAGCAGCATGGTCAGTACCTGGTAACCATAATGTATTAAAACCTTGCATTCTTTTATATCTAATTAAAAAATCTTGAATTGAAGCATCTAATGCATGCCCCATGTGCAATTTTCCTGTTACGTTTGGAGGAGGCATCATAATACAGTAGCTTTCTGCATTTTTATCCATGCTTGGTTTAAAATAACCATTTTCCTCCCATTTTTCATATAGTTCATCTTCGAATTCCTTTGGATTATACTTATCATTTAATTTGTGTTCCATTTTTATTCCTCCTTATTATTAATTATTCCATTCAAATGAATTAACCATTTTTAATGCTACTTCATCAACTTTGGCTTCATCCTCTTTATTAAATACAGTTTCATATATAAAAATGTATTTCTTGTCTCCAACAATATAATAATGTTTAGCTATAACGTCTTTTTCCTTTATTACAAATGTATATAATATTTCTCCTTTTTCTGTATTTGAACCAGATGCATTTATAACAGTATCTTTTGAAACTTGTCTTGCTAACTGTGCATATATTGCATCCTTAAATTGTAAATGTTCTTCTTTTTTATATCTGTTGTTTCCTTCATTAATTGAAATATTGTTAGGCTTTTTTTCTTTATCTTCTCCCTCTTTTACATAGAAATATTTTCCTTTACTTGAGTGAGTTTTACTCTCTTCCCAACCATCACTAACAGTATATGTGCCAAAATCTTTGGTATAAACTGTATCTCCATTTTCTTTCGTTATTTGAGTTTGTTTTTTCACTTTTCTTGATTCTAAATTGCATCCAGAAAGACAGACCATTAATACCTGTGTCATGATAATGAATATCAAAAATTTACATGTTTTTTTCATAAGATTCCTCCTTAAAATTAGTTGGTCTTCAGATGAATTTCCATACAAAAAAGCCCATCCTGTATAAGGACGAGCTTTACATTCGTGGTACCACCTTAATTAATATGAATCTTTATTTCATACTATCTCTAATGCTTTTAACGCTGCAACGCGGATATTCTTACTTATTATTTTCAGAATATCAACTCCAAAGCTACCTTCGGTATAACTTATTATAAGAAGCTCACAGCTAATAACTTCTATTCTCTTGATAACTTATTATACTTACTCCTCTTTTTCTCCGTTTTTACTATATAGTCAATATATTAACATAATTTTAAAATTTTTTCAATAGTTCTTATTAATTTTTATATAATAACCAAAGCACTTCCAATAATTGAAACTATAAATCCAACAATTTTGAAAGTTCTAGTTGCATCATTTGTGTCGCTTGAACTAAAAAATCTCTTAGTTAATTTTCTAGCATCATATATGCAAATAATTCCAATCGCTATAATGACTACACCTATCAATTTTAATATGTTCTCCATTTTCATACATCCTTTTTATAATTTAAAATTTTCGTAATTATATTTGTAAAAAATTCTAAACAAATCAATATACTTCAATAATATTTTATTCAAAAAATTCTACTGTATATTTACAATCAAATTCTTCATTAGGACGCAATAAAACAATTGAAGTTTTTTCTGTGAATATCCCACTACTTTTTATTGAATCTGACATTCCGTGCCAAGGCTCTATGCAAATAAATGGAGCTCCTGGTTTAGACCAAACCGCTAAATATGGAAATTCTGAAAAATCCATTCTTAATACTGGTCTACCTGTAGATTTTCTCATTAACGATACTTTTGATGATGTCATACCTTTCATAATAATTGCATCGTTATTAAAAGAATCTTTATTTAACATGATTTTTCTTTTCTCAACAATTTTACTTTGAGCATAATCTGTTCCTATTAAACCATCAACCAAGTATAAGAAGTGAATTTTATCTTCATCTTCCTCAAACTCTAAGTAATAATCTCCTTTTTTTAGGGCTTCTCTATCTATTTTAAAAGCAGGATGTCCACCTATGCAAAATGGCATATTTGTTTTACCTGTGTTTATTACTTTGTATATTGTTGTTAATTTATTTTCATCCAATCTGTAAGTTGTATATAACTCAAAGTCAAAAGGATATCTTGTCAATGTATTTTTATTACTTTTTAATACATACGAATGAAAGTTGTCTAATTTTGTTACTGGCTCAAATTCTAAGTCTCTGGCAAAACCATGTTGAAACATTTCGTATGTACGTGCATTTATTATTGTTTGATTTCTCTTTAGTTTACCAACTATTGGAAACAACACTGGTGAATGTCTTTTCCAATATACTTTACCATTTTCATCTAAGCAATCTTCACCTTGATGGATTCTTTCGTTACCATTTAGTTTAAAGCTTAGCAATTCTCCACCGTACTTAGAAGTTAAAATTTGAGTATGCATAAACGTAGTCTCCTTTTTATAATTTTTCACTATAATAATATGTTTTTTTTACTAAAAAGTCAAGACTTTTAAGGAAATTCGCACCTTTTTCCATCATATATTTTTTCTTTATATAAATCTCATTTAGTATTAAAAATCATCTATTCTCCCATATCCAATTCAAAGAAGAACTCAATTCCGTTTGTCTTATTAACAGCACCATATTCATTTTTATAATTATTCATAATAGCTTTAACGAAGGCCAAGCCTATTCCTGTACCACCTTTTTCCCTGTTTCTTGAAGAATCAAGCTTGTAAAACCTTCCCCAAATTTTTTGTAATTCTCCTTCATCAATATTATCTCCTGTATTAAATACACTTACTCTAATTTTATTATTTTCAGTATTAAGAATAAGATTAACATCAATTCTTCTCTCTCCATCAACTTCTTTAGAATATTTAATGGCATTTGTAAGATAATTTGTAATTATTTGTTCTACATAAAAAGCATCTGCATTTGCCATGATAACTTTATCACAGTCAAAATAAACTTTTACATTATCCTCTTCCAACATAACATTGCATTTTCTTATTACTTCCCTAATTAATTCAACAATATCAAATGTTTCATTGTTAAATTCTCTTTTACCATACTCTAATTTCATGAGTTCTAGTAATTGTTTTACCAATCTATCCATTTTGTTAGCTTCATCTAAAATAACATTTGCATAAAACGTTCTAGATTCATCGTCTGCATTAACATTTTCAACTAAACCTTCTGCATAACCTTGAATTAATGCTATTGGAGTTTTCAATTCGTGAGAAACGTCTGATATGAACTGTTTCCTCATTTCATCAATTTTGGATTTTCTTTCAATATCCTTTTCAAGCTCTGTATTATTTACTGTTAACTGATTTATAGTCTTTTCCAATTTGTCAGACATTGCATTTATGCTCGTTCCTAATGTATTTATTTCATCATCAGTATCTTTTGGCTCATATTTTTGTGAGAAATCCAAATTAGACATTTTCTTTGCAATATCGTTTAATTCTAATATTGGTGCAGTAAATTTTCTTGATATAAATAATGCCAAAAAGCCAGATATTCCTATAATTGCAGTTCCAATTGAAATCAGTACATTGTTTGATATTCTAGCGCTTTCTTGTAAATCTGCTGTTGGAGTTTTCATACTTAACTGATATCCATTATCCAACTGTGCAAAAACAATTATGTAATTAACATCAGCGTTATTAGCCTTAAACAGCTCAATATTTAAATTATCTTCTTTATATAGTTGTTTTATTTTTTCGTTATTTTGCTTCATATTTTCAATAAAATTGATATCTTTGTTATAGTCAACCCTGTAATTGTCTGTTGTTAGTAATACAACTTCATCACCTGATTTTAAAAGAACATCTATATTATTTTTAATTGATAATTTATTAATACTATCTTCAATCATTTCCTCAGGAGCATTATTATTATACATAGTGTTAATTTGCTTATACACTTGCCTCATAGCCCTTGTTTTATTATATAGATAGTACTTTTCTAAAACTACATTGTTAATTAATACTAATAATAAAATAATAGCTATAATAACCAAACAAATTGAAAAAAACAATTTTATTCTTACTGAATTTGCACTTTTCTTTAGTTTATGAATTTCATTATTTAACTTCAAATTTATATCCCACACCTCTCATTGTTTGTATATACTTGCCTTTTTTTCCAAGTTTATGTCTAAGCTTTTTTACATGACTATCAATTGTTCTAGAATCACCATAAAAATCGTAATTCCATACATTATTTAATATTTTATCTCTTGATAGAGCAATTCCATTGTTATCTATTAAGTATTTTAACAGCTCATACTCTCTCAAACTCAATTCTATTACTTTTGAATCAACTTTTACAGTTCTACCATCTGAATCAATTTCAATTCCACCAATTTCTTTTATATTGCTTGTCTTCTTTGTTGTTCTTTTTAATAAAGCTTCTACCCTAGCAACTAGAATCTTAGGACTAAATGGTTTTGAAATATATTCGTCGACACCTAATTCAAATCCAAATAATTCGTCCTGTTCTTCTCCTCTCGCTGTTAGCATAATTATTGGCACATTTGATGTTTGTCTAATTTGTCTTAGTACAGACCAGCCATCTAATTTTGGCATCATTACATCTAATAATATAAGATTGATTTTTTCCTGATTTTCATTAAAAATATTTATAGCATCTTCACCATCTACAGCCTCTATTATTTTGTATTCTTTTTTTATTAAAAAATCTTTTATAAGCTTTCTCATTCTTGATTCATCATCAACTATTAGGATTGTTATTTCGCCCATACTACCCCGTCCTTTACTTTTTCTTTATTGTACATTATAACACCCTTTTATGTCCATAGTGTGAATAATTTTTGTTTTTTTATATTACATTATCTTGCAAATTCATAGCTTTTATTTTATCATATAATCAATCATTAAATTATAAGGAGTGAGTATTTTGGCAAACAACAGAAAAAGAAAAAAGCCTAACTACAAAGGCATTTTATTTTTAGCAATAATTATCATAATTGCAATTTTATTTATAATCAATAAAAATCAAAACACACAACAATCACCTATTGCAACAAATGCGCAAACACAAAATCAATCATCATCTTCACCGGACATTGTTGTTGAAACACCAGAAACAAAACCTTCTGTGGTTTCAAGCTTATCAGAAGAAGAAATGAAAAAATCTCAAGAACGAGGTCTACCTGTATTAATGTACCACTTTTTTTACGATGAATCAGCAGGTGAAACAGGTCGAGATAACAATTATTTAGAAATTCATGACTTCGAAGAACAAATAAAATATTTAAGTGAAAATGATTACTATGTTCCAACTTGGGATGAAGTTCTAGGGTATATTTCAGGAAAAAACGGACTACCTTTAAAGAGTGTAGTTCTTACTGTTGATGATGGCGATGAATCATTTTTTAGACTTGCAAAACCTGTACTTGAAAAATATAATTTTAAAGCCACATCATTTGTTATAACTTCATGGTATGGTAATCAAGTTTCACAAAACCAATCACCATCAATAGATTTTCAATCGCATTCAGATAACATGCATATTTCAGGTTCTGACGGAAAAGGTGCTTTCTTAACAATATCTTATGAAGATGCCTGCACAGATTTGCAAGCTTCAAGGGCTGTTTTAGGAGATCAATGTAAAGTATTTTGCTATCCATTTGGACATTACAACGACAGATGTAAAAAAATTCTAACAGATTGCAATTATACTCTAGCTTTCACGGTAAAAGGTGGCAGAGTATTTCCCGGAGACGACCCTCTAGAATTATCCAGAGTCAGAATTTCGAAAGGTGAATCGTTAAACTCATTTATTAGTAAAGTAAAATAAAAATTAGGGGACAGCCTTAAAAATAAAAATGGGGACACCCTTAAAAATTACGTAAAAATGGGGACACCCTTAAAAATTACACACATCAGATGAGCTTCATCTGATGTGTGTAATTTTTAAGGGTGTCCCCATTTTTACGTAATTTTTAAGGGTGTCCCCATTTTTATTTTTAAGGCTGTTCCCCATTTTTTATCCAACAACCACATATCCCTTATCACTCATAGTCAAATTCTGTGAAGCATATTTTGTAATCAAAATTGTATCCTCTATTCTCACACCAAATCTAGTTGGAATATATATGCCCGGCTCGTCTGTAACAACCATATTTTCTTTCAAAATAAAATCATGTTTAGAATTCATAAATGGGTATTCATGAACATCCAAACCAACACCGTGTCCTAAACTGTGAATCATATTAGCCCCGTTTAACTTAAATTCACTCTCGACGCTCTTTGAAATTAATTTTATATTTGCACCTTCTTTTAATTCTTCTTGAACTCTTAATTGATTCTTTAAAACCAAATCATATACTGGTTTCATATACTGTGGAACATGCCCAGCAAAAACCGTTCTTGTCATATCTGAACAATAACCGTTATATTTACATCCCATATCTATTGTTATTGGATCGCCGTCTTCAATTTTTCTATCTGTAGGAATAGCATGAGGCATTGACGAATTTGGTCCTGAAGCTACAATTGTATCAAAAGCAAGTGCATCTGCACCATTTGTTAAAAAGAACTTTTCGATTTCAAACGCAATTTCTTTTTCTGTCATACCAATTTTTATAAATTTTCTTATATGTTCAAAGCAGTTATCAGTAATTATACATGCTTTTTTTATATTATCAATTTCTTCATCTTTTTTTATTATTCTTAATTTTTCAAGTAATCCCTCTGTTTCCTCAAAATTATTAATTTTATATTTATGCATATACTCTTTATATCTTGCATAAGTTAAATTTGCTTCTTCAAAACCAACATTTTCGCAGAATGTAAAAAAGTTCTCGTAATCTTCTTTGGTCAATTCTTTGAAGTCATATACAATTATTTCATCATCAATTGTTAATGCATTATTTACAACTTCCATATATCGGCCGTCTGTAATATATACATTTTCCCTTCTAGTTATTAATAAAACTCCCTCTGCATTAATATTAGTTAAATATCTTATATTAATTGGATTGGTAATTATCATACCTTGTAAATCCAAGTTTTTTAACTTTTCCCTAAGTAGTTCTATCTTTTCATTCATTCAAACATCACCCACTTTTATCTTGTTTTAAAATTTATATTTTCCTAATGTAAAAATCATGAAAATTAATCTAATCCATATATTTAATGGTATAAACATTACTATGAAAGACGCTAAAACGATGAATGGCCCAAATGGTATAAATTCATCAATTTCTTGCTTTTTGATTTTACTCTTAATAATTAAATATATACTATATATTGCAGCAACAAAGAAAGATAGAATGGTAATTGCTATGATATTTCTCCATCCAAAGAATAAACCTAAGGCCGCCATTAATTTGACATCTCCAAACCCCATAGTTTCTTTTCTAAAAACTAAATTACCTAAATATGTTAAAACAAGAAAAATCACAGCACCCAAAGCCATACCTAACCACATCTCAACTGCAACATTAAGATTGTTAATTCCTCTTAAAAAACTAAATGCAATTCCAACTTCTGCCATTGTAAGTGTTAGTCTATTTGGTATTATTTGAAGTTTATAATCTATGCAAAATGCAGATATAAGCATTGGTGTAAGAATTATAAATTGTATAAGTTCAATTTTATCATCCATTCCAATAATTCTTAATAATGCTATGTAAATAAAACATGTTATAAACATTAATGTATAGTTTGCATTTGTTGTTTTTATGTACTCTTTAACAACTTGTGAAGAAAAAATTTCTTTATGTTCAGGTAAATTTTTATTTACTAAGTCTATTAGTCTTCCAACAATTAAACCTAGCAATCCAATTCCAACATACCAAAAAATATGTATATCTTCAATAAACATTTTATACCTTCTCTTTCTTTATTTTTTTCAAATAACTATTAATAATTATATTTTCTATTGGTCTTTTTATTTTTGTGATCAAAATATCTTTTTCTGCTATTGGTTTTACTAGTATAGAAAACATTTTACATCTATTTGCTCCTATTACATCTGTCATTAGTTGATCACCAATTGCTGCAATATTCTCTGGTTTCAGCCCCATTTTATCTTTTGCTTTTAAAAACCCGGATTTAAACGGTTTCTTTGCAAAATAAAAATATGGAACATCAAGAGTTTTTGCTACATACTGTACTTTATCTAATTTATTTGTATTTGAAACTATGCAAAATTTGATTCCAGCTTTTTTTAAATTTTCAACCCACTCAATGGTACCTTCTTCAAATTTTCTATAATAATCTATTAAAGTATTATCAACATCCAATATTATCCCTTGTATGTTATTTTCTTTTAGAAATTCAAGTTTTACATCTCTTATTTTATCACAATAAAAATCCGGATAAACTAGCATAATTTTCCCCCTTGTTTTACATCAATATCTTATCAATGAACCGCTGTTTTGTCAAGTTAAAAATGGAAATGAGACACCCCTCATTTCCACCATTTTATCCATTTTTTATTTACAAAATCTATGGTTTCCAATTGTAATTACATAAGGTCTTGACCATATCCAGCTACTTGTGGCTGTATTCGGATTAAAGTAATATATACTTCCATAAGTTGGATCCCAACCATTCATAGCATCTCTTGCTGCATTAATTGCAGTTGTATTTGGTGCATAATTAATTTGACCATCACTTACAACATCAAAAGCTCCTGGCTGATATATTACACCTGCAACACTGTTTGGAAACTTGCTACTTTTTACTCTATTCAAAACAACCGCCCCAACACCAACTTGTCCTGAATATGGTTCTCCTCTTGCTTCTGCATATATTAAATGTGCTAATAAATTTAAATCACTATTGTTTGTTCCACTAGTACCAGATGAAGACGAAAATATCCCCATAGCTGCCAATGTTTTTGGTCCTGCTATTCCATCCACGGTTAATCCGTTTTTTGACTGAAAATATTTTACAGCAGCAACAGTTTTACTACCATAAATACCGTCTATACTTCCATTATAATATCCCCATCTTTTTAGCTTCGTTTGAATTTGTGTTACTTCGTTTCCTGATGAACCATATTTTGATAAAGCCACTGATTCATTATTTCTTAATGTAAAATTATAAAATAAGAAAATAGAAAATACTAATATTATATTAAAAAAAGCAAAAATCTTCTGTCTTCTGTATTTCTTTGCCATAAAAAACCACCCCATTTAGAATTTATTTTTTCCAAAATGAGGTGATTTATACAGATTTTATTAATTTATTTTTTTCTTTCGAAACTAATTAAAAAATTCCAACTATTCTACCATTTTCATCCACATCAATACCTTCAGCCGCAGGAACTTTTGGCAATCCAGGCATTGTCATAATTTTTCCTGTTATTACAACAACAAATCCTGCTCCAGTTTTCAAAATTACATCTTCAACATGTATGTTAAATGGTTCTTCACATTCCAAATTTTTAGGATCATCTGAGAAAGAATACTGAGTTTTTGCTATACATACCGGCAAATTTCCATATCCGAATTTTTTTATTAATTCTATATTTTTAATAGCCTTTTCACTGTATTCAACGCCAGTAGCACCATATATTTCTTTACTTACTTTTTCAATTTTTTGTTCAATAGAATCTTGCAAATCATAAGTAAAGTTTAATCTAGATTCTTTCTCACATAATTCAACAATTTTTTCAGCTAGGTCTGTAATTCCATTACTTCCTTTTCCCCAATTTTCACACAAACTCAAGTCAACACCATTTTCATTCAAAATTTGTGTCAATGTTTTAATTTCGTTATCTGTATCTGTATTATATTTGTTAATCGCAACAATAACATTTAAACCAAATTTATCTCTTAAATTTTCTATGTGTTTTAAAATGTTTTTTGTTCCTCGTTTTAAAGCTTCAACATTTTCATTTAAAATTTCTTCTTTAGGCAATCCACCATGATATTTTAATGCTTTGATTGTAGCAACACATACAACAGCATCTGGCTTTAAATTAGCCTTTCTGCATTTTATGTCTAAGAATTTCTCTGCTCCTAAATCTGCTCCAAACCCGGCTTCAGTCACCACGTAATCACCTAACTTTAATGCCATTTTTGTAGCAATAATACTGTTACAACCATGTGCAATATTAGCAAATGGTCCCCCATGAATTAAGCATGGATTATTTTCAATTGTTTGTACTAAATTTGGTTTTAATGCATCTTTAAGTAAAACTGTTAAAGCTCCTTGTGCATTTAAATCCTTTGCCTTTATAGGTTCTTTATCTTTATTATATCCTATTATTATATTTGCTATTTTATCTTTTAAATCTTGAATATCTTCTGACAAACATAAAACTGCCATAATTTCAGATGCAACAGTAATATCAAACCCATCTTCTCTTGGAACAATATTTTTTTCAGCAGATAACCCCGTGTTTACAACTCTAAGTTGTCTATCATTTAAATCTACGCATCTCTTCCAAGTAACTTTTTCAAAATTCAAACTATTACCATGATATATATGATTATCTATCATAGCTGATAACAAATTATTTGCAGCTGTGATAGCATGAATATCACCTGTAAAATGTAAATTTATTTCTTCCATTGGAGCAACTTGTGAATAACCACCACCTGTCGCTCCTCCCTTAACACCAAATACTGGACCTAAAGAAGGTTCTCTTAATGCTGCAAGCGCCTTCTTGCCAATTTTATTTAAGCCGTCAGTCAATCCTATAGATACGGTTGTTTTTCCTTCACCTAGAGGTGTTGGATTAATCGATGTGACTAGAATTAATTTTCCATCCTTCTTTTCTTTTAATTCATTAAAAATATTCAAATCGATTTTGGCTTTGTATTTACCATACTGTTCTAAATATTCCTCTTTAATCCCAATTTTTTTAGCGATATCATCAATTTTTTCTAGTGTTGCATTTTGTGCAATTTCTATATCACTCATACTACCAACCTCCTATAAGATATTTAATTATTTATTTTATATTAAAATTGAAAAACGACTCCAACGATAATTCCAATAATAGCTCCTACTAACACTTGAAAAGGCGTATGTCCAAGCACTTCGACTAATCTTTCTGTTACTTGTACATTTGTTAGACCAGGAGTTTCTACAATTTTATTTAACAATTTTGCCTGTTTTCCAGCAGCTCTTCTTACACCAGCTGCATCATACATAACCAC
>OCVV011178347.1_pt1 | contig 12458 bp, 7 predicted proteins | sample 1539721 | NCBI WGS metagenome assembly OCVV01 (sample SAMN02144230, study PRJEB22623) | gut metagenome | biome: sheep rumen | host: Ovis aries | place: New Zealand | reverse complement strand
TATGGAAGAAACTTCAAATTTTATTAAAACAATTATGAAAGAAGATTTAGAAAGTGGTAGAGTAAAAGAAATCATTACTCGTTTCCCACCCGAACCAAATGCTTATTTACATATTGGTCATGCTCGTGCAATCATTACTGACTTTGAAACTGCAAAGGCTTTTGGTGGATATACTAATCTTCGCTTTGATGATACTAACCCAACTAAAGAGAAGAGCGAATTCGTTGACGCAATTATTAAAGATATCAATTGGTTAGGATACACTCCAAAAAATGTATTCTATGGTTCTGATTATTTTGATAAGGATTATGAAAAGGCTGTTCTTTTAATTAAGAAAGGTCTAGCTTATGTTGATGACTTATCACAAGAAGAAATGGCACGTCAAAGAGATACTACTCAAGGTGCTGGTATTGAATCACCATATAGAAATAGAAGCGTTGAAGAAAACTTAAAGTTATTCGAAGAAATGCGTCAAGGTAAATATGCTGATGGTGAAAAGACTCTACGCGCTAAGATTGATATGGCAAGTCCTAATGTTAACATGAGAGACCCTGTTATCTATCGTATTGTTCATATGGAACACCATAGACAAGGTAATAAGTGGTGCATTTACCCAATGTATGATTTCGCTCATCCATTACAAGATGCATTTGAAGGAATTACTCACTCATTATGTTCAATTGAATATGACAACCATAGACCTCTTTATGACTGGGTTGTAGATAATTGTGATGTAATTACAGAAACTAGTCATCCACACCAATATGAATTTGGTCGTTTAAATATTGCAAATACTGTTCTTTCTAAGCGTTATTTACGTGCACTAGTAGATACAGGTAAGGTGTCAGGATATGATGATTGCCGTATGCCTACTCTTGTTGGTTTAAGAAGAAAAGGTGTTACAAGTGATGCAATTAAGAATTTCATCATTTCTACTGGTTTATCACGTATTAATTCAACAATTGATCCATCTTTATTAGACAATTTTGTTCGTGATGATCTTCGCTTAAAAGCTACTCGTCCAAGTGCAATTCTTCATCCATTAAAGGTAACTATTACTAACTATCCTGAAGGTAAAGTTGAATGGCTAGATGCACCAAATAACATGGAAAACGAAGAATTAGGTAGTCGTAAAGTTGCATTCTCACGTCATTTATATATTGACCAAGATGACTTTATTGAAACAAAGCCTAATAAGAAGTGGAAGAGACTTGCAAAAGACGAAGAAGTTCGTTTAATGTTCGCTTACTTCATTAAATGTACTGATGTTATTAAGGATAGTGATGGTAACATTACTGAAATTCTTTGTACATATGATGAGGCAACTAAATCAGGTAGTGGATTTGATGGAAGAAAACCAAATGGTACAATTAACTACGTTGAAGCTACAACAGCAATACCTTGTGAATTCAGATTATTTGAAAACTTATTAGTTGAAGAAACTGAAGAAAATAAGGACCTTGATTTTATGGAACGTTTAAATCCAAATTCATTGAGCGTTGTCAATGGTTATGCTGAAGCTTGGTTAAAGGATACAAAGCCAGGTACTCATTATCAATTCTTACGTGCTGGTTATTATACAACAGACAAAGACTCAACTAGCGATCACTTAGTATTTAATAGAACTTGTGATTTAAAGAGCAGTTTTAAAAATTAAAATTATAAGCAGGCTAATACCTGCTTTTTAAATGGAGGAAAATATGTTAAAAATAGTAGATTTAGGTATGCAATTTGGTACCAAGAAATTATTTGAACACGTTAATCTTAACTTTGAAAAGGGAAATTGTTATGGTGTTATAGGTGCTAATGGTGCTGGTAAATCAACATTCTTAAAATTATTATCAGGAGAATATGAATCAACAAGTGGTAATGTTGTTCGTGATCCTAAGGAAAGAATGTCTATTTTACGTCAAAACCAAAATGAATTTGATAATGAAACTGTTATTCGTACAGTTCTACTTGGTAATAAGCGTTTAATTGATATTATGAATGAAAAAGACGCATTATATGCTAAGCCAGATTTTTCCGAAGAAGACGGTTTACGTGCAGCTGAACTTGAAGGTGAGTTCGCTGAAATGAATGGTTGGGATGCAGAAAGTGATGCCGCCAGTCTTTTAAATGGTCTAGGAATTGCACCTGAATTCCACTATTCTTTAATGGCTGACCTAGATGCTAAGTTAAAGATTAAAGTCTTACTTGCACAAGCATTATTTGGTAATCCTGATATTCTATTACTTGATGAACCTACAAACAACCTAGATTATAAGAGCTGTGAATGGCTTGAAAACTTCTTAGCTACATTTGAAAATACTGTAATTATTGTTTCACACGATAGACATTTTTTAAACAATGTATGTACACACATTTGTGATGTTGATTTTGGTAAGATTACTATGTATGTTGGTAACTATGAATTCTGGTATGAATCTAGCCAATTATTATTACAACAAAAGAAGGATCAAAATAAGCGTGCCGAAGAAAAAGCTAAAGAATTAAGAGAATTCATTCAACGTTTCAGTGCTAATAAATCAAAAGCTAAACAAGCAACATCAAGAAGAAAGTTATTAGAAAAACTTGACCTTTCTCAAGTAGAACCGTCAACAAGAAAATATCCATTCATTGGATTCAAACAATTTAGAGAAGTTGGTAATGATATTCTTGAAGTAAATGGTCTAACTAAGAATGGTGTATTTGAAAATTTAACATTCTCAGTAAATAAGAATGATAAGATTGCAATTTTAAGTGAAAACTCTTTAGTTATTACTACTTTATTTAACATTTTATCAGGTAAAGAAGAAGCTGATAGTGGTACATTTAAGTGGGGTGTAACAACTAAGCAATCATACTTAATGCAAGATAATAAAGAATTATTCTCTAATCCATCTTTAAACCTAATCACTTGGTTACGTCAATTCTCTCCTGAAGATGAAACTGAATCATTCTTACGTTCATGGCTTGGTAGAGTATTATTCACTGGTGATGAAGCTACAAAGAACTCAACTGTATTATCAGGTGGAGAAAAGATCCGTTGCAACCTTGCTAAGATTATGCTTGAACAAGCAAATGTACTTTGTTTCGAAGATCCAACAAACCACTTAGATCTAGAATCAATTTCAGCTCTAAATGATGGTATGATTAATTATAAGGGTAATATCCTTTTCTCTTCTCATGACGCTGAATTATTAAATACTGTTGCTAATAGATTAATTGTTATTGAAGATGGTAAGAAGGTATTTGATAAAGAAACAACTTACGAAGAATATATGAACGAAAAGAGTGAATAAGATGTCTGAAGAAATATTAAATGGATTAAACGACAGACAACAAGAAGCGGTATTAACTACTGAAGGACCTGTCATGGTAATGGCAGGTGCTGGTAGTGGTAAAACTAGAGTATTAACTCGTCGTATTGCTCACCTGATTCTTGATAAAAATGTTTATCCTTCACAAATTCTTGCAGTAACATTCACGAACAAAGCTGCACGCGAAATGAAGGAACGTGTTGCTCAACTTGTAAATACTGACACACATTATATGTGGATTTCTACATTCCACTCATTTTGCGCACGTTTTTTACGTAGTGAAATTGAACACATTGCTCCATACACTACAAAATATCAAATTATTGATGATGATGATTCAGAGAAAATTGTTCGTGATATTATTAAAGATTTAGGATATGATGTTAAAGATTATAAACCACGTGTGTTCTTGAAATATATTAGTGATGAAAAGAATGGCGTTGATTATAAAATAAATCAAAGAGATTATGAAGATTTATTTGTTAAAGTTAAAGAAAGATATCAAAAATCATTAGTTGAACAAAATCTTTTAGACTTTGATGATTTAATTGTACTAACATTACGTATTTTAAATGAATTTAGTGATGTTAGAGAAAAATATCAAGAAAAATTTAAATATATCCTAGTTGATGAATTTCAAGATACAAATCTTGTTCAATATGAATTGATTAAGATTCTTGGTGGAAAATATCAAAATATTTTCGTTGTTGGTGATGAGGATCAATCTATTTACTCTTTTAGAGGTGCTCGTGTTGAAAATGTTGCTAAATTTAGATGTGACTTGCCTTCAACAAAGTTAATTTTACTTGAAGAGAATTATAGATCTACAAAATCAATTTTAAATATTGCTAATAACGTTATTAAGAATAATCCTGGACGTATTGATAAAAATTTATTTACATCAAATTCAAATGATGTAACACCTAAATATTTTACAGGTCAATCAAGCTATGAAGAAGAATTATTCATTGTTGATGAGATTAAGAAATTAAAACTTGAAGGTTATGATTACAAAGATTTTGCAATCATGTATAGATCTAACCATTTGTCTCGTTCAATAGAAGAAACCCTTAATAAATATCGCTTACCTTATGAATTATATGGTGGTATTTCATTCTTCACAAGAAAAGAAATAAAAGACATTTGTGCATATCTTCGTCTAATTATCTCTCATGATGATGATTTTTCATTTGAGCGTATTGTAAATGAACCAAAGAGAAAAATTGGACCTGCGATGATTACTAAATTAAAAGACAATGGTTTAGTAACTAAGAAATCATTATTTGATTCAATTGATTCATTAAGTGCATCAGGTAATGGATATAACGCACTTATTGACTTCAAATTTACAATTCTTGAACTTGAAGAAGATTTACTTAACAAAGATATTCCTCTTACTAATATCGTAGATAAAATCTTAGATAAAACTGGTTATGCTAAGATGTTGAAGGAAAGCGGTGAAGAGGGTGAAGATAGATTAGAAAATATTCAAGAATTAAAATCATTAATTAAGGAATATGAAGATAGTTACTCTGATTTATCTCGTGTTGATATTTTAGAAGAAATGCTTCAAAATATCACTCTAAAAACTGATATGGATAATAAAAATGAAGACAGTGATTCAATTAAGCTTATGACTTATCATCAAGCAAAAGGTCTTGAGTTTAAGATTGTCTTTATGATGGCTATGGAAGAAAATATCTTCCCTAACCAATTAGCTTTATCAGAAAATTCAATTGATGAAGAAAGAAGAATTTGTTATGTAGGTATTACACGTGCTCGTGAAAGATTATACATTACAAACTCCTTAACTAGATATGTATTTGGTCATCAAGAATCTCATTTAGAAAGCCGTTTTGTTTCAGAAATTGGTTATGATAATCTAGAACGTGTTGGATTAGTAAAGCGTACTATTCCTGTTCAAAGCGCTGCTAAACAAACAGAAGATGTTAAAAAGGTCGTTTCAAATGATCTTGCAATTGGTGATGTTGTTAGCCATAAATTATTTGGCGAAGGTAGAGTTGTCGAAGTTAAAGACAAGATTGTATCTATTGCATTTGCATCACCTGTTGGTATTAAGAAAATGTTAAAGGATCATCCTTCTATTTCAAAAATTAGATAAAATAAAAAGTGATAAGTTTTAAATCTTATCACTTTTTTCATTGTTGGCTTCATATATGCTTATTCCAAATGAGATTAAGAATACTAGCATAAATAAACTTGCTAGAAGTGCGCTTAGTGGGAAATTTGCGCCGTTTGAAATTTCGTTAATATTAAAGTATGAGAATGGATTTAAGTAATACAAGAATTTAATATTAAAGAAAATATCTAAAATATGAATAGCTGTAAATATAATTGTAGTAATTATAGACACAATCATATTAGGAGTTTTTTCTCCTTTAAATCCGCCTATTACTAAACCTAATGAGAAGAATACTAGAAGTACTAGATACATTGATAATAGCACTAGGAATATAATAAATAAATTAAATGATTTATTAAATATTACAAATAAAATAACTGATGTAATGCAAATAATAAAGACTTCAATTAAAAGAAAAATTGAAGATGCAATAATTCTATTTATTATTGTTTGATTTCTTTTCTTAGGCTTTGAATATAAGAATGTTCTTGTATTGGTTTTCTTATCATATGATGCTATGCTTATTCCTAAATTAATAGCGTATGCACTAAAGATTATTTCAAGTATTTTAACTATGAAAATGAAATAGCCATCAAGAGTTATAAATTTGTCTTTATTTATATCAAGCATCTTTAAAACTCTTGAATCTACTTTATTTATCAATATATTAACATTTTCACTATTATAATAAATTGCATTGTAAAGTGAGATTAGAATAACACTTATAACAAATAATGCGATAAAGCCTATGTAGTGATTTTTTAATATTCTTTTGAGTTCTAAATTAAATAATTTCATAGCACTTCACCTACGATAATATCTTCAAAAGATATTTTCCTTTTATTAAATTCATCTAGCACAGGTAAAAGATTTCCTATATAAGTTAGTTGTGTTAGGTCTGCATCTTTATTTGTTTCTAACAGTTTTAATTTTAAAGTATTAATTTCGTCTTTAGTCTTTATGATATATTTCTTTATTTTTAATTCATTAAGAGACATCAGCTTTTTTAAATAAAACATATAGATATTAGTAGTATGAGAATATAGGCTAAGTTTTGTTGAAGAAATTAATATAGTTTTTCCTTTGTCTTTAAGGCTAATTAAATAATCATTTAGTATATTTTGGTTATCCTGATTTAAATATAAATCAGGACTTTCGAGCATAACCAAGCTAGGTTCATGATATAGTATATCTACTAATTTTACTAATTCATATTCTTCTTTAGATAAGTCTTTAATTTGCTTGTTTAAATCAAGATTGAATTTACTTACTAGAGATAACGCATTATCTATATAGTCATTTTCATAGTAAGCATTTGATAAATTGATAAAGTCTTTTATTGTTAAATTATTATAAATAGAATAATTTGGATTATAATAGCCTATTTCTTCTAAACTATTTTCAATAGGATTATTAAATAAATATGCTTTAATATTACTATCAGTTAAATTAAGTAGGGCTTGAAATAAAATGTGACTAGATGCAATATCATTGATAATATAATTGATTGTACCTCTTTGAAGTTTTAAGTTTAATGAGGAAAAAATAGTTTCTTTATTCATAGAATAATTGAATTTTTTTATTTCTAAAGAGTATTGCATATAATCACATCCTTTATTTAATTATACTATAAAAATATGGAAGATAAAATAATGTATCTTGCTTAATAAAAGACATTAATTATGATAAAATAAATATAGATTATTTTAAGGAGATTTAATATGACAGATCTTGAAAGAATGAAAGAATTAGTCCAAATTCTTGAAAAAGCTAACTATGATTATTATGTGTTAGATAACCCAACACTTGAAGACTTTGAATTTGATAAATTATTAGTAGAATTAGAAGAATTAGAGAAGAAATATCCTGAACATAAGGATCCCAATTCACCTACTTCACATGTTGGTGGTGAGGCTATATCAAAATTTGAACAAGTTACTCATGAAATACCAATGATGAGCTTAGCTGACGCATTCAGCTTTGATGAACTTAAAGAATTTGATTCTCGTGTAAGAGAAGTATATCCAAATGCTACATATGAATGCGAACTTAAAATAGATGGTTTATCTGTATCATTAAAATATGAGGAAGGCAAGCTTGTTAGAGCTGCAACTCGTGGAAATGGCGTTGTTGGTGATAATGTTACTGCTAATGTACGTACTATTAAATCAATTCCATTAAAATTAAATGTTCCTTATAATTTAGAAGTTCGTGGTGAAATATTCATGCCTAAAAAAAGCCTTATTAAGCTTAACGAAGAGCGTGAATTAAATGAAGAGCCACTTTTTGCAAACTGTAGAAATGCAGCTAGTGGTTCATTAAAGCTACTTGATCCAAAGCTTGTTGCAAAACGTGGTCTTGATGCATTTTTATATTATTTAACAGATGGTGTAGAAATACACAGTCAAAGTGAAGCATTATCCAAAATGTCTGAATTAGGTTTTAAGGTTAATCCTAATTCTCGTTTATGTAGCACTATGGATGAAGTTTTTGAATATATTAAAGAAATGGGTGAAAAGAGACCAAATCTTCCATATGATATCGATGGTATTGTATTAAAGGTTGATAATATTGATATGCATGATGAGATTGGTGTTACTGCAAAATATCCTAAATGGGCTATTGCATATAAATTTCCACCTGAGGAAGTTAAAACTAGATTAAAAGAAGTTACATTCCAAGTAGGAAGAACTGGTAATATTACACCAGTTGCTAATTTTGAACCAGTTTTTGTACAAGGATCTGTCATATCTCGTGCTACTCTTCATAATGAAGATTTTATTAAAGAACGTGATATTCATGAAGGCGATATGATTGTCATTCGTAAAGCTGGTGATGTTATCCCTGAGGTTGTAAGATCAGTTCCTGAAGATAGAATTTGTGGTGCTCTTCCTGTTGAATTTATTAAGGTGTGTCCTTGCTGTGGCCAATCTTTAAGAAGAATTGAAGGAGAAGCGGATTATTATTGTGTAAACAATAATTGTCCTGACCGTATTGTAAATTCTTTGATTCACTTTGCATCAAAAGCTGCATATGATATTGATACATTAGGTGAACAAATGGTTTTATCTCTTTATGATAATGGCCTTATTAAATCAATTCCTGACATTTTTAAATTAAGATATGCAAAAGATGAAATCATGAATATGGAACGTATGGGTCAAAAGAGCGTTGATAAATTATTAAATGCGATTGAAGAAAGTAAGAAAAATCCTTTGGATAAATTAATATTTGGACTAGGTATTAGACATTGTGGTGCTAAGGTTTCTAAGATTTTAGCAAATGAATTTTTAACAATGGATCATCTTGCAAAAGCCAGCTTTGAGGTTTTATCACAAATTGAAGATATTGGTGAAATAATTGCAAGAAGTGTTGTTGATTATTTTTCAAATGAATCTAATTTAGCTTTAATTAATGAACTAAAGGAACTTGGCTTAAATATGGAAGAAGAAAAGGATGAGATTGTTGAATCATTCTTTACAGGAAAGAAAGTAGTATTAACAGGAACACTTCATAATTATGGCAGAACTGAAGCAAAGAAGATTATTGAACACTTTGGTGGAAAATGTGTTGAGAGTGTTTCTAAGAAAACAGATATAGTTTTACTTGGGGAAAATCCAGGCTCTAAATATGATAAAGCTGTTCAACTTGGCATTTATATTATGAGTGAGGAAGAATTTATTGAAAAAACCAAGGAGTAATAAATGATAGATAAGATTATTGTTAAAGGTGCAAGAGAGAATAATTTAAAGAATATCTCTCTTGAACTCCCTAAAAATAAATTAATAGTAATGACTGGACTATCAGGTTCAGGTAAGTCTACATTAGCCTTTGATACAATTTGCAAAGAAGGTGAAAGAAGATTTATTGAATCTTTGTCAGCTTCAGCTAGACAATTTTTAGGTTCAAATGATAAAGCAGATGTTGATTCAATTGATGGTTTATCACCTACAATTTCAATTGATCAAAAAACTACAAGTAAGAATCCTAGATCAACTGTGGGTACAATTACTGAGATATATGATTATTTCAGAGTACTTTTTGCGCGTATCGGAACCCCATATTGTCCTAAACATAATATTCCAATTGAAGCACAAACTATTGATCAAATGGCAACGCGTGTTTTTCAAATTGAAGAAGGAAAAAAGGTGTATATTCTATCTCCTGTTGTTAAAGCAAAGAGAGGAGAACATAAGAATATCTTACAAAAGTTTTTAAAAGATGGTTATGTAAGAGCCTATATTGATCAACAATTAATGAATTTAGATGAAGAGATTAATTTAAATAAAAATTTAAAGCATGATATTGATATAGTAATCGAACGCTTTAAAATGCGTGAAGGTCTTGAATCTAGAATAAGACAAGCACTTGAATTGGCTTGCCAAGCAAGTGGTGGATATGCAAAGGTTATGGTAGAAGGAGAAGCTGATTTATTCTTCTCAGAACATTATGCATGTCAAATTTGTGGATATTCAATTCCTAAGCTTGAACCTCGTATCTTCTCGTTCAATAATCCACTTGGTGCTTGTCCTGATTGTAATGGTCTTGGTGCAAAGCTTGAAGTGTCTGAGGAATTAATTGTTGATCCGGATAAATCAATTTTAAAAGGTGCTATTCTTCCTCTTAAGAATCAAGAGAAAGATAATATAGCTAATAGTGAGCTTGAACAAACTTGTGCATTCTATTCAATAGACATGTCAAAAAAATTTAAAGATTTGACTCGTCGTGAGCAAGAAATTGTATTATATGAATCACCTGATGTAATTGATTTTAATACAGTAACTTCAAGTGGAAATGTTAAACATGATCACAAAAAATATGAAGGAATTATTAATAATTTCCGTCGTCGTCATGTCGAGACAACTTCTGATTGGATTCGTACTTGGATTGAATCTTACATGATTCAAAATGAATGTGAAACATGTCATGGTATGAGATTAAATAATCAAGTTCTAAATGTTAAGATTGACAATAAATCAATTGCTGATTTCTGTGCTATGCCTATTGATGAACTAAAGGATTATTTAGTTAATTTGAAATTAAGCCCTGAAAAAGCTGAAATCTCTAAATTAGCATTAAAAGAAGTTGGAGATAGACTTAACTTCTTACATAATGTTGGTTTAGGTTACTTAAGCTTATCTCGTTCAGCTGATACATTATCAGGTGGAGAGGCACAAAGAATTAGACTAGCAACTCAAATTGGTTCTAAATTAACAGGTGTCTTATATGTATTAGATGAGCCTTCAATTGGATTACATCAAAGAGATAATGATAGATTGATTTCTACAATGAAAGAAATGCGCGATCTTGGAAACACTCTTATTGTTGTTGAGCATGATTTAGATACAATGAAGGCTGCGGATTATTTGGTTGATATCGGCCCTGGTGCTGGTATTCATGGTGGAGAAGTTATTGCGGCTGGAACCCCTAGTGAGGTTATGTCAAACCCTAATTCATTAACTGGTAGATATTTATCAGGTAAAGAATTTATTCCACTACCTTTATCAAGATCTAAAGGTAATGGTAAAAAAATTACTGTTGTTGGTGCAACTGAGCATAATTTAAAGGATTTAACAGTTTCATTTCCACTTGGAGAACTTGTGCTTGTAACAGGAGTGTCAGGTTCTGGTAAATCTACATTGGTAAATGAGGTTTTATTTAAGAACTTGTATAAATCACTTTATAAAACTCGTGGATTGGTTACAGGTAAATGTAAGGAGATTAAAGGAATTTCTTATATTGATAAGATTATTCAAATATCTCAATCACCAATTGGAAGAACTCCAAGATCAAACCCAGCTACATATACTGGTGTATTTGATGATATTAGAGATTTGTTTTCTGCAACGCCTGATGCAAAAATTCGTGGATACGATAAAGGTCGTTTCAGCTTTAATGTTAAAGGTGGAAGATGCGAAGCTTGTTGGGGTGATGGTGTAAAGAGAATTTCGATGCAATTCTTACCTGATGTTTATGTTCCATGCGAGGAATGCCATGGTAAGAGATATAATTCTGAAACTCTTGAAGTTAAATTTAAAGGTAAATCAATTAGTGATGTTCTTGATATGACTATTGAGGATGCATATAATTTCTTTGATTCTATTCCTCGTATTAAGAATAAATTACAAACACTAATTGATGTAGGTCTTGGTTATATTAAACTTGGTCAATCTTCAACAACATTATCAGGTGGAGAAGCACAAAGAGTTAAGCTTGCGAGTGAGTTATATAAAAAGATTACTCCAGGTACGCTATATATAATGGATGAACCTACAACAGGTTTACACACTGAAGATATTAAAAAACTAATGTCTGTAATTTTTAAGATACGTGACGCAGGCGGTTCAATAATTATCATTGAACATAATCTTGACGTAATAAAATTGGCTGATTATGTTATAGACTTAGGACCAGAAGGCGGAGATGAGGGCGGAAACATTGTATGTACAGGTACTCCTGAAGATATTGCAAAATGCGACGCTTCATTCACTGGTAAATACCTAAAACAATATTTAAAGTAAAAAAAGAAACATCTTGTATTTTTTTACTCTCTAAAATTTTTGTATAGAATATGAAGTAGTGATGAGTTATTATACTCATCACTCTTTTTTTAAAATTCATATTTACTTTCATTCTTATTGGATCTTTCAATATTCTTATAATATTAGAGTTGTGAGATTTAATCATTAATATATCAAGTTTTTCTTTGGCATTATCTATAGTGGCAGTAGAGTTGAATACTTTATATTCTAGGATTAGTTGATAAGCTTTGGCTAAATCTTTATCTATTATAAACATATGCTATGTGGACATTTTTATTGCTATTTATAACAACTATAATAATTTTAATAACTTCTTAAAAATATTAAAAAAATGGCTTTTTTTGCAATTCCTCTTATAAATTTATTACTTTTATTTATTGACATTTTTGAAAAAAAATGTAAACTTGTAACAAGTTTATTAAAGAGGAGAGTTATTAAATGAAGAAAAAAATAAGAAAATTTATAGTTTTT
>OCVV011099470.1_pt1 | contig 12459 bp, 11 predicted proteins | sample 1539721 | NCBI WGS metagenome assembly OCVV01 (sample SAMN02144230, study PRJEB22623) | gut metagenome | biome: sheep rumen | host: Ovis aries | place: New Zealand | reverse complement strand
TTTTTAATATGCATTGAATTTTTTTTATTTTTTGAAAAATATTTTTCCGTTCTCTTTTATTTAGCCTTATTTTTTCATAAAAATTATTATGATTATTTTATTATTATCAAATAATTTTTTAAAAATTTTATTAATTAAATAAAGAATTCTGTTAAAAAAAGTTTTTTAACAATAAAAATATCAAAAAAAGGAGGTTAAATAAATGTTGTTAATTAATTATAAAGGACCTTTGTTTTCTCTACCTTCACGAACGCCAGTTCCTGCTTCTTTTTTCATTTGTTCTGGTTTAAACAGCATTTTAACAAGATTATCTGCATGCTGTGTGGCTCTGTTGTATGCTAATTGTTTTAAATCTTTTTCATCATAACCTTCATCTTCATGAACAAACACTTCTAAAATATGTGTATTGGTCATTAATTGTGCCTGTATGAGACCTGTACTTGCTTCATGGGCACATAATTTGTCGATTTTTTCCCCGCCAGGCATTCCAAAGGCCATAACAATATCACAGTTTTCTTCTTCAATGAGTTTCTTTGCTGCTACTGGTAAGTCTTTAACACCAGGAACATATGATTCAATGAATTTTACGCCAGTTACTTGTTTTTTTATCTGTTTTACTGCAGCACTTGCCATATCAAAACGTGCAAATGTTGTGCTGCAAATTCCAATTCTTTTTGTCATTAATTAACAACTCTTATTTTTTTATAAATATTTTACTTCTTTGACTTCAAATGATTTTTTAAGTCTTTCTAAGTCAATACTACCTGTATGGAACATTTCTCCAGTTACCATATCATTTACAATTACTTGTGCAGGTGCAAATACTTCTTTTGGTATTTTATAGAAGTCTCCGTCTGCTTCTTCAAAGAATTCTAAGAAACTTTTACCATAATTCTCAGAGGAAGATGATGGTAAGTTAAATGCTAATTCTTCTAAACTTTCACCTTCTTCTGGTTCAATGTAGTAATATGTTCTTCCTCCGAATATAATTGCATCATTTGTCTTGCCCATTGCTTTAAGATTGTCTGGATCAACTGGTGTGATGGGTGTAATTCCGGCAGCATATGTTATTTTTGTTACATCAAAGTTCATAATTTCATACATTTTATAAATTCCAACTTCCAGTGCTCTTCCGGATATTTGTATTGAACCTACAAGGGATGCTGTAGGAGCAACTAATATTGTTAAGTTTTCGGTTTTTACACCACATTCATTTGCAATATATTGTGCAACTTCTTCATCAGGAAGTTTATTACTTTCTAAACAAATGACTGCTATATCAGAATCTTCTACATAATTGGTTAATTTATAAATTTCATCATCTTTAAATTTGTGTGTTTGTGCAGGTCCGGAACCCATTGCAAAGTAATCATTTACTTTAATCTGCCATCCTGCTTTTTGTGAACCTAATGTTGTTAAAGCTGGAAAATCAGTTTTGACTTTAACTGCAGGCATGGCCATAATATCACTTAAATCTCCGGGAATGGAAATACCTACATCACATATTCCACCTAAGCAAACTTTAGTAAATAATTCTCCTCCTTTAATACTACCTTTGGCATTAACACCACAATCAATTATTAAAGTACCATTTGATAATGTTGAAGTGGATAATTTTAGTTTTTCAGCATCTGCAACCATTTTATCAGCAATTTTTTTTGCTGCAATATTCATACTTTCACTCATTACTTTTTTCTCCTAAATAATAGTTTATTTTATTTCAATATTAGTTTAATACAGTAAAATGTTCTAATATTTTATTATAGCTTATTATAACTTTTATTAATATTAAATTTTATGTAATGGTTAGTTAAATTGATTTTTACCACTTTTTTAATATTTCTTTACATTTATCCCAATCATGTTCATATATATGCAAACTCATTGCATGATGTACCATGTTTGTTAGCTTAGTATCTGTGTTTTTAGCAACATAATACCCTACTTCTCTTATTCCAAAGAGATTTGGGAAAGTTGCACCTCCACAATCGTTACTTCTAAAGAAATCAGTCATATATAATTCATCATTACGTATAAGGAAGGCAATTTCTTGTAAACAAGGTATTTCATCTACACTATTATCTTGAATAGGGTCAATAGTGATGGCAATAGCTCGTCTTGATTCTCTACAATTATTTAACTTGTCTATACATGTATCTAATTGATCAATATCAAAATATTGTCTTAAACGGTTTCCATAAGTATAAACAAATCCCTGGTCATTATTAGGATCAAGTAATTCCTGTTTGTATGTTTCTAGTCTGTCATCATGCCATGGTGAACATTCAGGTATTGTGTTATCGTCAGGATTTGTTATTTCAAGCATGACATTTTGAAGTTCTTTTGTTAAACTGCCTCTTTCATCTCTAACTTCATGACCTTCCTGCATAATCTTTTTCACACAAGTAAGCCATGCATTTGCAATGTTATTTGTTCTAATAAATTTTGCCATTTATATACCTTCCATTTTAATTTCTTTTAAAATATTAAGTTTGCCTTCACTGATTTTGTTAGCTAACATTCTCATACCGCAATCGGGGTCAATAATTAAATTATCTTTTTTAATTATTTCATTAACTTTCTTCACAGTTTCTTTAGCGTCTTCAAGGTTATCCACAGATTCCATTCTTGTATTTACACAACCTATTCCTATCTGTTTATCTGATTTTGAGTCCCATGCTTTTTTAAGGGTTTCAATATTTTGCGACATTCCTGAAAATTCTAAATCAAGGGCATCTACTTTAAAATTTAGTAAATCAGACATAACATCTTTTAAATCACCACATACATGTAAAAATACGGGTATGTCCAATTCTTCACTTATGATCTCCACAGCATTTTTTGAAACATTTATGTCTTCAGCTCCTGTTGAAATAAAGGGTTCGTCTATTTGGATAGCACAAGCTCCTGCCTTTTCTAATTCTTTGGCTTCAACAACCAATGCACTTGCCATATCGTATATTGCATTTTCTCTGTTTGAATAAAAGTTTTCAATCATGGATGAATGAATAAGTGTGGTTGGCCCTGTGATTATTCCTTTAACACCTTTTACTTCATGAGTATAAATGTCTTCAAGGTTAGCATTCAACTTGAATTTATTATCCAATGATTTTGCAGTTTTAAATGTTAAGTTAAAATCACGAACTGAAATAGGATGTGCTGCTGGAGTAATTTTTCCTTTAATATATGCTGTGTTATCTTCAATTTTAAATCCATTGATTTTACTTGCAAATATTTTTATCATATCACCACGTACTTGGCCGTCACATATAATGTCAATATCTGCTTCAACAAAAGATTTCACTGTTTCAACAATTGATTGCTTATATGAATCAAATAGTCCTAAGCTTTCACTAATTTTATCATTAAAACTAGTTGCTTCAAAACTATGGGTAGGATAACTACCAACAATTGTAGTAATAATATTCATTTTTACCATATCCTAAAACATGATTCTAAATTATATATTAATATGTTTTAAATGATAAATTAAATTTTTTATATTTTTTTCATGTATAATGTTTAAGTTAAAAAAGTTTAAAAAGAAAAAAGAAGGGAGGTTATCTTTTTGTAGTTACAACATTGGCTACTACCATAGCACTTAGGAATAAATAAGTAACAAGTGCTGAACCATTTATTGTCCTTGTAATAATAAATAATCCTAATATTGTCTGTGCAATAAATGCAGATAATGAACCTGTAAGTAACGCCTCTCGACCAAGGTATTTTTTATTTCCACGTTCTCTTTGTTTCCTATATTTGTTCAGAACTTTAATTCCTATTAGTATTACTGAAATTACCCAAATAATCATTATTATTAAGAATATGTAACCGAAATCAAATCCAAATCCGAATATTCCTGGTAAGAAGTAATCTATTACGTCTTTTTTTGTTACCAATATTCCATAGAATAATGGGAATGGTAATCCGAATAAAGTAATGAAAGTTAATGGTAATGAAATATATCCATCACTATTTCCTAAACCGGCATTACCCCAGTATGTAGCATTTGCAGTATGTCCAAAGAGGTTAGTGTTACCAATTACTAATTTTAAACTGGATAACTGGTTGTTACTCATACGATTAATTCTTGCAAGCGGACTAATAATTTCCATTCCTAATAATTGTGATAATCCTTCCATCAAAGCAAATACTACTAGTAAACCGATAACTACAAGTATTACATTACGTGCAGTTAAATATGAACTTTCTCTTTTGAAATTTTTACTAATTATTAAGAATCCACTTAATAAACCAAGAGCCCACATAATTAAGAAATCACGGTGTACAATTGCTCCGAAAAGAGTAATACCTAATGTAATTAACATTACCAATAATTTGATGTTTGATGTTTTAGATCCTTGGTCTTCTATCACGGGTATTATCGACCACGAGGTTACCACAACCAATATCGCCAAAGGACCATAAGGGTGTGTAAATTCGTGATGATTGAACATAGGCAGAATAAGACAAGCTGCATCTATACCGAATAGGACCGTTATTCCAACACCTAGTATTAATGATAGAACAAAAACTAAACTGAAATTCAATGGAATGAAATTTAAGAATAATAAAACTCCAATATGCATCAGAATAGCAAACTCTAAAATTAATATTAAGTGACTTGAAGCTATTAATGCCATGTTTCATCTGTCCTTTAATTTTTTATGAAATTTATTATAAAGATTAAATATCTTTATTTATTAACTATATTTATATTAATAGTTGATATTATTAAAATTCTTTGGTAGAATTAAAAATATAAAAAAAAGTCTAAAAATAGGTAAGTATAATATATAATAAACACATATAATAAAATAATTACTTGGGCTAGTAGCTCAGCTTGGTAGAGTGTCGCCTTGGCATGGCGGAGGCCTCGGGTTCAAATCTCGACTAGTCCACTATTTTTTTCTATTATGATATTCATCATATGTTTTATAAATTTGATTAACTATTAGTTCAATTAAATTATCTGTTTTTAAATCAATATTTTTTGGTTTTTGATATAATAATTCTTTAGATAATTCTATAATTTCATTCAAATCTGTTGATCTTTTCATAAGTCCCTTGTTAATATAATATGTATCAACTGACAATTGTTTTCCAGGATAACATGAAATTACAGGAGTTCCTAATAAAGCAGCTTCTCTATTCATAGTTCCACCTGCACCAATAACCAAATCTGCTTTTTTCATTAAACTGAATGTGTCTACGGGTGTTTTAATAAGATGAACATTTTTCATATCTTTAAAAATTTCACCTTGTGTTTTAAAACGGGGAAGAATTAAAATATCAGCATCATCTTTTAAAGCATCAACAATAGGACTTAAAACAGATTTTGTACAATCAGCATCCAAATAAGAAGCTAATGATGGTTCAGGTCTCATAAAAATTATTTTATCATTTTTAATTTCTAGATTCAAGTCATCTAAAATATTTTCATTATATACAAAATCTTCTAAATGACTAACTTCACAAGTTCCATTATATCTGATAATATCATTTGGATTCATACCAAAATGTATGGTGTTCCAAACATCAAATATTTCTGGAATAATTAGTTTATTAGTTAATGGAAGTGTTAATTTATTAGCAGCAATTGCATGTTCATTATCTAAAACAAATACATTCGGAATGCCTAGTCCAAAAGCTACTCTAGGTAATTCAATGGAATGTTTAGTAATAGCAATATCAATATTTTCTTTTGCAATAAATTTGGATAGTTCATAAGCTCTTTTGGTACTTGATAATAATTTTTCTTCAAGAGTTACTCCATGATCTCCAATTGAAACGTAATCCAATTCAAAAATATCTAATAAATCATGGATATTGGAAAAGTCTCTGGCTGTTATTAATACTTCATGTCCATCTTCTTTTAGTTTTTTAATAACTCCATTAAAAAATCGCACATGGGGTGAATTTACAATATCTATCCATATTTTCATAATATAACTTCCAAAAAATATAAAAAAATAGAAAATAAGTTACTAGAACTTATTTGTTTTTAAATTGTCTGTATAAATCAATGATTTCTTGTACGCCTTCACCTGTTTTTAAACTACATTTTACTACAGGTATGTCCGGATTAATTGTTTTGATATCATTAACCATTTTATCAGCATCTGCACCTACAGCTTCAGCTAAATCAACTTTGTTGACTATTGCCATATCTGCTCCTTTGAAAATCATAGGATGTTTTTCAGCTGTATCGTCACCTTCGGTAACACTAATGATTACAGTTCTTACATGAGTACCTAAATTAAAGTCAGCAGGACAAATTAAGTTTCCAACATTTTCAACAAATAATATGGAAATGTCATCTAATGGTACATCAGGTAGTGCATGTTCAACTAAGTGAGCATCTAAATGACATTCTTTCCCTGTGTTTAATCCTTTAACTGGTACATTTTTATCTTCAATTCTTTTTGCATCAAATTTACTTAAAATATCTCCTGCTATAACTGCAATATCTTCATCCATTTCATCGATTAATGTTTCAAGTAATGATGTTTTTCCAGAACCTACTGCACCAACTAAATCAACAGCAAAAACACCTTTTTCATCTAATTTTTTTCTATTTTCATATGCTAATTTATCATTTGCTTGGATAATATCTTGTTCTATTTCAATACTGGCTACATTATGCATTTTCATCTTCCTTCTCAATTTTTATAGTTTTGATAGTACATTCCTGTCCCTGAAGAATGTGTACTCTTGTATTTTCACATTCAGGGCATGTTGCAACTGTCATTAAATGATCCCTATTTTCATCAGTTTTTGTTTCACCTGTAAAACCACAGGATTCACATTCAATTTTTGTAGGAATCATATTAATAACTATTTCAGCATCTTCGAGTATTGTTCCTTCTCTTAGTATGTCAATCATAAACTTTAATTGTTCAGGATTTAACATAGTAAGTTCTCCAATTTCAAAAACTGCTTCATTAATTTTTATTGCATCATTTTTCTTTGCAGTATCTAATATGGCTTCAACCATACTATTTGCCATGGATAATTCATGCATGGTATTTTACTCCAATCGTATTAAATATAATTTTTATTAATTTTAATTTTATTATTTTTTTATCAATTATTAGTTTTATTTTTTAACTTATTTAATTTAATTATTTTTACTTATAATTTAACTAAAAAATTATTTTAAAAATAACATACATAGTTATATTATAAACTTGTCATTGAATTAATAAAATTAATATTTTTAATTAAGGAGAGAATATACGTGATTATTGGAGGATCTGCTTCACAAGCTTTAGCTAGTCAAGTAGCAATGGAATTGAATGATAAATTATGTTCAGTAGAAACTAAAAAGTTTCCTGACGGTGAGAGATATTTTAGAATAAAAGATGAAATACCTGAAAACGAAAAGGTAATAATAGTTCAGTCTACAGGTTTTCCTCAAGATGAAAACATGATGGAACTATTTTTTATCCTAGACACATTAAATGATATGGGTGTGAAAGATATTACAGTTGTATCTCCATATTTAGGTTATAGTCGTCAAGAACGCAGATTCAAAGAGGTAGAATGTATATCTGCTAAAGCTATAGCAAAACTTATTCAGACAATGGGAGTTAATAGGGTAGTATCTATTAATTTACATGAAGAAAGTATTTGTGATTTGTATGATATTCCTGTAGATAATCTTTCTGCAATGCCAACTATCGCAGAACATATAAAAAACACGTTTGATGTAAAACCAGTTATATTAGCTCCTGATAAGGGTGCAATGAATTTTGCAAAAGAAATAGCAGATATATTAGATACTGATTATGATTATTTGGAAAAAGTTAGGTTGTCTCCTGAAGTAGTTGAAACAAAACCAAAAAACATATCAGTTAAAGATAAAACTGTTGTAATTATAGATGATATTATCAGTACTGGTGGTACAATAGTTAATGCTATAAATATTCTTAAAGAACAAGGAGCAGTTGCTGTTGACGTAATATGTGTTCACCCAGTATTGGTTAATGATGCAGTTTTAAAAATAAATGCTGCAGGAGCACATAGTGTACAAGGTACAAACACATTAAAAAGTGATGTTTCATTTATAAGTGTTGCTAAAACTATAGCAGAACACTTAAAATCAATATAATTTTTTTTTAAAAAAAGAGAGAAATGATTAGAAGTCAAATTCATCATTTCTGTAACTATTTTCTTTGTAGTGATTATTACTGTAACTATTTTTCCTATAACTATCTTTGTTATAATCTGTTTTTCTATACGTATTTTTTCGGTAAGTGTTTTTTCTGTAGTTATTATGGTTATTGTATGAGTTGTGATTGTTGTAATGGTCTTTTTTATGTGGATTAAATTTGTTGCTTTTTCTGTTACGTTTTGTATTTTTAAATTTCTTTTCTTCCCGTTTATTAGATTTTTCACGTGGACGTGCAGGTTCAATGTGAACTCTTTTATTTGCAATATAAGTTTCACCCATAAACCTATAGAAATCAGAAGCATTTGCATTAGGAATTTCAACAAAAGAGAAATTGTCAAAGATATCAATGTTACCTATCTGATGTCCATTTAAACCAGTTTTCTCATGAATTGCATTTATGATTACACTAATTGTCATATCATGTTTTCTACCAACACTCATAAAGAATCTTACAAATCCTTCATGTGCTTCAGTATCACCGAACTCTTCCTCTTTATATTTGCTGTCTTGCATTATTCCTTTAAGTAATGTTGCAGCAATATCAATGGAATTATAGTCTTCTTCGATTAATTTTTCTATAATATAAATTTCTTTAGAAATATTTTCTGTTTTAATACGTTCTTTTAACTGTTCAATAAAGTTATCCTTTTTAACTTCAGTAACATCACTGATTGATGGAATAGGTGCCTGATCAATCTTGGTTTTTGCATATCTTTGAATATCTCGTAATTGATATATTTCACGTCCTGAAACAAAACTAAATGCTTTTCCAGTTTTTCCGGCCCTTCCTGTACGACCTATTCTATGAACATAATATTCATTATCATTAGGAATGTCAAAGTTAAATACTGCTTCTACTCCTCCAACATCAATACCTCTTGCAGCAACATCTGTAGCAACTAAAATCTCTAAATTTCCATTTTTAAATTTATTCATTACACGGTCTCTTTGATTTTGTGTTAAATCACCATGTAATCCATCTGCTAAGTACCCTCTGATTTGTAAATGACTAACTAATTTATCTACTTTTCTTTTTGTGTTACAGAATACTAATGATAAATCAAAATTATTTAAATCTAATAATCTTGAAAGTAATTCTAATTTCATATCTTCTTTAACTTCGAAATACTTTTGTTCAACATCTGGTGTTGTTAGTTCATGTTTAGTAATCTTTACAATTTCTGGGTTATTCTGGTATCTTTTAGCTAATTGCATTATTTCTTGAGGTAATGTTGCAGAGAATAATAAGAATTGTCTATTGTCAGGTATATCTTCTAAAATATATTCAATATCTTCTCTAAAACCCATATCTAACATTTCGTCAGCTTCATCTAATATTACTGTTTTTATAGTATTTAATTGGATGGTTTTTCTATCGATATGATCCATAACTCTTCCAGGAGTACCTATAATAACTTGTACTCCAGTTTGTAATGCTTTTATCTGTCTATCTATAGGTTGACCACCATAAACAGGTAAAACATCAATTTTTGGTAAATATTTTGATAATTTTTTAAGTTCTTCTGCAACTTGTATGGCTAATTCTCTGGTAGGACATAAGATAATTGCCTGTAAATCTTTATTATTACTATCTATATTTTCTAATAGAGGTATTCCGAATGCAGCAGTTTTTCCTGTTCCAGTTTGTGCTTGTCCAGTAACATCTTTATGTGCTAATATTTGGGGAATAGCTAATGATTGTATAGGTGAAGCTTCTTCAAATCCCATATCTTCTACTGCTTTTTGTATTTCTGTTGATATATTTAAGTCCTTAAATTTTAATTTTTCCATAAATAATTCTCCTTTTAAAAATATCGTTTTAATTCTGATTTGGACTTAATTAAAAACACTGGCGTGTTCTTATTTAATTCTTTTAAATAACTTTTTTTATTTTTTTTCAAATCTTAAATATCTTTTATCTTATAAGCTTATATTGTTATAGATTTATTAATTTCATAGTTAATATAATTATTTTAATTTTTTTAAATACTGTTATTCATGTAATTGGAATAAAGAAAGAGGGCCTAATTTATTAGTTTAATAAAAAAAGGTAAAAAAAAGTAAATTAGGAATTTTCCTAATTTTCAGATGATGAAGGATTTTGATTTATTATTTCTGAAGCTGTAGGGATTATTTCTTTAATTTTATCTATTTTATTTTGTTTTAATTCTTTAATGAATTCATCTTTTTTAGGACCTACTAATGCGTATTCTAATACTTCAGTTAATGTATTTACTGGTATAATTTCGATTTTATCCTGGTATCTTTTCTCTATTAAAACATCATCTTTATTTGAAGCAGGAATTAATACACGTTTCATACCTGATTCTGCTGCTGCTTCAATTTTGTAGGTTACTCCACCAACAGGTAGTACATTACCTCTTACACTTAATGACCCGGTTAATGCTAAAGTCTGATCGATTGGTATGTCTTCAATAGCGGATATGATTGCTGTTGCCATAGATACACTTGCACTGTCTCCTTCAACTCCATCATAAGACTGAACAAATTGAATGTGAATATCATAGTTGGAAATGTCTTTTCCAATACTTTTCTTTATAATAGCACCTACATTTTGTACTGCTTCTTTAGCAATATCTCCTAATTTACCTGCAGCAATAATTTTTCCTTCTTCTTTACTCTGTGATGGTGCTGCTTCTGCTGCAATAGGTAATACAATACCACTGGAATTACCGATAACTGCCAAACCGTTAATACATCCTATTGCTGAACCTTCATTATTGAACACACTGTATTCTTTTCTTTGTACAATGTATCTGTCTGCAATTTGCTGTTCTAAAGTTCTGGACTGTTTTTTAGCTTCGTAAACATGTTCTAATGTTACTTCATTAGCACCTTCTTCAACCGCAACGTCTCCTGCTGCACGTACTAATCCACCTAAATCTCTTAATTTTAATGTTAACGCATCTTTTTTACCAGCTCTACGCTGAGCTTCTTTTATAACCTCTGCTACAGCTTCTTTTGAAAAGTGAGGTATTCTTCCATCATTTGCTACTTCTTGAGCAACAAATTGACCTAATTTTTTACGGTTTTCAGGAGTATCTTTCATGCTGTCTTTCATGAATACTTCATAACCGTATCCTCTTATTCTGGATCTAAGAGCTATATGCATATCTTTAAGTACTTCTAAGTTACCTGCAGCAACTAATACGAAATCACAAGGAACTGCTTCAGTTCTAACCATTGCACCACTACTATTGTCACTTTGTCCGGTAATCTGGTATTTGTGTTCCTGTAACGCAGTGAGTAATTGTTGTTGTGTTTTCATATTCATTGTACCAATTTCATCAATGTATAAAACACCTTTATTTGCTTTGTGAATCATTCCACTTTCTACTCTTTCATGAGCTGGTGTTCCTAATCCACCTGATTGGTAAGGGTCGTGTCTTACATCACCAAGTAATGCACCTGCGTGTGCACCTGTTGCGTCAATAAATGGTGCAACTTTTTTACCATCACTATTTACTAATAATTTAGGTGATGACTGGTTGTTTTTAGGTTTAATTTGGTATAATGCGAAAAATACTATTCCTACAGCAATTATTGCTTCTAAGAATTGGTTTGTTAAAAAACCAATTGCCATAATTAACCCTATAATTGCTATCATTAAGATATTTTTACGTTCTTCTTGTCCTTTAACGTTTTTCTTTGAGTTTTCAATTATTTTTGCACCTTGTCCTGCAGGCATAACTCCTACTAAAGGATTGTTTGAGTCTTCTAAATTAGGGTATATTAATATGTCCTGTAATTCTTCAGGTGGTAAAAGTTCAGCCATTGCTTTTGCTATCATTGATTTACCAATACCTGGTTCACCTATAAGTAAAACATTTCTTCTTTGTTTTGCTGCTTTTTTAATTTTTTCAACAGCTTCTTCTTGACCAATTATTTGATCAATTAGCATTGGTGGGATTTCAATATTTTCAGTGTTGACATAGTCGTCGGGATTAATTTCTGCACAAGTATAGTCTGATTCTGTTTTTTCTGGATTGTCATCTTCACTTATTATTTCGTTTTCAGTTTCTTCAATATGGGGAATGCTGTTTTCATTATTATTTATCTCTGTTTCGTTATTTTCAGGTATTATTACTTCTTCATCATTAATGTCATTATTTATTATACCATTTTCATTTAATTTATTAATGTTAATCCCTCCATTATTTTAAATAAGTATATTAGTAAGATTTTATTTTATTTTTTTATTCATATTAATTTTATTAATTATTTCTATTATATATATTCAATAGTATTTTAAGTAACCAAAA
>OCVV011339548.1_pt1 | contig 12460 bp, 15 predicted proteins | sample 1539721 | NCBI WGS metagenome assembly OCVV01 (sample SAMN02144230, study PRJEB22623) | gut metagenome | biome: sheep rumen | host: Ovis aries | place: New Zealand | reverse complement strand
TGCTCCCAGCTGTTGCCTTCGTCGTAACTCAAAAAGATGCTGACATCCTCTCGTTGCATGGAGTTGGGAATGCTGTGCATCAGCAGATTGATGCTGTCGCCGCGGTCGGTGGCCATCACCCTCAACATGTCGCCGTTGCAGGCGTTGGTGGTCATTTCTGCCCATCGCCCTTGCACGCCCCAGGTATCGCCACCGTCGTCGGAATGGTTGTAGCCTCGCGCTCCGTTCTGCCGGGTGCTGAGGAGTAGGCGTCCGTCTGTCAGCTCCATCAGTTTGGCTTCGTCGCCCCCGCTGTAGGCAAGGGCGGAGACTTGCCAGTTGTGTCCGTTGTCGTCACTGTAAACGACAAAGTTGTCTGAGATATACGCATCTTTTCGGAGCATCGGGACGGCAAACATGATGCGGCCGGCATGGACTCCGCGTTGCAGCCGCAGCCCGTTGCCGGAGGAGAAGAAACAGGCTCTGTAGTCTTTGCCGGCATCGTGGATGGCTCGACTGCCCCACAACAGGAACGTGACCTCTTCTATTTTACCCCAGGTGCGTCCGCCATCGCGGCTGCGGCATATATAGGTCCTTATGGGGTCGTTTTCGGTGGATTGGAAATAACCATTGCCGCCTGCGAAAGCACAGATGATGTCGCCGTTGGCGCATTGCACAAGGGCGGCATCGCCATAGCCGTGCTTTTTTCCGCCGCCTTGGGCCAGCGTTACGGGGGCACTCCACGTGTGGCCGCCGTCATCGCTGCGACAGGTGACGATATCAATATCTTCTGGCAGGTCGCTCTCGTTGTACTTGCGTCGGTCGCAGGCTATGAGCAGACTGCCGTCGTCTAAACACAGGATGGCGGGAATACGCCAGTTGGCGCTTCCGTAATCGCCAGGGGCAAACAGACAGCGTTCAAAAAAGCCATTGGGGCGGGTGTCTGCGGATTCGGACGGGCGCTGTGGCATCTGGGCATATCCCACATGGGTCAGCAGGCATAACAGGACAAGGATCGCTTGCTTCATCGCTTGGTTTTGTTTAATAGATGTCTTTGATGGTCTGCTGTATGCCATTGACAATAAAACTGTCTCCGACTGTTTTTCCCTTGATGGCCAGATAGATGGGCGTTTGTGCGCTGATGGCAAAATAGTATTGCATCCCTGTGGGCGACTCGCTGTCGTTGACGACAAATTTTCCGGCCCCGATGCTTAGAAAAAATCGCTGCTTCTCGGTGACGACGATGGCTCCATGCTCCGCACGCTCGAACGGAGGCATCCGCAGCGCTTCTTGAAGATAGCGCAGACTGGCATTGGCATTGCTCAACTGCTTGGCGTACATGTCTCTTGCTCGCATCATTTTGGTGCGGTAGCTGTCGTAGCGGTCTACATTGGCTCCATATTCGTTGCTCTGCTGTTGCGCCGAATCCATCTCCTGCTGGGCCACATGGGCGGTGTGTTGCTGTTGCGCGATGAGGGCGTTGATTACTTGCAGTCGTTTGGCTTCTCGTGTCATGTGATAGGGTCTGTTGGGTGTGGAATGAAAAGTTGGTGATTACTCGCTCCTCGAAAAAGCATATCGTGCCGTTTGTCAGTGTTTTGACTGGTTTCTTTACCAAAAAAAAGGACAACCGCAGAACGTGGCTGTCCTTTTTTTCTATGTGGCGCTGCCTGTCTTTAGTTGGTCTTGCCTGGATACACCTTCAGTGCCTCTTCAAGGCACTTGATGGCGGCTTTCAGGTCTTCTATGCACAGACAGTACGTGATTCTTACCTGATGACGCCCCTTCTCGGGGTCGGAATAGAATCCGGTGGCGGGAGCCAACATCACGGTGGCTCCGTTGTATTCGAAGTCGGTAAGCAGCCATTGGCAGAAACGGTCGCTGTCGTCGATGGGCAACTCGCATACCGTGTAGAATGCACCCTTGGGCATCGGACAGAAGCATCCGGGTATGTTGTTGATTCCCTCTACGATAACGTTGCGGCGGGCTACATACTCCTTCATCACGTTGTCAAAATACTCCTGTGGCGTGTCGATGGCGGCCTCTGCAAAAATCTGACCGAAACTCGGCGGCGACAAGCGTGCCTGCGCCAAGCGCATCATCGCCGAAAAGAGCTCGCTGTTTCGCGTGATTACACATCCCACACGGGCTCCACAAGCACTGTAACGCTTTGATACCGAGTCAAACAATACCACATTGTTCTCGCATCCCGGCAGGTTCAGTACGCTGAAATGCTTCTCGCCGTCGTAGCAGAACTCTCTGTACACCTCGTCGGCAAAAAGATACAGGTCGTATTTCTTGCACAGGGCTCCTACGGCATACAGGTCTTTCTCGCTGTACAGATAGCCGGTAGGATTGTTGGGATTGCATATCATGATGGCTCTCGTATAGGGCGTGATATAACGCTCAAAATCATCAACCAACGGCAATGCAAATCCGCTCTTGATGTCGCTGGGCACTGTTACGATCTTGGCATCGCACAGCTTGGCGAAGGTATTGTAGTTGGTGTAATAGGGCTCGGGGATAATAATCTCGTCGCCAGGGTTCAGACAGCATGTGAACGCCATCTGAAGGGCTTCGCTGCCTCCGGTGGTGACCAGTATACGTTCGGGCGTGATGTCGATGCCGTGCTGTTTGTAGTATTCGCACAGCTTCTCACGATAGCTCTGTATGCCGGCGCTGGGACTGTAGGCTAATACGTCTATCTTGGTTTCTGCCAGTGCTTTCAGTGCACCTTTGGGGGTTTCAATGTCGGGCTGGCCGATGTTCAGGTGATAAACGTGGATGCCGTGAGCCTTGGTGGCATCGGCAAAGGGAACCAGTTTCCTGATGGCCGATTGGGGCAACTCTAATCCTTTGTGGGAAATGTGTGGCATATGGTGAAGATTGTTTGGGGTTCGTCCTTATTTGTTGTCTTTTACTTCTCCCTTGATGGTGAGGGTTATGCGCGGTTCGTTGACGGCGTTGCTCTGCACGGTGACCGTTTTGCTGAAGTTTCCAATGCTGTTGGTATTGTAACGGACTTTGATGATTCCGCTCTTGCCGGGCATCACGGGCTCTTTGGTCCATGTGGGTGTGGTGCACCCGCAGCTGGCTCTCACATTGCTCAGTATCAGAGGCTCGTTGCCTTCGTTGGTGAACACGAACTCGCAGTTGCCATCGCCACCTTTCTGGATGACTCCGTATTGGTGCACCTTCTCGTTAAACGTAATCTTGGGACCGTCTTTAGGAGCTTCTTTGGTTTTGGCTTCTTGGGCATTCAAGGCCGTCAGCGCCATGCTGACAAATAGACTTAATAAAAAGAATTTCTTCATGATAGAATGATTTTTTTTGGTTATTTCCTGTTTTTATGTTTGCAAAAATACATCTTTTTTCTCTCCCGTAACATTTTTTTTCCGTTTTTATTGCCTTTTTTTGAATTTTTATGTTTTCCCACACCTTCCGCTTCGTCTTGCTTTTCTCGACTTTCATCCCCAAAATATTCATCTTTGGTAATTATTTTTTTAAAATAGCTTTCGTTTGAAAATATTTACGTATCTTTGCAGTCCCCAATTAGGAATTATTTTCTTTGTAAATATTAATCGTATAAAACTAACATTATGGCATTTAAAGGACAAATTGTTATCGATATCGAGCGCTGCAAAGGTTGTGGTGTTTGCCTTGAGGCTTGCCCCATGCATTGCATCGAGTTATCGAAAAATGTAAACGGCAAGGGCTACAACTATAGCCAGACCGTCAATGACAACTGCATCGGCTGCGCCTCCTGCGCAATCGTGTGCCCGGATGGTGTTATCTCCGTCTACAAAGTTAAATGTTAAACAAGTAAAAGTGAAATAAAATGGCAAAAGAACTCAAATTAATGAAGGGCAATGAGGCTATTGCCCGTGCTATGATTGCCAGCGGTACGGACGGCTACTTCGGCTATCCTATCACCCCGCAGTCGGAAGTTATGGAAACACTTATGGCCGAGAAACCGTGGGAAACGACTGGTATGGTTGTCCTCCAGGCTGAATCAGAACTTGCCTCTATCAACATGGTCTACGGCGGCGCCGCTACCGGCAAGAAGGTCGCTACCTCCTCCTCCTCCCCCGGAATCTCCCTCATGGCCGAAGGTCTTACCTACCTCGCTGGCGCTGAAATTCCTTGCGTCGTCATGAACGCTATGCGCGGCGGCCCCGGCCTTGGCACCATCCAGCCCGCCCAGAGCGACTATTTCCAGAGCACCAAGGGCGGCGGTCACGGCGACTACCAGCTCTACGTCCTCGCTCCCTCTTCGGTCCAGGAAATGTACGACTTCGTCTTCGACGCTTGGGACATCGCCTTCAAGTATCGCAACCCTGTCCTCATCCTCACCGACGGCGCTATCGGCCAGTGCATGGAAAAATGCTACACCCGCGACTATGTCCCCCGTTGGACTGAAGAAGAACGCCGTGCTAAGGCTCCTTGGGGCACCTGGGGTAAACCCGCCAACCGTCCCCACAACATCATCACCTCTCTCGAACTCGATTCCGCTCGCCAAGAAGTGTTCAACGAGAAACTCCAGAAGAAATACGCCAAAATGAAAGAGGAAGATGTTCGCTTCGAAGCACTCAACTGCGATGACGCTGACTATATCTTTGTCGCCTATGGCACCTCCGCACGTATCTGCATGAAGTCCATGCAGCTCGCCCGCGAAAAAGGCCTCAAAGTCGGACTCCTTCGCCCCATCACCCTCTATCCTTTCCCCTCTAAGCAAATCGCCGAACTCGCTACCCGCGTCAAGGGTATGCTCTGCGTCGAGATGAGCGCCGGTCAGATGATCGAGGATGTCAAACTCGCTGCCGATTGCAAGATCCCCATCGAACATTACGGCCGCTTCGGTGGTATCATCCCCACTCCCGAAGAAGTTCTGGATGCTTTGGAAAACAAAATCATTAAGTAAAGTTGAAGTATTGGAATTTCATTCAAGTTCTTAAGGATGCCTCCTTTTAACTTTATGTCCCTTACACTTCAAAACCTTTTAAACTAAGAAAAATGGCAAATTTAGATATAGTAAAACCTGAAAACCTGGTTTACCAAAAATCAAAGGTCCTGACCGATGCCGTCATGCACTATTGCCCGGGCTGCGGACACGGTACGGCTCACCGCATCATCGCCGAAGTCATCGAGGAACTCGGCATTCAAGACAAGACCATCGGCGTTTCCCCTGTCGGATGCTCCGTCATGGCTTATAATTATTTCGACGTCGACTTCCAGGAAGCCGCCCACGGCCGCGCCCCCGCTGTCGCTACCGCCATCAAGCGCCTCAACCCTGACTGCTACGTCTTCACCTACCAGGGCGACGGCGACCTCGCCGCTATCGGTACCGCCGAAACCATCCACGCCTGCAACCGTGGCGAGAACATCACCATGGTGTTCATCAACAACGCTATCTACGGTATGACCGGCGGACAGATGGCTCCTACCACCCTCCTCGGCATGAAAACCGCTACCACGCCCTATGGCCGCGACCAGAAACTCAACGGCTGGCCCTTCCAGGTCACCGAACTCCTCGCTCAGCTGCCGGGTACCTACTACGTGACCCGCCAGAGCGTCCACACCCCCGCCAACGTCCGCAAGGCTAAGGCTGCCCTCAAAAAGGCTTTCGAAAACCAGAAGCTCCAGAAGGGCGTCAGCTTCGTCGAAATCGTCTCCAGCTGCAACTCGGGTTGGAAAATGACTCCTGTCCAGGCTAACAAGTGGATGGAAGAAAACATGTTCCCGCAATATCCCCTCGGCGACATCAAAGTCGACGGCGAACTGGTAAAGAAATAAATTATTAATCGTTGTCTGTTGATAGCCACGTTTTAACGTATCAACACATAACATATCAACAATTACAATTATGACAGAAGAAATAATCATCGCCGGTTTTGGTGGTCAGGGTGTCCTCTCTATGGGTAAAATCCTTGCCTACTCTGGCGTTATGGAAGATAAAGAAGTGCTCTGGATGCCTTCTTACGGCCCCGAGCAGCGCGGCGGTACTGCTAATGTCACCGTCATCGTCAGCGACGAGCGTATCAGCTCGCCTATCATCAGCAAGTTCGATACCGCTATCGTTCTCAACCAACAGTCGCTCGACAAATTCGAGAAGAGCGTGAAACCTGGCGGCCTCCTCATCTACGACCCCAATGGTATCACCCACGAACCTACTCGTCGCGACATCAACATCTACAAGATTCCCGCTACGGAAAAGGCTACTGAGAAAGGTATCGCTAAGGTCTTCAACATGATCGTCCTCGGCGGCTTCCTCAAGCTGAAACCCATCGTCGGAAGCGAGTTCATCCACAAAGGTCTCGAAAAATCTCTCCCCGCTCGTCACCACAACCTCATCCCGCAGAACGAAGAGGCTATCGAGCTCGGCAAGACCCTGATCGAACCTGTGTTCACTCTCTAAAATGGATACAATCCTATAATAAAAGGCTGTCCAGTTCTGGGCAGCCTTTTTCTTGATTGCATGCAATGAAACAGACTACATTATGCTATCTCGAGCATGAAGGACGCTACTTGATGCTACACCGCGTGAAAAAACAAAATGATGCCAGCCACGACAAATGGATCGGGGTGGGGGGGAAGTGCGAGGCCGACGAAAGCCCTGACGAATGCATGTTGCGCGAAGTGAAGGAGGAAACGGGCCTTACGGTCACCTCGTGGCGCTACCGTGGCATTGTCACTTTTATTTCTGATGTATGGCCTTGTGAATATATGCACCTTTTCACTGCCGACAAGTGGAACGCCGACAGCACGCCTTCAATTGGTCTCACCGCACAGCCTTCCGACAGTTTCCCTTTATTCGACTGTGACGAGGGTGATTTGCAATGGGTTGATAAAGAGCGTGTTTTTGACCTTACGCTCTGGCCGGGCGATCGTATCTTTCTTCGTCTCATCATGAACGCGCAGCAGCCGTTCTTTTCGCTAAAGCTGGTGTATAAAGGCGACGACCTCGTCGCCGCCAAACTCGATGGACTCCCATTGCCTCTGTAGTCTTTGGGTCACCTCAAAATAATCAATCAATTCGCGTTTTGATTGCAAAACAATTTCATGATTAACAAAACCATGAATCTCTAAATTCGAGCAATCAGCCGTTTTGTAATTATTAATAGAGGTTTCCTTAATTTATAGGCTACTGCTAAAAATGAAAAAAAGCGCCGGAATCTCCGGCGCTTTTCTTTCTCTTAACAAGGGTGTCGCTTATTCAGCGTTGATAATGGCTTTGTGGACGGCATTCCAACCAGCAGCATTCAAACCCCAGTTGTTCGTGGAGTTCTTGTTTCCCTGAACTCTCACTTTTCTTCTCTTTACTTTTTTGTTTGCATTAATACCCATAATACACTATGATTTTATTGTTTAATTTTCTGATTTTGAATTGCTAATCTGCTTTTACCTTTTCGAAAAGGTTTTGCAAAGATACACTAAATGCGTGAATTGAACAAATATTTATGATTTTTTTGTTCAAAAAAGCGTTGCCGTTAGCCTGCTATCCTTCCAAATGCTCTTTTCGCAACAGGTCGTTGACGCTCTTTACGGGGTTGAATGTCGCCAAGGGCACTTCAACGAACACTGTGACCCATTCGGCCATGGCACCATTCCATAATCCGGGAAGCTCCTGCGATTTGACGGTCTGCGACCCTTTGCTCTTCTTGGCAATGAAGCCGGTAGTGGGGTCGACATATTTCCTTAAATCGAAATATCGTCCTCTGTAGTCTCGTATTCCACATACCAGATCTACGGGATTGAAGTGTGTGGCCGAGGCCAATATGGATTCCTGCTGGGGGTCTTTTCGGTTGATTTGCGCAGTTTCCACTATCTGCAGACTCTTGATTCCATGGCTGTTGAGCGTGAAGAAAGGTCCTCCGCCAGGCTCTCCCTGGTTCTTTACCATCCCACACACACGTATGGGTCTGTTCAGCAGGCTACGGAGCTCTTCGGCTTTTTCTTGTGCTGTTTTTTTGTCAAAGCCTTCCGATGTCGTCAAGTGGAGCTTTTCGGTGGCAAAACGGGCTATCTTCCGCAGGTCTGCTGCACTGGCTTTTTTGTCCAGAATGTGCAGGCTGTCAAAGACTTGCTTCTGCAGCTCCAGCAAAATGCCTCCCAACACTTGTTTGTAAACTATGGTGGTGTGCTTCATCCAGTCAGGCACGACGTTGTCGATGTTCTTGATGAAGATAATGTCGGCACGGCATTCGTTGAGATTCTCTATCAGCGCCCCGTGTCCGGCAGGTCTGAAAACCAGTTTCCCTTCGTCGTCACGCAAGGGTGTGTTGTATTCGTCGACAGCAATGGTGTCGGTGTAATGCTTTTGCTCCGAGAAGGTTATGTGTAGTTTTATCCCTAATTCCGACTCGTAGTAGCGCTTCACCTCCGACACTTTCTTCCGGAACAGTTGCCGGTGCTCTGGCGATACCGTGAAATGCAGGTTGACGCTACCGTCGCTATTCTTTGCATAAAATGCCCCTTCTACTATGTGCTCCTCAAAGGCGGTACGGCTGATGCCACCATAGCGGTGGAACTTCAGCAGCGCTTTGGGCAATGAACCATAGCCAAGATACTGGTCTTTCAGTAGATAGTTGATGACGGTGGTGAAATCACCACGGTCCATGTAGTCGCCGAAATCCAGCGAGGAACGTTCCATGCACGACTGCAAATCCTCAAAAAACGCAAAGGTGCGGATGTGTTGGAGGAACTCTTTTACGCTGGGAAACTCTTTCTCAAAGTTTTTGGCAACGCCAAAATATGTCGATGAAAAGGTGTACAAGTCTTTGAACATGCGCGACGCAGCTCCTGATGCTGGTACGAACTTCATGATCTTCTTTTGCGCGCCAAGTGTCTTGTATGCAGTGGTATAGCGGTTGATTTCAGCATCGCTCAGCCGCTGTATCCCTCCGTTTGTCACTGTGGCGGCTTCCACCAGTTGGCTTTTGGGAAATCCATTGCGGAAATTGTCCATCTGCTTTTCTATTGCAGATGGCGTAAGACCCATGCTTTCAATCTGCTGCAGGTCTTTTTCTTGGATGGTCTGACTCATGCCCGTCGTTACTTCGTTCTATATTCTACTATTACGGGTTCTTCTAATATCACCGTGCATTTCACCACTTCGCCTTCTTTCAGTCGTATGGTGTTGTTGCCCTTGCGGTAGCAGTAGAATGCGTCGGGGGTGTAGGTCTCGTCATAGCCGGTCTCATAGGTGGCCGAAACATTGAACAGGGCAGGTGCCGAAAATTCTGCGTCAAATCGACCGGCAGCATTGGTATAACCCTCCGCATTGACATAGCTGTTGTCGATATCAATTTTGACAAAAACATTTTTCACGGGCTTTTTTGTCACCTCGTCTATGACGGTAACTTCGACGTAGCAATTTGTGTCTTTGTCACATGATCCAAAGAAAAAACTTGATAATCCGCCCATTAAAATAAGGCATGCAAGGATAAAATTTTTTTTCTTCATAAAATTTCTTTTATTTGCGAGTTATTATGATTTTTTTCACTATTTTTGCACTGCAAAATTAAGAATTTTATATGTTATGAAAGGTAAAAAATTTACTTTTTTGTTATTTTTTTTCGTGGCACTGGTGTCATGCAGTGTTCAAGATGCTAAAAAACAGTCTCCTACGACTGAGAAAAAAACTTATGCCCTTATCGAAACTTCTTTCGGAAATATGACGGTTGAGCTCTATAACGAGACGCCTAAACACCGCGATAATTTCATAAAGTTGGTAAAAGAGGGCTTCTATGACAGTCTTCTTTTTCACCGCGTTATTAAGAACTTCATGATCCAGGGCGGTGATCCTAACTCTCGCAATGCCAAGCCTGGACAGATGCTCGGCGACGGAACGCTGAATTACCTCATTCCGGCGGAATTCGTCCCGGGTCTCTTCCACAAAAAAGGTGCTCTCGCCGCAGCTCGCATGGGCGACCAGGTCAACCCTACCAAGTCCTCTTCGGCTTGCCAGTTCTATATCGTACAAGGCAACGTGTGGAGCCCCGAACAGCTTCAGATGCTCTCCATGCAGATGGGCAAGACCCTCTCGCAAGAACAAATCAATGCCTACACCACCGTCGGCGGAACTCCTCACCTGGATGGTGACTACACTGTTTTCGGTCAGGTCATCGAAGGCTTGGATGTGATCGACAAAATTGCCGCAGTCCCTTGCGGCGCCGCCGACCGTCCGCTCGAAGATGTTAAAATGAAAATTTCTATTATCGAACGCTAAGCAGCTTCTCTTTGCGCTACTTCTTAATCTATACATGTTATGCTGAAAAAAATTGAAGATTTTATTCGCGACATTCAAATGGCCTCCTTGGCCAATTCTAACGATAAGGCTCAGACTATCGAACAGTTCCGTATCAAATACCTCGGCAAGAAAGGCGTCATCAACGAACTTTTCGACCAGTTTAAGACGCTCCCCAATGACCAGAAAAAGGAAATGGGCCAAGCACTCAACCGCCTCAAGAACGCCGCTCAGGCCAAGATAGAGGAATTCAGGTCTAACTTGGAAATGTCTCAGGGCCCCGAACTCTCTAACGACTTGACGCTCCCTACCGATTTCTCCCAGCTCGGCAGCCGCCACGTGCTCTCGGTTGTCATGAACGAAATCATCGACATCTTCTCGCGTATTGGCTTCACTGTCGCTGAGTCTGTCGAGATCGAGGACGACTGGCATCTCTTCTCGGCGCTCAACTTTCCCCCCGACCATCCTGCTCGCGACATGCAAGACACCTTTTTCGTCGAAAAAGAGGAGGGGCGCCAGGAAGTGGCTCTCCGCACACATACCTCGTCGGTTCAGGTGCGCGTCATGGAGAACAACAAGCCGCCTATTCGCATCATCGCCCCGGGTCGCGTATTCCGCAACGAGGCTATCTCGGCTCGCGCCCATTGCATCTTCCATCAGGTCGAGGCGCTTTATGTTGATAAAAAGGTCACTTTTGCCGATTTGAAGCAGACGCTGCTCTATTTCGCCAAGGAAATGTTCGGCGAACAGACGCAGATACGTCTCAGACCGTCATACTTCCCCTTTACGGAGCCTTCTGCCGAAATGGATATCTCTTGCAATATCTGCGGCGGCAAAGGTTGTAATATATGCAAGGGTACGGGTTGGCTCGAAATCTTGGGCTGCGGCATGGTCGACCCGAATGTGTTGGAGGCCTGTGGCATTGATAGCAAGCAATATAGCGGTTTTGCGCTCGGTATGGGTGTCGAACGTATGGCGATGCTAAAATATCAGATACGCGACCTCAGACTCTATTTCGAAAACGACCTTCGTTTCTTGCGCCAGTTCGAGACGATTGTCTGACGGCCGTTGCTTTTGGTATTACGGAAGCCCTGCTCTTTGGGTAGGGCTTCTGATTTTAATCTCTTGCAAGCATGTCTGTTATTGAAATAAACAATATGGAATTTTATGCGTTCCATGGCTGCTTTCCCGAAGAAAGGGGCATCGGTACGCGCTTCAGTGTCGACCTTTCCATGTCGGTCGATACCTCTATCGCTCAAAGTTCTGATAACATTGATGATACAGTCAATTATCTTACTGCTTATCAGTTGGTGAAGGCGCAAATGGAAATACCCTCACACCTCCTCGAGCATGTGGCGGATCGTATCGCTAATGCGCTCCTCGAGGGTTTCGACAGAATTGAACATGTCTCTGTGAAGGTCTCTAAACTGAATCCTCCGCTTGGAGGTAAGATGGATTCGGTGAGTGTCACTGTCGATAAAAACCGTCCAAGCATTTGATTCCATGATATATTAGGCTCCGTGTTGGTGCGCTGTCAAGCGTTTACATGAGCCCGTTGTCATGGAAACTGTAGTAGTCGGGATGCCCTTTTTTGTCTATGCCGACGATGAGGTGTTCGATGACTTGGATTTTTAACAGTTTTCCTGCTTCTATTAATTTGTAAGTAAGATCTTTATCCATCCTGCTGGGTGTCAGGTCTCCCGAGGGATGATTGTGGGCTACCACTATGCTTATGGCGTTCTTTTCCAATGCTGTAGAAAATATTTTTCGCGGGTCGACAGGGGTCTCGTTGATGCTGCCTGCCGAGATGCATTGTTTGAAGAGTACTTTGTTTTTGTTGTTCAGATAGATAGCCCAAAATTCTTCGATGGGGAGGTCGAGAATCTGTGGACCGATGTAATTAAAGCAGTCGGTGCTCTGTCTCAGGTAATGCCCTTCCTGGTCTAAATCTTCTCGTAACAGTCTGTAACCAAGCTCTAATGCCGCCAATATTGTGATGGCTTTGGCCTCTCCGACACCTTTGAAAGTGCTTGTCAGGTCTTTGAGACTCTGTCTCGATAGGCTCGACAGGCTGTTGCCACATCTGTTCAGTATTCTTTGTGACAGAGTGACAGCACTTTCCTCTGGCGATCCACTGCCTATGAGCAGGGCTATGAGCTCTGCGTCTGTCAGGGCTTTTTTCCCTCGTTCTATGAATTTCTCACGTGGCCTGTCCTCTGAGGCTAAGTCTTTGAC
>OCVV012846637.1_pt1 | contig 12462 bp, 8 predicted proteins | sample 1539721 | NCBI WGS metagenome assembly OCVV01 (sample SAMN02144230, study PRJEB22623) | gut metagenome | biome: sheep rumen | host: Ovis aries | place: New Zealand | reverse complement strand
CTGCAGAATTAACGGTATCCACCTCGTATCCTTCTGTCTCAAGATTATATTGGAGTATCTCACAGATGTCTAATTCGTCATCGACAACAAATATTTTCATAAATGCTCAAAAAGTTGTGAATGAAACTGATAATTATTTGGGGGCAAAGTTACCGCTTTTTTCTGAGACCCCAGAAGAAAGTGTATTAAATTGTTATGACAATGCTCCATTACGTGTCACATTCCGTGCTCTATACAGCACTTCCCATAGGTAATCGACATAGTTGCTTTGTGTGTCGAAGAACTCCAGGTCCAGCCCTTCCTTTAGATTGGATGCTTGTTCATTGCCATATTCGTCATTTTCCTGATTCGTGGGTACAAAGTTAGTCTTTTTTCATCACAAATCGTATCTGTTTGTTATACCACAGCCTTGTTTTAGACAAAATTTGCTTAAAATAAGAGCGAAACGATGATTTTATGCTTCCGTTTCGAGAAAAATAAGTACCTTTGCATTATAAATATTTAAAATAAATATGGCTAGCATTATCAGTGATTACATATCAAGAAATATGAGTATCTTGGATTTGAAGAAAGAACTCAGTGTGTTACGCTCGAAGTACAACAAGCTAACAGGGCGCAATTTGTTTATATATGCAGCTGATTTTAACAAAGCAAGGCAAGGAATAGATGTTAGCCTCATGCAAGATGACTTTTATACAATTCAAGACATATTACGTGAATCAACCCAAAAGCAGATTGATGTTTATCTTGAAACACCTGGTGGAAGTGGGGAAACGGCTGAGGAAATAGCTAGGTTTTTACACTCAAAATTTGAAGAGGTGAATTTCGTGATAGCAGGAGAGGCTAAAAGTGCAGGAACAATATTAGTCATGTGTGCTAATAATATATACATGTGTAGCACTGGAAGCTTAGGACCAATAGATGCGCAAGTGAAAATTGGTCGAAGCATAGTTTCTGCCCATGATTATAAAACATGGGTTGAAGATAAAAGAGAAGAGGCAAACACAAATGGAAAACTTAATCCATTTGATGCTATTTTAGTTTCTCAAATTTCTCCGGGAGAAATATATGGTGTTCTTAATTCTCTACAATTTGCGAAAGATCTTGTTAAAACTTGGCTTCCCAAGTATAAATTCCGTGATTGGACAATAACAAAAGACCATCATAAACCAGTTACACAGGAAATGAAAGAAAAGAGAGCGTCAGACATTTCCGACAAATTATGTAACCATATGGATTGGCACACGCATGGTCGCTCTTTAAAAATGGAAGACCTGAAGGAGGAATTACAGATAGAGGATATAGACAAAGACCCTGCACTCGCAAATATTGTTTATAGGATTAAAACAGTAATTAGACTGATTTTTGATACAAGTACTGATTTCAAGTTATATTTCTGGGAGGATTGCGAACTTGCACGTTCTGCAAATATAGCAAATGTTCCATTTAATAAACCAGAACCTGCAAAAACCGCAAAGAATATTGAAGTTGTAGAACTTGGCGTACCATGTCCCAAATGTCAGAAAAATCATAAGATTAAGGGGTATGTTAATCTAACAAGCACAGAGATTAAGAAGTTGAATCTTCCTATAAATCCACTAATAAGGGAAAATGAGATTCTTATTTGTGACACTCCAGGGTGTGGATTGGCGATTAATTTAAAGCCAATTAAAAACATGGTTGAAAATCAACTAAAAAAGAAAATAACTCTAATTTGAGCCGTTATGGAAAATAAAGATAAGCAACCTCTGAATCATGAAGAAATCGTAGAATTTGTTGAGAATACAAGAACTGGCAGATTCTCTGGTACGGATATTTCTTTTCGTGAAATATTGCAATGTACTATTTCACGTGAAGATGTTATCTTCCTTGAAAACAACAACCTCCAAGATGTTGGAACGATTCTCTATGGAATACACTGATTTGTTTATCCGACCTTCAAAATATGGAGTTGAATAGTCTGATAGCGGAATGTACCGCATACGATTTCAAGTTGATGCTTGAAGAAAAGAAACCAAAGAGCTGGCTGAAGAGTGTAAGTGCTTTTGCCAACGGCTTGGGTAGCTCCCTTTTCTTTGACATTGATAATGACAACGTCGTCAAAGGGCTTGATGACATACAGAATGTGATGACTTAACTTGACTATATGGAGAAACGAGGCTTTGGGCTCACACGCATCTGCAATGAGACCAAAGCCTTGGAAGGTTATAAGTACGAACTGAAACCTGTATTTAAATCCACCCCAACCCAATTTCAGGCCATCATCTATGCAGCTACCGACACACAGAATGTCGGAGACCATGACGGAGACATGTCGGAGACGAAACTCACTGAGCGTCAGCAGAAAATACTCAATCTCATCAAGGATTCCCCGACAATAACAGGCAAACAAATGTCGGAGATATTGTCGGTGAGTCAACGCCCTATCGAACGTGACTTATCCACTTTACAGAAGAAAGGTGTTTTGAAGCATGAAGGCAAAGACAATGATGGGGCATGAATAATATACGCAGGTTCTAGAAACACGTAAAAATTTATACCGTATCCATTATCACAGAGCATTAATCATCTGATTATAACTGAAAGTTTATCCCATAAAACAAGTTCTTACTGAATAGTGTTTACAATAAAATATAAGTTAGACATAAACAGATTACAACCAGGGGATATTATTCTGGCAGGCTATAACGATAAATTGTCCAAATGCATTCAAGATAGAACTAATAGCCAATATTCTCATGCAATGTTATATTGGTATGGTTCAATAATACATGCAAGTGATATAGTAATTACGGAAAATCCTAGTAGACAATTGTATGAAGAGGGAGAGCATGTGTGTGTGCTTCGCCTTAAAGAGGAATATCAACAACCTCTTCGTATTAAACAACTTATAGATTACGCAAGGGGATTTGTTGGTACTTTATATGACAACTCTGCCCTTATTGCGATGGCAAAAGGCAGGGAGTTCATTCCGAATAAAAACAGACAGATGTGCGCAAAATTTATAGCTCAATGTTTTGAATATGTTTGTGCTGACCTTGTAGATGATTATGAGAAATGCTCACCGCAAGATTTAATCAATCCTATGATTGTTAATAAAGTAGAAGATATACTAATAGAAGCAACAGCACAAGATGAAGAATTCGCAAACAGTCCGGACGTAACAAAACTCCAATTTGATGCAGTATTAAATATTATCAAAACATTGTATAATGAGTTCCCTAAAGAGGATATAATGTCCCTAAAACAACTTGATCTCTTTTTGAAAGCTCACCCTGAACAAGACCAACATGTTGTTGATATAATGGATAGTACACAATACTTTAATTTATGGCAAATTGAACACGAATGCTGCCCCTACTTATATGATATTGACAAATTTGATAGTTTTTGGCTTGATAATAAAGTTTTTATAGCTTTACAAATGAAAAAAGACTGTAAACGAATTATCGAAGAAAGATCTATAAATAAGTCATATTATAATAACCTAATTTGCGAGGTCGGTCCATTGGTATATTATAAAAAAATGTCGGAGCTACAAGATAACATTATCAGCACTGCAAATGAAAGAATTAAAGTCGCTAATCTCTATCTAGAAAAGAACCAAATCGTCAAAATCCCATTTCCATGGGTGATAAATGAATAGTTGGCTATTTTTTATTACTAAATTAGAGTTATACAAGACCTTAATATTCGTCATATTCATCATTTCAAGATTGACAACGTAATAAATAAACCCACTGATTTTCAAAGTAATGTCGATTGTCTGAGGGTTAGTTGTTCCCAAAATGAATCTCACATACCATGATGGAAACAACTGAGGATTAAAAGATTGAGGAATTAGATTTCGAGCGGAAACTGATGAGAAAAAGTAGTTTCCGCCCAAGTTTCATTGTACTTTATATCAAAAACTATTTACTTTTGATACAATAGTCCAAAACTAAAGTCCCATGCTCAAAAACTAAGGATAAACGGTTCTATAAACCGTTTCAATCTTACTATATAGATTCTGAAGTTTACTAACAGTTGCCGTTGATACATAAGACATATATCCCAGATGACTACCTATGCCAGACAACTGATCATAAACATCATGCAATTCTATCACATTATTGTTGCCTATACTTGTCATAGCTTCCATTGTTGCCCAATCTGTTAGGTCACTACCTTTGAATCTTCTTGGAGCCAATCCCCTGAATACAACTTCGTCTATTGCCCATTCTACGGCCATTCTCAAATCGTCAACAATATCTTTTTCATTTGTTATGGGCATTGCTGACAACTTTTCTTTTGCCTTGTCAAGGTAAAACATAGTCTTCTTCTCAACATGCCCCTGTATATAGCCAAATGCTGTTCCACTGGTCAATACATCGTATACAAGAACGTGAGTTTTATTTGTAGTGGCACCATTTCTTGATACTTGGGGACTGTTATAGACTTTAAATCGTCTCGTATCCGTCAATGCCTCTAAAAATAAAACACTATGCGTAAATACCACTATTTGGTTCTCTATCTTACTAAGCCTATGAACCAAACGCTCAATAAAAATGTCATCTAGACTGTTTACTGGATCATCCAGCACAATAGGCTGCTTTACTGCCATCAAATCACATTCAGCAAAAAATAAAGCCAATGCCGCACATTTTAGCTCAGCCTCACTAAGGATGCCATGAATGTTCATAGCATTACTCATCTTAATAGCTACTATCGAACTGTCATCAAGTAGGTTGCCTACACTCAAAGATACTTGGAGGTCTTCCATGCCAAGTTCTTTTAGTTCATCTTGAAAAGCATCAATCAGGGCATGTGTCAGATTATCCCTATATGATGTAGAACAAAGGCTACGTAATCCTGCCTCAACGGTAGGGGATAACTGCGCTCCTGCCCCTTTCAGAATATCTAGTGTGTCATTGATTGCCTTATAGACCATCAGATTCTGACTCTTGAAGAAAAATGTGTTGCCATCCCTGGTACTTAAATAGGTGGTAGCATAACGTGAATCAAAAAACTTCAAATGTCTTACTTCTGCAGGTCCAACACTTACTCCATTCCACACAAAAACTGGTATTGATATTCCTGCCAAGGAATACTCTAGTTTCACCTCTATTGGTGATGGTGTCGGAACATGAACATTCTGATATAGTGTATGGTTTATCTCGCCCCGTGCTATCTGATTCAGTATTCTAAAATACCCACTTTTACCAGAACGGTTCTGGCCATAAATAAGAGTAATACCTTCATCGCAGAAAATGATGTCCTGATTATTAGCCAGAGCATTCACCCCTTGTACATGTGTTAGTTTTAGCAACTTAAGTTTCGGGTCATCATCCACATAATTCGATGGCAATGGGATAGTTGGATCAGTTGTTCCATTTTCAAATTCGGTCAGCACCATCATGTGTTCTGCGTCGGTCATAACACCACCTGTTTTAACAGCAAGACTGACTAAATCACGTGCCCATGCAGCATTCGATGCATTGTCCACGTAGTTTTTTAAAATATCTTTATGTCGGATAGGTACAGCCATAGTTACAAATTATTTAGTAAAAGCTGAGAGTCTGTCGAATCATTTTCTCTTAAAAATTCTAACACTGTTATCAAATCATTTCTGAGCGTTTGATTCTTATTAATCTCATCAGCATAGTCCGTTCTAACTCTCTTGACAATATTTTCAAGATAGAATACTATAGTTTCTTTCTCGTCCATCAGCTTGATCTGGTGGTTTTCCACAATATTAGCAAATAATGATATCGATTGTTTCTGCAAGTTTCTTCCTATAGTAGCAAAAACCTTCGATAAATCAAACAGTACAAGAGGATTATTCCCAATATCATGTACCACTCTTTTAAAGAAATCTAGATCCTTCTCTTCTAAGCGGAACCAATCATCATAGTTTTGCATGAGAAACATCGGATTGAACAGATATTCATTTAGAACACGATCATAATAACAAGCCTTACCATAATAAATGATGGTAGGATATAGTTCATACCATGCTATCCAGAAATTTTCATACTTCTCGTACTGGGCGGCACATAACAGTAAACTTGTCATTAAAGGCTCATCATAATTATTTTGTCCTACTAACTTAACATATGGAGCTATCAGAGAAGGAACATCATCCTTGGGAGCATGAAGCAAATACATGGCAATTTGATCCGCTTCATGACTCTTATGTACAAAAAAGTTATCATGATCTTTTGTTTGCCATTTATATGACATCTTCTCTATGCACATTCTTCCAAGGTTACGCTTTTCTGTTTTATGAGTCAATAGACACAACACTGCATCGGCTTGATTCTCATCCATTAGAGCGAAATCTTCTTCTGGTAGTCCTAAGCGCAATCTTTCCAAGGAGATCTCCATTACGTCTGGTTGCGTATGCCACATATCGTTTTCAGCTATAACATATGACATAATGTCGCATAGTCGTTTGTTCACAGCCTCATCCTTAATACCCACATATCCTGCTATAAGTTGAGCATACTCATCCTTCCTTTCAGGAAAAACATTCATCGCAGCAGGGAGCGCTGACATACATAAGCCAACCTCTGACAAACTATTCGATATCATGGCCCTTGGCGAGCACAATGCTTCCATCAAACGTTGCCAGCATTCTTCTTTCTCCTCAATAGATAGTTGGTCGGCATAGTACAATAAGAGCATGGCACTTCCTATATACGGGACATATTCATCACCTGGCATCAATAAAAAATCTCCATCTCTTTCCGTAACCTGTTTTTCTACGGCTCTTACAATTTCAAGTGTATATCGTGTATCTTTATCATAGCGGTATTCTGGAACTTCCCCACCTCCGTTCTTATATTTCTTGTCTGCCCATACACGCAGTGATACTGCTTCCATATTCTTGGAGAAAGCTTGTAGTTCTGCACGTTCTTTTTCCATTTCTGGTGTTGAATTAGGAGTCAGTAAAATGCCTTTCTGACCATTCTTCAATTCAACGTCCTCTTTCTTCATCGAACGATAGTCTATGCGCTCAAAAATAAACTTATAGGTACTGTCTATCTCTTTCAACTCATCTTTCTGCTCCCTCAACCGATCTACGACTGCATAGGCACTTGCTAGTTTTTCTTTCGAATCCACATCATTTTTCTGGTCAAAGGCAACCTGACAATTGAACAGAGTCGTTTCTAGACATCGCTGACGGTGGGGCTGTTTGTTTGATTTCTTTCTTTCTTCAAGCAAAGATGGATGCCGGTGATAAGCAAATTCTATTGATGTTGCATGTTGTTCGCTGATACTTCTTGTCAAGTCCATTGATATAAAACGTATATCTTGACAGAGGAACAATAATATGTCGTACAAACGGACAGGATATGCTACTGCGAGGCTTGCAGCAACGGCATAAAGCGAAGCCGACTTTGAATGAAGTAGAATCATCCAAAGAGCTTTCTCAACATAATCCCAATCCGGCTGCTTTTCGTTTTCAACCAAACTAAACAAGAAAGATTCTAACGCCATGTGCATGCATTCTAGCAAATTAGGCATCGAAATACGGGGAGTACCTCTGTACAAGTTCCATAGTGATGTGGAGGCTATTACATCATGCTTCGTTCCATCTGGCAGCATTACAGTTATATTCCTAAGTTTATCTACATCGTTTCTTTTCGTGTAGGTTCCAACACAGGTATTCATGAATTTTATGACAAAATCCAACACCTTCATCCCCTTATTATCCAAAAGGTGCTCTGCCGAAAACAAGGCATATAGTGGTGTTTGTTGAGCACTTACAGGGAAATAACCCATATCAACACCAAATTCACCATTCAATCCAAACACATACTCCCTATCAAAGCCGCTATGTCGCCTTCCAAAATAGAAACCATCATTTTTCTCTTCTTCTGGAATTTCAAGCCAAAACAGATTTAACAATTCCAGTATATAATCTTTGCAGCATAAACATATTGTATATAAGGATATAGTATTGGCTTCTTTAAGGATATAAGCCACTAATTCAGCGTATGGCGAAGTATGCCTGGTCCATTTATTTACTATAATTTGTTTGAATATCTGTTCTAGTTCGCTCCTTATGCCGTAAGCATACTTGCAAATCAATTCGCTCCATGGCCGTGGCTTCTGAATCCAAAATGATTCGCCCTGCTGTCTCTTTTGGGCTACTTCATTATATAAGCGAAGAGTCAACAATGCTGCTTGCTTCATTGCCTGTGCATTTTTACCCATGCGACTATATGTGGTCAGGAGTTTGAGCACAGAGGCTAGATGATCCATATAGTAGCTTTTTTGGTGGCTATCCACAAATAATACAGCTTCGTCCCATCCTTGTCCTATTGGTTTCATCAGTTGTATCTGTTCGCCTTTGTAAATAATGGTCTGGTCAACTTTCTGGCAGGCGACATACAGCACATCTACAAACTTATCAAACAAAATATAGTCATTCTTTGTTAATTGGTCTTCAAATGAGTTGAAAAATATTGTGGCATATTGTTCTGATTGCCCTATACTCGCTAAAATATAGTGCTCCCATTTCTGATGAATCCTTCCATTAACATATGTATTTATTATTTCGTTAACCCTTGGGTCGTTCTGGTCTATAATACCATCCAGCCAACGCCTGAAAGAGTTGGAGTATGACAAACTAACTGGCACCTCTGCCAATGTCTTTATAATGGTGGATGGCGTTTCAAAATCCCTCTCAACAACATAATCCAAGGCCCAATCCGTATAAAGATCATGCTTTACGGAATAACCTTTGTGAGGATGTTCCACAAGAATATCCTCTTTCACAAGTTTATAGGCAATATCATAATCTAATCCTTGTGGACTTGCGATATATAGTCCTTTCTCTTGCAACTCTTTTACTACACTTATTAAGCACTCTTCTCTTTTCAATTGCTCACCACCGCGAACGATGCCCCTAACCTTCTGATTCCATACACTTTCGCGAAAAGACGCCACGGTTGCCAGTCCACTATCACCCAACTCACAATATCGAGCTAGATAGAAAGGAATTCTAATATATTGTTTTATCTTATCATGAGTTGGCAAGCTTATGACATATTTTTTTGAGACCTCATTAAGTTCTTCTTCCGACAGCCCTTCTACCATGATACCCTCCGTTTCTATAGAATAACTATTCAACTTATTGAGCAATTCGTCTACACAATTACTCTTGCAAGTGAAGATAAACTGCCAATCTTGTTCTGCCAAACCTTCCAATAATAGTTGGGGTGTTATACAATCATGCTGCTCCAAAAGCTTTTCTGCCGAATCCACAACTATTATCTTGGTTGTATGCCCACTATAGAAGTTTTTAAATGCAGCATAAGAATAGTTTTCATCCATCAAGAACGCATCGTTTACAGAACGAGCATTGAGTTGTTGTGCAGGGACAAAATAAAAAGTCAAATCCTCTTGTTCCTTAATCTTTTTCCAAAACAACTTAGAAATAGCAGATTTTCCAGAACCACTCTCTCCACTTATAATAACGTTCTTTTTATGATATATAAGTTCCTTCAGTCGTGAAACATAGTTTTCCCTGTTTAATTCTATCGACTGTAATCCATATTTTATGGAACAATCTATATTTGAAAAGTGTATGCGATTGAAAAGTGCAACAGATTTAGGAAGATTTCCAATATTGGATTCTAAGTTAAAAAACAGGTTGTATGCCAATTCATTCTTTGAAACAAGATCCAAGATATTGTCGCCAAACATCCATTCTAATTCTATATTGTTATTTTGGGCTATAGCTTCAATATTCCGTTGACGCTTAATAGCGGCCTCATCTGCTTTAGGAAACCAAAAGACAGAGTTGGTATATAATATGATTTTTGTTAATGTTGAATTATGTTTCCGAGCCGTCTTTATGGATTTAATTATCAGTTCTGCTTGGGAATCATCAATGGTTTCCCCCGTCAAAAATTTTGACTGAAATCCGATAATGTCGCTACCAACTTCTACAGGTGAGGTCTCAATACCAGGATGATTATAAAAATAGGGCAACGAATCTGCAATACCAAATCTATTCCTAAACAACAAACGGCACAACGCTTCAAAAGCCCCTTCTGGGTCTTTTGGATTTTTACCTAAAAATTCATTCCATGATGGGTACACCATAATACCTGTCTATTTTTGTTCAATTGTCAAACCGTTTTTCTTATTATTGTTTTTATCCATACAGTATCCAACAAGAACAGCCAATCCAATTCCTCTTTATATAGATGTCGAAATGCTTATTTACCTGCTGTTCATTGTCATTCTATTTTGAATCCTCCTCTGTTTCCGTACGAAGAGGAATTTCCTTACCAAAAGCTTCTACTTCTTCAGCTACTATTTTCTTTAGCTCCTCTTGTGGAACAATCAACTGGTAATCTGCTACGCCAATAGGCTTGCCCATATCTTCCAATGCCAATTCGACTTCTACACGATCTTTTTCAGCACATAGAATGATACCAATGGAACGATTCTCATCATCCCTACGTTCCAAGCGGTCGAGCAATGACAAGTAGTAGTTCATCTTACCTGCATATTCTGGCCTGAACTCGCCAATCTTCAAATCAATTGCAACAAGGCAATGCAGTCCACGATGGAAGAAAAGCATATCAACCTTGCTCCGTTTCCCGTTGTATTCAAGTACATGCTGGTTGCCAATATAAGTGAAGCCTTTGCCAAGTTCCAGAAGAAACTGCTTAATCTTCTCTACTAGTCGTGCTTCAAGTTCTGTTTCCAATATGGGGTCTTTTACACCAAGGAATCCTAAATTATAACCGCTTCTGAACACCTCATTGGCAAACATCGCCTGTGTGGCAGGTAGTGTCTGCTCGAAGTTGTTATCCGATGGTTCATTCTTCCTTTTGTGCATTTGCATAGAAATGGCACTAGATAGAAGCTCACGATTCCAACCTTTTGACGCAGTTTCTTGCGCGTAATATAATATGGTATTATCATCCTCGCCGAACTTGCGCATCAAGGTCAAAGTATGTCCCCATGGTAAAACTGCGACAGCCTGTCGCAGTTTTGGCTCGCTTTCACAGAAACGTTCATAAAACTTCTTCATGTCCCACAGGTTCCTTGGAGAAACACCCATCTGTGGATAACATTGTTTCAAATCATAGGACAGGCGGTTGACTACACCACTACCATGTTTGCTTTCAAGTTTCTTGTCGTGAAGCAATTTTCCTATTTCCCAATGAGTTGTACCGATGGCAGAACATATCGTTGTTGCCACCATAACTCTTGTCCTGTCAATAACTGCGACAGCCTGTCGCAGTATTGCATCATACTCTGATTCTTGAATTTGTATAATATCTGTCATACCTTTAATCTTTACCTGTTATGAGGTCTCGTTTGTCAATGTCAAGCAATATTGCTATCTTGTCTAATGTGTACAAATCTGGCTGAGATACGTTGGTACACCACTTACTCACAGTAGCAGGGTTCTTGCCTAATTCCTAAGCAAGCCATTTTGCTGTTCGCTTCTTTTCAACGAGTACCACTTTAATACGATTTAAATCTTTCATTTGCAAATATCTTTAATTTGAACGCAAAGATATACAAAATAATCGATAACAAAAAACTTTCATTCAATAAATGACACTTATGAATGTGTTTTTTGAGATTATTAAGAGTTTTTGTGCCTTGTAGGCAAAAAAAGCGGACATAGCCAGAGTTATTCCTTGCGAGAATAACTTCTGTACAAAATATGCACACCATCTCCATTTTTGTGGTTTACAAAAGTTAAATACGTTAAATCTTCGTCTTTTTCATCCTCCATTAAATCCACGCAATCACTTTTCTACCGTTTTAATCGAAACAAATTGGTACACAATGATTTGCAAATACTCACAATGCAGCGGCCTGACCTCTGTGACCATCCCCAACAGTGTGACCAGCATCGGTGAAGAAGCGTTCTATGGCTGTAGCGGTCTGACCTCGGTGACCATCCCTAACAGCGTGACCAGCATCGGCTCTTATGCGTTCTCTGGCTGCCGCAGACTGAAATCGGTGACTATTGGTAACAGCGTGACCAGAATCGGCGCTTACGCATTCGAAATGTGCACAGCAATAAATGTGTTCAAGAGCAAGGCGGTTATACCTCCTGTTTGTGAAAGTAAGGCGCTTGATGACATAAACAAAGGAACTTGTACGTTGTACGTGCCGACAGAAGAAACCAGCATGTATCGCTATATAGCGAAAGAACCGTGGACGAACTTTGTCCATATAGAGAAATTAAATGCACAGGGCGATAGTAACGGCGATGACACGGTAACTATGGCTGATGCCAACGCTATAGTGAACTATTTCCTTGCAAAGGGTACTGACGGTTTCGTGGAAGGAGACTTTGACGAGGAGACTGCCGACGTGAATGAAGATGGTTCTGTTACCATGGCAGATGCCAACCAGATAGTGAATATGTTCCTGAGTGAGAAAAAGTGATTACCCGAAAGAAGCAGTAATGATAACACCGCACCTTATCAGGGC
>OCVV011272367.1_pt1 | contig 12462 bp, 13 predicted proteins | sample 1539721 | NCBI WGS metagenome assembly OCVV01 (sample SAMN02144230, study PRJEB22623) | gut metagenome | biome: sheep rumen | host: Ovis aries | place: New Zealand | reverse complement strand
ACCAAAAGAATGATAAGGATAATCAAAAGACCTTTAGTATGATCCTTATTCTTCATTACTTTGAACCCTCCGTATAGACTGTATATCTGGATTTGCCCGCATGCTTAGATTGGTATAGGGCAACATCCGCTTTTTCATATATTTCACTAAAGCTTGGCTTTTCCCCACTTTCATAGTAAACACCTGCACTTACTGATAGTTTGCAGTCTTCTTTTTCTTCTTTGAACACTTCTTCGAATCTCTCCATTATAAGGTTCAGACCTTCTGTAACCCTTTTTTCCAGCCCTTCCTTGTCATTATTATCTTTTCCAGCTTCAATAAAGATAGCAAATTCATCTCCGCCAAGACGTCCTATAAGAGTATCTTCATCAAAAAGTCCCCTTAACATCTTACCGAATTTGATAATTACCTGATCACCATAACTGTGTCCGTGCTTATCATTAACCAGTTTAAAATTATCCATATCCATCATTATAAAAGCACAATGTTCGCCATTTTCTTTGAAAAACAGCCTTTTTTCAGTTTCCTCCTGAAAAGTAGCCTTATTCATCACACCGGAAAGCTTGTCAACTTCTGCTTTATATTGAAGACTTGATACCATATCATCGATTGGTTCTGATATTCTATTAATGATAAGGAGACCTGCAAGAACAAATATAATAGACATAAGAACAGATATTCTTATGGTAAACGTTCTCAGATTTTTGGTTTCTTTCAGAACTATATCAGCTGGTACTGCACATATTACATTCCAGCCATTGGCACATATGTTAACATTTATAAAATACTGTTTTGTTGTTATGGCACTGGAAGCTCCGGCCTGAGACAATCTGTGCCCAATAGCATTATCTATATATTCCGGGATAATATCCCCTATATCATTCGCTTTTGAAGAGAATATTATCCTTCCATCTTTATCTGTCAGCCATATATCTATATTGTCAAGCTGTTCCGGATATACGAAAACTGAGGATAATTCTCTTGTATATACAGATGAAACTAATATTGCGTGTTCATTTACTCTCTTTAGATAGTATATTCTTTCAATATCACCGTTAATACCAAATCCCCACGCCTCCTGATCAGGATTGTCACCAATCAGTTCTGATAAAGGATTATATATATCTCCATCAGAGTATAGATTCTGTGTTCCATTTGATATCCAGCCTACCTTATGATTATCAGAATAGATTATTCCAAAATCAGAATAGTTATTCATAAGACCGATATCAACGATTCTATTTTTAATCAGCTCTTCATTTTTAACTTTATCATATGTATCTATACTATTATCTGTTGCATCATATTCGTAATAAGCTTTGTCCGAAAATAATAGTGATGGTGTGGTTTTCATACGCTCAAGATATGAGTCTATATTAAGTTCTATCTGTCTGCTGTTGGCAGCCACAAGGTCAGAAACCTTTCCTTTTATCGTAGCCTTGGATTTTTCAACAATTACAAGGTCCATAACAATTGTGATAGCAACTATAACCGCTGCAAAGATAACCAGTACTTCAACCTGAAAGAATTTCAATTTCTTCTCATTGTTAGTATTCCTGTTAATAGTTGAAATAAACTTTATTACTAATGGTGTAAATACAAGCGATACAACATATGAAATTACAATCATAGGAAGAAGTATAGGAAACCAGCTTGATGTCCACATACCTAAAAGTGGTGGCCTGTTAGCAGGATTTATACGAAGATATGACATAAAGACATTGACAAATATAACAATTCCGCTTACAAGAATACCATTCCCTATAGAAAGAGGAATGGCATATACCATCCCATGAAGGGCATAATTCTTAATATTGAATCTACTTACCAGAGCATTGCTTAACTTATCCAGCGGTATAAATATAGCTATAAAAACACCTACAACAATCGACTCTGTTACATTAAACAGACAAAACACAGGAAATGCCGGAATATTAGCATTAGGATTCTGAGCTACCAAAAAAGAGGCTATTACCCCCATGACCGTAGACATGATTACAGCCATCATGATTCTAATACTATGATACTCTTTACCCTTTGTGTTCATTATACTTATTCCCCACTTTTATATACTACATCTTCTCACTGTTCTTTTCATCACAGTACTTGCAACGATAAATCTCTTTATCAGAATCGGCAAGATAAAAAATATGTGGTAATTCCTGCTCAATCGAAGTGATACATCTAGGATTCTTGCATTTCATAACTCCCTTTATTTCCTTAGGAAGTACAAGTGTCTTCTTCTCTACTATCACTCCATCTTTAACCACATTAACAGTGATTGTATGATCAATTACTGCAAGAACATCAAGATCAAGAGCATTAATATCACATTCAACCTTAAGTATATCTTTCTTTAACAGTTTACCACTTCTTGCATTCTTTATGATAGCCACACAGCCATCAAATTTATCAAGACCAAGATGGTAATATATAGACATGGCCTTTCCAGCTGGAATATGGTCAAGTACAAATCCTTCTTCTATCTGTCCAACGTTTAACATGTTACTTTCCTTTCTAAACTATTATACTAATTCAAGTAATGTGAGTATAAGTGCCATTCTTACATAGACACCATACTGAACCTGCTTAAAGTAAGCCGCTCTTGGGTCATCATCAACTTCAACACTTATCTCATTAACACGTGGAAGTGGATGTAGTACAAGCATATCTTCCTTTGCAAGCTCCATCTTCTCTTTAGTTAGGATATAGAAATCTTTTAGTCTTAAATAATCATCCTCATTGAAGAAACGCTCTCTCTGAACTCTTGTCATATATAAAATATCAAGTTCCGGCATAGCGTCATCAAGTTTAACTACTTCTTTAAATTCTATATTGTTATTTTCAAGAGTCTCTCTGATATAACTTGGAATACGAAGTTCTTCTGGTGATATAAGTATAAATTTTACATTCTTATATCTGATTAAAGCATTGATTAATGAATGAACAGTACGTCCAAACTTTAAATCTCCACAAAGTCCTATTGTAAAATTATCAAGCTTACCCTTAAGGGAACGTATTGTAAGTAAATCTGTAAGAGTCTGTGTAGGATGCTGGTGTCCGCCATCACCTGCGTTGATTACCGGAATCTTAGACTTTGATGCAGCAACCATAGGTGCACCTTCCTTTGGATGACGCATAGCACATATATCAGCGAAACATGAAATTACACGTATTGTATCTGATACGCTTTCACCTTTTGATGCTGAAGACGAGCCTGCATCAGAAAAACCTATAACACTTCCGCCAAGATTGATCATAGCTGATTCAAATGAAAGTCTGGTTCTTGTACTAGGTTCATAGAAACATGTTGCAAGCTTCTTTCTGTCACAGATATGGGCATACTTATCTGGATTTTTCTCGATATCATTGGCCAGATCAAAAAGTTTATCAAGTTCCTCTGTTGTAAAGTCTAATGGACTCATTAAATGTCTCATAATTTTAGCTATTCCTTTCTCTATAAGACTTTGCTTAATTTCAAAAAATAGGAGAGATATGAATCTCTCCTATGAGTAATTATATTATTGTAAGTAAGTCATCAACCGGTTTTCTTTTTGGAGCTACTGGTTCTTCTGCTGGATATCCTATAGGAATGAGGCAGGATACTTCTCTGTCTTCTGAAAGACTTATAGCCTGTTCAACCTTATCTCTGTCAAAGATACCCTGGATAACTGTTCCAAGACCATGCTCATAAGCAGCAAGACAAAATGCTTCACACGCTGCACCAGTATCAAACATCTGCCAAGCACCTTCTCTGTCAGTAGAATATGAACCATCACGTTCAAAACCACTTCTATTCTTAATGAATGTAACAACAACTACTGCTGGTGCTGACTTAATTATCTCACCATTGTGTGGATATGCACTTGTGCAATCACCAATCTTATCTTTAAGTTCCTTATTTGTAACAACAACGTATCTTGTAATCTGAGTATGCTTCCAGCTAGGAGCGTATGATGCTTCTTCTACAATCTTCTTAAGAAGTTCAGCATCAATAGGTCTATCCTGAAATGCTCTAATACTACGTCTACCCATAATACAGTCTCTTGCTTCCATGTCATACCTCTCTTTCATAAGTAAAATACACTATAAACCCTAATGAAAATTGTACCATAGAGCAGCCTTAGCCGCCACAAGAAAATATGTATAATTTACAGTACAATGTTCTCTACATCTACTTTCTCTATAGTAGATAAAATCTCTTCATTAACATCTTTTATATCAACGACTCTGCCCGCATGATTAGATATAGCCTTCTCCATATAGTTACGTGCATCTCTTGCATTGGCAAAGTTCTCAAGATGTGCGTTGCATCTTTCTTCAAAGAAGCTAAGAGAGTACTCTTTTGCCTCTTTAGAAAGCTTATAATCCTGCTTCTTACACATACTTTCAAGTATCATAACAAGCTGCTCAGCAGTATAGTCTTCAAAATCAATAAATTTATTGAATCTTGATTTTAATCCTGGGTTAGAACATAGGAATTCTTCCATAAGGTCAGGATAACCAGCTACGATAACAATTAAATCGTCCCTGTTATCTTCCATCCCCTTAAGAAGGGTATCAACTGCTTCCTGTCCAAAATCTCCGCTTCCCTTATTTACTGTAAGGCTATATGCCTCATCTATAAATAAGATACCGCCAAGTGCTGAATCTATAACTTCTTTAGTCTTAATTGCAGTCTGTCCAACATAGCCTTTAACAAGACCTGATCTATCAACCTCGATTAACTGGCCCTTAGATAATACCCCAAGATTTCTGTATATATCTGCCAGAGTTCTGGCAACAGTAGTTTTACCAGTACCAGGATTACCTGAAAATACCATATGCTTTGATACGTCAGAGAACTTCATATTCTTCTCTTTACGCATGTTCTGTACCTTAATAAGGTTAACCAAGCTGTTAACTTCATTCTTAACACTATCAAGCCCCACTAGACTATTAAATGATTCAAGAAGTTTTTCTAACTCTTCAGGGTCAGCTTCTGGTCTGGTACTTGGTGCCTTTACAGGATACAGTTTGTCACTGTTAAGATATCTAACGCCAAATTCATCAAGGAAATTATCCATGCGGTCGCAGAATAAGGTCATCTTTCTTGATGCACGTTCAGATGAATCTTCGCTGCAAGCCATCATAGTCTGGCCAAATAATCTATATGTATCAGCAACTATCTGCCCTTTCTGGTTTTTATATGGATCATCACTTATAAGTTTCTTTGCATCAGCTAATACACAGTACTTAAGTACTAAAGGAACCTCTTTTCCATATTCATCTGGATTAAGCTTCTCTCTATGTTTAAGTGCTGCTATCTCCTCTTTTGCAGGGCATGAACCAATATTCTCTTTAATACAGTTCATCTCCCCCTCGGAAATAGTACCATCTAAATCCGAAAGATATATTCCAAACTTTATAAGTCCAAAGCGAAATGACTCTGTTAGCTTTGTATCAGAGGTAATATCTGAAACTTCATAATCCTTAAGAAGATCACATATATCCTCACATCTCTTAATCATTTCCTTTAAGTTGTTATCCATAATTCTCCCCTTAATTAATCAGCTGATTAACCAATACCAATAACTTCGTTCTTAGGCGCTTCACAAGGTGAAACAGAAATTGCTGTAAGAACAGGTCCTTCACCTCTGTATCCTTCAAAGAATTCTTTCTTTACAGTACATGTAACATTGGCCCAGGACTTATCCTTGATTGTATCCGCCTTGTCATACTTGCAGATATATCCAAGGAATGTTAAATCATCTGCGCAGCAGGTCATGGCCCTTCTTCCCGGAACAAAATACCCCTTTGGAAGTCCTCCCGGTCTTAAGTTCTGAGCAAGGAATGATATCTTCTTTCCCTCATATCGTTCCAGATGATCCATAACATCCAGATACCATAAGCCATAAGAATTGTCATCAAGCTTAATCTCATCAGCCTTTAAGTCGTAAGGAAGATCTTCTTCGAATATCTCATCGATTTCCCCGTCCTTATTCTCAAACACAACTGCAGCTGCAGCATTAACAGCCTTAATATTTCGTCTATATGTTCCAAGATTGTCCATGCAGTCATCGCAGCGGTTAAAAATAATAAGTTCAGAATTTCTAACCTGCTCAGCTACCATAGACTTCATATTGTTGTAATACATAGGGAATGTTGCAGCATTGACACAAGTAATCTGCTGCTCCATAACCCAGGAAGAAGGAAGCTGTAAATCCTTATTATTCCACATACCATTGTATTCAATAATGATTCTCTCAGGCTTCCACTGCTTTTCTATTTCAGAAAGATGTTCTACAGTAAAATCCTCTTCATCTTCAATCTTCTCAATAATAGTTTTTGACTTTTTTAAGAGTTTTGTATCATACTCTTCTTCGCCTTCCTCGCAAAGAATAAGTAATGTTGTTCCTCTAATCTTGAAATAGTCCTGCGCTAAAGTGAATTTTAAAAATGAAGTCTTTCCGCTCTCAAGAAATCCGTTAATAAAATAAACCGGTTTCATTTATTTCCCTCCAAATAATGCCTTAAGGTTATCTTCTTTAAGATCTGAGCCAATAACACAGAATCTACCTGTTGGCTGTGGGCTGCCTTCTCTTACATTGCTCTCTTCTGGAACATAGTCAAAGTATACCCAGCCACCTTCTGGACTCTGAACCATTCCCTTTGCTCTAAGAACAAAGCCATATGTATCTCTATCATCAAGAGCCTTAAGAATATTCTCTATATCTTCCTTTGAATACTTAGAAGGTGTTTCAAATCCCCAACTTGTAAATATTTCATCAGCGTGGTGATGTCCTTCATGATGGTGGTCATGGTCATGACAACAGCATTCCTCTCCATCTTCATGGTGATGATGATGCTCATGGTCGTGATGATGGCACTCATGATCTTCATCATGATCTTCATCATGATCGTGATGGTGATGGTCGTGATCATGGTCATGACAGCAGCACTCCTCTCCATCTTCATGATGATGGTGGTGGTGCTCATGATCTTCCTTGTATTCAGCCATAAGCTGAGCAGCAAGATCAACCTTGCCTTCTATTGTTTCTTCAATTGCCTTACCGTCTATGTCATTCCATGGTGTTGTAACTATTGTTGCTGTCTGGTTGTGCTCTCTAAGAATATCAACAGCTTCTTTAAGCTTCTCATCGCTCATCTTATCTGTACGGCTAAGAATAATTGTTCCAGCATGCTCTACCTGGTTAACATAGAACTCACCAAAGTTCTTAACATACATCTTAGTCTTTGAAGCATCGATAACTACTACGGCACTATTAAGTACCACATCATCTCCAAGGTCAGCTGATTTAATTGCCTTAACTACATCTGAAAGCTTACCAACACCTGATGGCTCGATAAGGATTCTATCTGGCTTATACTTACTAAGTACTTCCTTAAGAGAAGTTCCAAAGTCACCAACAAGTGAACAGCAGATACATCCTGAGTTCATCTCCTTGATTTCGATACCTGCGTCCTTTAAGAAACCACCATCGATACCGATTTCACCAAATTCATTTTCAATAAGTACTACCTGCTCATCAGCAAGTGCTTCCTTAAGTAATTTCTTAATAAGAGTTGTTTTACCTGCTCCTAAAAATCCTGATACTACGTCAATCTTTGTCATTACAATAACCTTCTTTCTATAATAAAAATCCTTTAATAATTAATCCTCATCAATTATATCAACGTCTTTTTTATATTTCTTAACACCCTTCTGGAAGAAGTGTGATGCCACTAAGCTAGACACACCACTATAAATAAGTGCAATTCCAACTACTAAGAATGTAATCTTAGCAAGGAAACCTGGTCTTAAAAGCAAAACCACAGAAATAAGTATATTAACTACAGATAAAATCAAAACCATCTTCCATGTAGTAAACTTCATTCTCATAAGGTCAAATGCTGTCTGTAACTTAACAACACCGGAATAAAGAACTATAAGGCCAAGAACTGGCTGGAAGAAATCTGTCAGTACATTCACCCTAATATAGATAATACAGCCAATAATTATAAGAAATACACCTGTTACGAAATCATGGCTATAAAAGTCATTCTTAATATCCTTCTTTACATACTTAAGTATAAAGAACATACCAGCAATAATAGCTACACTTCCAAGAAGATATCCAATTAATCTTTCTGTTATATGAGGTGCAAATACAAATACTAATCCAGCGAATATTGCAAGAAGCGCTGTCATCTCCGAATTATCCCTAAATTTCTTAAACAATTCCTTATCTTTCTTTTCTTCTATATTTGCCATATCAATCTCCAATCTTTCCGTGACCTACCGCCACACACCAACATATTATACCACAGTTTATACCTATTAGTTAGGTTTTAGACAGAATTCTCACAATGTTCAAAACATATTATGTAACCCCAAAATATTATGTTAACCCCATATTATGTCAACCATATTTCAAACATGTTTTTTTCTTCTAAATCCCCCTCCGCCAGCTATCTATACTACTGATCCGCTCGTGAAGAACATTTCTATCCTTCTACGATTTGGGCAGGCTTTCCAAAACTGAACCATCCTTCATAGACGCACTTCAGATGCAAACTAAGATATTCAACCTCAACCTGACTCATTTGTACAAGCTGATGTAAAACCCGCGTGTCTTTCGTAGTAAAATGTTAATTCCGCGCTTTATAGGGTATACCCCCACCTCAGAGTGGATGAGTCACCTAGCGCGGAATCCATTTTACAGAAAGACAAAGCGCTGGTTTTACACAGCGAAGTACAAGCAGACGTTAGGTTGAGGTTGATATCTTAGTAAGCATCTTCGTTTGAACGGTATAAAGGATGGTTCATGGAAAGCCGACCACAAATCGTGAAGGATCACGAAATGTCCCTCAATGTCGCGAATCGGCAGTATAGATACCCGCCGTAGGGGAGGTTGTGAAAAGAAAATTTTAAAATTTATATAAACAAGGAAGGTGGAAAGTGAGTTGGAAAAAAGTTGCTTAATGGGGGTTAAGTAAATTGGAAATGTGACGATATATAAAGTGTAAGATAAAAAAACATCAAAGGCAAAACAGGAGAAATCCTGCGACGCAAAGCTATAGGGCCTTAAACGTGGTAGCCAGTTGCAGCATAGATTAGACAAATCTAACCACTTCGCCCACCCCGAAGTGGTTTTTTTAATCGAATAAAAGGAGGTAAACATTATGAAAAGAACATGGATGAACAGAAACGGTAAGTTAGGAAACAAGGGCGTATCTCTCGTAGAACTTCTTGTTGTTATAGCAATAATGTCAATTCTTGCAAGTATATTAGTACCTAACCTTCTTCAGTATATAAAGAAGGCACAGAAAGCTTCTGACCTTGAAATAGCAAGAGAAATAGGCGAAAGTCTTGAGAGATTAATCGCTATTGACCCAGCCGTTAGAGATCAGTGGGACAAAATTCCTACAGCTTCTAGCTATATTACTTTCAATGTAACAGACCATAACGGTGAAACATATAGAATGAACAACGTTCTTGAGCTTACAGAGATTAAGTTTAGAAGTGCAGCTATGAAGGAATCTCAAATCATATGTGATGCCCTTAAAGATGAGCTTGGAAGAAAAAATAATATCCAGATTAACTATACAGATAAGTATATTACAGAACTTCGTGTAACAAGAAGACAGTCTGACGGACGTGTGGAAGTATGGGCTTCAAACAATAAGGAAGGCAGATCATCAACTGTATATTACAGACTTTATCCAGATGCTGACCCAGCATATATGTCAAACTTCACAGAACCAGCATCAAGCGCCAGCGGAGCTAGAACCAGATACTAATTATTTCCTATTGGAAAACTACCAAAAAAGATGAGCTAGATTTCTAGCTCATCTTTTTAATTAATCTAAATCTTATAATTATGCGTTCTTACCACAGCACTTCTTATATTTCTTACCGCTTCCGCATGGACATGGATCATTAGGATATACCTTAGCTTCTTTCTTGATTGTTGTAGAAGTCTTCTGCTCTTTGTAAAGAGCCTTAAGCTTATCTTCGTCGAAGATAGACTTCCACTCTTCAAGACCATATAACCAGTCTGCCTGAGCAGCAACCATGTTCTTGTAAAGAAGTTCTTTATCAAACTCAAGACTTACTACTGTATCCTCATCCATCTCTTCAATTGGATTAGGCTTAACAAGGCTGTCATTAATACCATCAAGGAAAGCAACCATGTGAAGAAGTGTAAGACCATATTTTTCAGCAAGTTCTTTTACAGAGCCCTTAACCTTCTCATCTGGGTTAGCAAGAAGCTTCTTATATACTTCTTTCTCTTCCTGGAAATACTCACTCCAGAGAGCCTGTAATTTATTTCTGTCTGCGTTCTCATTATATGCTTCTGAACGCCACTGTTCTAACAATGTCATCTGTTTATCCTCCACAAATTAGATGTTTAAATTATAAAAATCTTTATTATTATAGCAGTAATCCTTATAGATTAAAAGTTTTTTACCTAATTAGGTCTACTGCCTGTTTAACATTATCTACTCCGATGATTTCTAGCTTACCATCCTTGTTCGCAAATTTGTCTTTTATTCTTTCAAGGCACACTTTTGGTATTACTATTGTTGTAAAGCCAAGTTTAACCGCTTCACTTACCCTGTTTTCAATTAGGTTAACAGCTCTGACTTCTCCTCCAAGTCCTACCTCTCCTATAGCTAATAATTTCTCATCAATTGGCTTATCAAGATAGCTAGATGCAAGTGCTAAGATTATACCTAAATCAATTGCTGGTTCATAAACCTTAAGACCACCAGCTATATTTACATATGCATCGCACCCTCCGATTCTAAGTCCTAATCTCTTTTCAAGAACAGCTATAAGAAGGTTAACTCTGTTGTAATCAGCACCTGCACTTTGTCTTCTAGGATTAGGGAAGGTAGTTTCACTAACAAGAGCTTGAATCTCAAGAAGAATAGGTCTTGTTCCTTCTATAGAAGCGGTGCATACAGTTCCTGACGCTCCCATAGCCCTTCCGCTTAGCATATATTCAGATGGGTTAGTAACCTCTCTAAGTCCTTCCTGTACCATCTCAAATACGCCTATCTCATTAGTTGAGCCAAATCTGTTCTTTACACCTCTAAGTATTCTGTATGAGGCATATCTGTCGCCTTCAAAGTAAAGAACAGTATCAACCATATGCTCAAGCATCCTTGGACCAGCTACTATACCATCCTTAGTAACATGTCCAACAATGAATATAGCTATTCCTAGTCGCTTGGCTATGTCTAATAATATTGAGGTCGACTCTCTTATCTGAGAAGCGCTTCCTGGGGCTCCTGTCGCCTCTTCACTAAACATAGTCTGTATTGAGTCTATAATTACAACCAGAGGCTTGCTATCTTCTATTGCAGCCGATATATTGGCCAGATTAGTTTCACATAATAGACTTACGCTGTCGTGAAACTGCCCAATACGCATGGCACGCATCTTAATCTGTTTTAAGGATTCCTCGCCAGATATGTATAATACTTCTTTGTCTTTATCAGAAAGGTATTTGCACATCTGAAGAAGTAAAGTTGACTTACCTATACCTGGATCACCACCTACTAAAGTTAGTGAACCTGGTATTATACCTCCGCCAAGTACCCTATCCAGTTCCTCTATACCTGTAACTACCCTATCGTCTTCTGTAACAGTTATTTCAGATATCTTTGAAGGTTTTATACTTCCAAGAGATAACCCCCTTATTCCAGCTGATTTGCCGCCTTTTGTAGTTGATGAAGGTGCTTCTGTAAATGAAGCAACAGCACTACAGGATGGGCACTGTCCAAGCCACTTTGCAGATTCATAGCCACATTCTTTACAAAAGAAGCTTATCTTCGTTTTCGAACCTTTTGTCATACTAAATATATGTCCCCTTTTTCGAATTTATCCAACAAACAAATAATGCCTTCTCATAATGCAACTATGGATTACATAGGCATAAGAGAAGGCATAACAATTCATAATATTTAGATTATTTCTTAATCTCGACCTTTACATCTCCGCATCCTGCAAGTTCTACGCTTATGCTAAGCTTACCGCCAAGATTAGTCTTCATAGTTCCAACTTCTGCACCAGCAACAAATACCTTATAATCTTTATCTTCTTCAAGGCCAACTGTTATCTGTGCATCTTCAGGGCCTTCAACAGTAAACTGAATTCCTGATTCTGTTTCAGTAAAGTTATTAACTGCTGTTCCTGGAACTGATTCATATAAAAACATTCCATTCTTTTCAAGACGTGTTATTTCATTAAATGTCTTAACCTTGAGCATATCTCCTGCATGCTCGTAGTCTTCTAATTTACTTTTTGTAGTTAATGTATAATCTCCAAAACTAATACTTCCATCTGACTCTGTACGAATTAATTCCTTAACTAAAGCCATTTATAGCACCTCCAAAAGTGTTATTTGATACAAATTAAGTATAGCATTTTTTAAGAGTAAAAGTATAGGTAACTGTTAATATTTTATGAAT
>OCVV011155616.1_pt1 | contig 12462 bp, 10 predicted proteins | sample 1539721 | NCBI WGS metagenome assembly OCVV01 (sample SAMN02144230, study PRJEB22623) | gut metagenome | biome: sheep rumen | host: Ovis aries | place: New Zealand | reverse complement strand
GGGCTGACCTGCTCTTACTTTTTCCGCTGTCATTGTATTGCTCATAATTTATTCCTCGCTTTCGGTTTGTTGTTTGTTTCAATGTCTGTATGATACTGCCCGAACGTTTGCGAGTTGTTTCAGAAATGTTTGAGAAATGTTAATGTGCAAGAAAAAACGTCTTCCTATTAAGATAAAAATCCCGGCCTTTAAGACGGGTACCCATATAGAAGTTTTGCCCCCGAGCATTTCAAAACGCTCGGGGGCATTCTATTTATACGGCTGCTAAGATAAATCAGGATTTAATGCTCTATGATTTTAAGGTCAATGCTATTATTTACCGATAAACGAACTCTTCCACCGATAGGAAAAGAGAACATCGGAAATACATGACCGAAATCTACACCAAATACAATTGGAATGTCAGGAGATACTTTGTCCTTGACGATTGCTTTTACAATATCTTCGGTCATTTTGCAGCTTTCATCAAATCTGCCGAACACGATTCCTCTTATCGTGTCTGCTCCGCTGATTTGAAGAAGCGATTGCAGATTACGGTCAAATTCGCACACGAAGTAATCGCCCATGATATTATCATCTTCAAGGAACAATACTCTATTTTCAATCTCAGGCATATAAGGCGTACCCTGTAATAGATTCAACGTACAAAGATTTCCTCCTATTATCTCGCCCTCACATTTTCCTTTCTGAATGACTGTATAACTTTGCGAAGCTACTGACGGTGTGACAGCGAAAGAAGCGTCACTCATTATACATTCCGAAAAGTATTTTTCCGTATATTCACGCTCGTTAAGAAATCCGAGTGCCGCAAGGTGAGGTGCATGGTATGTCACCAAGCCCGTTTTTGCATAAACGGCATTAAGTAAAGCTGTTATATCCGAATATCCGCAAAGTATCTTCGGATTTGCTCTTATCAGCTCATAATCAAGATACGGCAATATTTCATTTGCATTAAATCCACCGATACAAGCCATTACTGCCTTGACGTTTTTATCTGCAAATGCTTCATGTATATCATCGACACGAGAGCGAATAGACGAAGATAAAAACATATTAGTTTCTCTGCAATTTTTGGAAAAGGTTACATTGAAGCCCTTGTCCTTCAGAAAAGTGAATGCGCTGTCATAAATATCAGGACGAACCCTCGTCAAACTGCTTGACGGAGCGATAATGCGAATCTCATCTTCTGGGTTCAATTTTTGGGGTATCATTCTGTCACCGCCTTATTAAATTCCGATTTATCTGTATTTATATACTGTCACAGCTTCAAAGCCGTCAAGAAGTGTTGTCATCTGCCCGAAAGCCATGCCTGTACCCTTTGCCACGCAGTTTATGCAGTCCTTTGCGATACGGCACTCAATGCCGAGAGTACGTTTTATCAGGAGGGTAAGACCGCCCAGCAAAGCACCTCCGCCCGTGAGCAGGAGTCCGTTTCCGTGGATATCTCCGACAAGTTCAGGGGGAGAATCTTCGAGTACCTTTTTAATAGCCTCCATTATTGCGAAAACGTCATCTTCAATGGCATCAAAGAGTTCTGTTTCGCTTAAAATTACCTGAGCAGGCAGACCTTTCAGGAGACTTCTTCCTTTTACTGTATATGTAGTTTCATCGCTGGGGTCATACAAATTGCAGAGTTCTTTCTTGACAGTTTCGGCAGTGCGTTCACCGATTAAAAGTTTATACTTATTCTGCATATACTTTATGATAGCTCTGTCGATTGAATTTCCTGCATTTCTGACAGTATGTGAAGTAACAATACCGTTCATGGAAACTATTGCTATATCGGTAGTACCTCCGCCGATATCGACAATCATATGTCCCTTAGCCTTTGTGATATTTACTCCTGCGCCTATCATGGCGGCTATTGGTTCCTGTATGAGATATACCTGACGTGAGCCTGCGCTTTTGGCGGCATCAACGACAGCACGGCTTTCGATATCCGTGATGAATGACGGGACGCATATAATTATTCTGGGCTTTATTAGCTGATGCCCTGTAACTTTCAGTATAAATTCCTTAATCATGCTGTGGGTGAGGTCATCATCTGAGATAACGCCCTCGCTTATAGGTCTTGCAACGGCTATATAGTCGGGATTTCTGCCTATCATGTCATAGGCTTCCTTTCCGACAGCGAGTATGCGTTCTGTACGGGTATTGTAGGCTATGACAGACGGTTCGCTGAGGACAACGCCCTTGTTGCCCATAGTCATAACTATATTTGAAGTACCCAAATCTATTCCAATATCAGTATTAGCCATAAAAACTCCTTTCTGAATGGGGAACGCCGCCCCCTGTTTATTTCCTGAATGGGCAAACGCATTTTTAATTATGAATTAATTTCTCAGCATATGTTCAAGGCAGGTATGGCGCATAGTTTTCCTGTCATTTTCGACCATATTGTAAATTTTCTTTTCCGAGCCGACAAGAATCATCAGATGTTTTGCACGGGTAACGGCAGTATAGAGGAGATTGCGGTAGCTTAACTTTTCAAAGCCCTCCATGACAGGCATTATGACCGCATCAAATTCACAGCCCTGACTTTTATGGACTGTTATTGCATATGCGAGGTCTACCTGAGAGAGATTATCGAATGTATACACGGCATTTCTTCCGTCAAAGTCAATTACGGCAGTTCTTGAAAGCTTGTCCATATCCTTTATTATACCTATATCGCCGTTGAAAATGCCTGTACCCTGTTCGTTGTTTTTGACCCACGGGATATCGTAGTTGTTTTTAGTCTGCATAACCTTGTCACCGAGCCTGTAAGTATAGACAAATCCCTTGTATTCGGGCTTCCTGTCGGACGGGGGGTTGAGCTGATTCTGCAATACTTTGTTGAGTTCAACCGAGCCGACAGTGCCTTTTCTTGACGGGGTAAGAATCTGTATATCGTCAATGGGGGAGTAGTGGTATGCATCGGGAAGCCTTGTTTTGGCGAGGTCAATTATCAGCTGTACAGCCTGAGAGAAGTCAAGTCTCTGGAAAAAGAAGAAGTCGCTGTCTTTTCTGGACAAGTCGGGGTATTCGCCTGAAACTATCTTGTGTGCATTGGTGATTATACAGCTTTTTTCAGCCTGACGGAATATTTCTTTAAGCTTTACAGTGGGAACAGTACCGCTGTTTATTATATCGTTCAGGAGATTTCCTGCGCCTACTGAGGGGAGCTGGTCACCGTCACCGACCATTATGAGCTTACAGCTGAGTCTCAGCGCACGGAGCAGGCTTTCAAAGAGTAGTACATCGACCATTGACATTTCATCGACTATAAGCGCATCGCAGTCGAGGGGATTATTTTCCTTATGGGCGAAAGTGAGTTTTCCCTCCTTGCTGTAAACGACTTCGAGAAGGCGGTGAATAGTTTTTGCTTCATGTCCTGTCAGGTCTGACATACGTTTTGCAGCCCGTCCCGTAGGAGCGGCAAGGAGGACTTTATCGCCTTTTTTTTCAAGAATGGAAATTATTGCATTGAGGGCGGTAGTTTTTCCTGTACCCGGACCGCCCGTAAGAATCATAATATTGCGTGAAACGGCTGAACTTATAGCTTTCCGCTGTAAATCACCGTATTCTATGTTATTTTCTTCTTCCTCAATGTCTATAAGTGAATCATAGTCAAAATCTTCCGGGGAGGAAAAATTTATCAATATATGTATTCTGTCGGATATAAATTTTTCTGCATAGTAATAATCGGGCAGATATACAAAAATTTCGTTATCTTTTGTATATTCAAAGAGTTCGTCATCATCGACGGCATAATCATATGAATTATTGAAATCATCTTCCGATATGCCGAGGAATTTTTCTGACAGTTCCGCAAGGGTTTCAAAGCGGAGGCATGAATGACCTGCCGAAGCGTTGGCTTTAAGAATATACTGCACACCTGCAATGATTCTCTTGTCGGAATTTTTTTGAATACCGACTGCGGAGGCTATGCTGTCGGCTTTTTTGAAATCGAGTTCTATCATATCACCGCACAGCAGATAGGGATTGAGTTTTATGATTTCAGTAGCGTCCGTGCCGAATTTTTTATAGGTCATCATGGCATATCTTGATTTTATTTCATATTGTGCAAGGTATGCGGTGAGTTGTCTGAGAGAGAAAAGTTTTTTTGATTCCTCAGCGATTTCATCGCATTTGCTTTTTGAGATGCCTTTTATTTCGCTCAGGCGGTAGGTATCGTGTTCGATGATATCGAGGGTATCGTCACCGAAATATCTTACAATTTTTTTTGCAAGGCTTTTTCCTATGCCTTTTATTGCGCCTGATGCGAGATATTTTTCGATATTGACGGCAGTGGAGGGGAGAACTTTTTCGCAGTATTCAGCTTTGAACTGAGTGCCGAATTTTGTATGCGTTTCGTAGTTTCCTTCAAGAATAAGACCTTCACCGACATCTGTATCGCCTATTTCGCCGACAACAGTGATGAGTTCGCCGCCTGCATCGAGGTCAAGAACCACATAGCCTGTCGTATCGCTTTTAAAAATTATTTCTTCAACAGTGCCTTCAATGTGCAGAGTATCGGTCATAAAAAAATTCCTCCTTTTATAATACCTTATTATTATACTACACTTATTTGTCAATTGCAAACATTTCGGACAATATTTTTTCAAGATTTTCTGAATCGGTTATTACAGTATCGGGATTGTTTATGCAGAACTGTTCGCAAAGTTGTTTCTGGAAGCTGTCGGGGGAGAAGTAGACTATAATTATACGGCTTCTTCCTCCTGATTTTACAGCGAGTTTTTCGAGCCTTTCGGGGAACATGACATCTGTTCCGAAAACAGGCAGGACTGATACATAGGACATCGATTTACTGTAAGGAGTATTGAAGAAAATCTCAGTTATTTCAAATACGGCTGCCGCAAAGAGTATCACAGCGAATATGATTATTATATTTTCCATACACAGCATCTCCTGAAAACAGATTATACATTAATAATATGAAAATGCTGTATGATTTGTCACAAAAAACTCCGCAGTCCTCTGGACATACGGAGAAAAAGGCAAAAAAATCCGCCTTGCCGTCATATAGTGCATAAAACCCGCACGAAGCAGGTGGGTAAACGCCCACGCCTTTCACGCTCCCTTCGTCCGCAAAAGCGGGAGGTCTGCAATCCACGCACGGAGCCGAATTCCCTAATAAGATGTGTTGGATTATAAAAACTATAATTACTCGAACAAGGCAGAAATATTTACTTGTTATACACATTATAACACATGAATCTGAAAAAATCAAGTCTTTTTTTATATATTTTCAAAAAAATATTAAAATTCGTCAATTTTCATATTCTTCGTCAAATTCGTCATAACTTTCGAGGATTTCCTGAAGTCTTGAAAGGAAGAAAGCGGATACCTCATCAAATTCGTCATCATCGTCAATAGATGCGAGGATTTCCTCACCGTTTTCGTAAATTGATTTAAGTATAACGAGGTCGTTGTCGCTGTTGAGAAAATCTTCATCTTCCGCAGCGGGGATAAGTGCGAAATACTGTTCTCCGTGGAGTTCAGCGGCATCAATAAGCTCAAAATTTTTCTTGTTGCCCTCCTCGTCAACGAGTTCAAAGAGGTCGGGGGTGTATTCGTTCATTTCTGACATAATTCTCTCCAATCCGCCGGAGCCGCAGAAAACTGTTTTACGGCTGAAGCTGCTTTATGAACATATTATACACTATTTCCGAGAAAATTGCAAGCGGAAATTTAAAACAATTTATTATTTGTGCATATTGAACACCTGAAAAACAGTTTGTTGTGCAACCTGACAAAATTACCCTAAAATTATAAAAAACTTGAAAAATACTATTGACTTTTTACAAAGTCTGTGGTATCATATAATCAAGGAAAGGGAATAACGGAAAGGTTATCCCAAACAGCTAAATTTACTTGGTCTGTTGCTTTTCATATTCCGTAATCGTTTTTAAAACGTTTCGGTGTCCGTTTTATGAACTGCAACAATGTAAATGAATCAGAGCGGAAAGGTGAGTGGGTCCAATGGAAGAAAACAAAGAACAGCAGCGTGAAGCCGGCGGGCTTGCTGAGTAATTGGATTTTTATAAGTGGGAATATAGGTTCTTGTGACTTGTTCCGTTGATTGAAAGTACAGAAAGTTTATAATTCAATTGCAAGGCTGACGTATTGCTGATGGAAACGGCTTCATGTCTAAACTCTGCGGTCTATACCGTGAGTTGAAACAGGTACAGGATTATCTGAAATTTCGACGTGAGTCTTTAGATAAATCAGAATCTTATGTAAAGGATTGGTTCCGATGAGAAGTTCGTTTTATGCCATAGATGCTGATAGCAGCGTTCTCTCCTATATGTAAACTGTTTTCACGGATTTTTCGTGCGCCGCTTATGTGAATTTGTCATGCGGAATTTTTGAAATAAAAGGTGAGTCCGATGAGAAACCGTTAAGATTTATTATCTCATGAAATTAGATTCCTGTGAATTTTTGAAAGAATGTGATTTTATGAAAGATTTCAGGTATATGTTTAAATACTGAACCGAAAGGGTGAGTCCAACAGGAAATTTAGCTAAGTGATGAAAGTCGCTTATACAATTTAATAAAAGATAAAGCCTCAGAGTTGTCAGCCTGAGGCTTTTTTCCGCAGATATCCCCCGCATGAACGGGGGATATCTCTATTTATATTTTTTAATATTTAAAACTCTTATCGAATTGAGTATCAGAAGCATAGCCGTTCCTGAATCCGCAAATACCGCAAGCCACATATCAGGGTGTCCCGACATTCCGAGAATTAATACAATTAATTTCACCGCAAGCGCAAATATTATATTTTCATAGGATATGCGTAGAGTTGTATCTGCGATTTTTTTAGCCTTTACAACCGATTCAGGCTCACTGTTCATAAAAACTGCATCAGCCGCTTCAAGTGCGAGGTCTGCGCCTGTATGCATTGCACCGCCTACATCTGCGCCTGCAAGGACGGGAGCATCATTTATTCCGTCACCTGTAAACATTACTGCGCCTTTATTTTTGCGGATATTATTAATTTCTTTAAGTTTTTCATCTGGGAGAAGTCCGCCTTTTACATAGTCAATACCGAGCTGATTTCCGATAATTTCGGCATTGGAGGGCTTATCTCCCGTGAGCATTGACGTATAAAGCCCCATATTTTTAAGCTGTTTAACAGTATCCGAGGAAGAATTTTTAACCGTATCAGATACAATTATAATCCCCTCGACTTTTCCGTCAACTGCTATATATACGGGAGTACCTGCGATATTGTCAGCCTGCGGAAAAGTTAAATTATTTTCTTTCATAAGTCTCTCATTACCGCAGAGAATATTTTTACCGCCAAGAACGGCAGAAATTCCGTGACCTGCGATTTCGGTGAGTTTTTCGGGATTATTCAGTTTGATATCCTTACAGTATGAAACAATGCTTTCCGCTACGGGGTGAGTGGAGGACTGCTCACAGCTTCCGCATATTTCAAGGAGTTCATTTTCGGACATAGTGCCGAAAGATTTTATTTCAGTTACGGAAAATGTGCCGTTGGTGAGAGTACCTGTCTTGTCAAATATAAAAGCTTTTACTTTTGCGAGGGCTTCTATGGCATTTCCACCCTTGAATAAAATTCCGAGTTTTGATGCTGCGCCTATGCCTGAAAAATATGCCAGCGGTACACTCAGTACCAATGCACACGGACAGCTTATTACAAGAAATGTCAGTGCGGAATATATCCATTTCTGAAAATCATGCGTTACAAGAGTTCCGATTAAAGCTGTAAGAAATGCAATTGCAAGCACGACAGGGGTATATATTTTTGAGAATCTTGTGATAAATTTGTCAATTTCAGGCTTTTCAGCGGAGGCATTTTCGACAGCCCTTGCAATTTTTGATAACATTGATTCATCAGCGGCGGCAGTTGCTTTCATAGTGAAAACTTCGGATAAATTTATACAGCCCGACATAACGGAATCACCTTTTCGGATTATAACGGGTACAGGCTCACCGTTTACAGCGGAGGTATCTATTTTTGATTCACCGTTTTCAACGATTCCGTCAGCGGCGATTCTTTCACCTGCTTTAATGCGGAGAATATCACCTTTTTTAATGGTATCAGATGATACACGCTTAAATTCTCCATTGATTAATACATCAGCCTCAGTAACTTTGAGTGCGGAAACATCTGTTATGGCTTTTCGGCTTTTTGCGACTGCATAATCCTCAAAGAGTTCGCCTATCTTGAAAAAAAGCATAACTCCTACGGCTTCGGAATATTCACCAAGTGCAAATGCTCCTATTGTTGCGACAGTCATCAGTGTGTTTTCATCAAAGAAATTTTTTGACTTTATATTCTTGAAACAGGAAACAAGCACATCTTTTCCGAGTATGAAGTATGATATGATATAGCAGGCTAAGGATATGAAAAGCGGAAGTCCGAATTTTCCTGTAAGTATTGCGGATATGAATATAACTATTCCGACAGCAAGGAGGATTAATTCCGTTCTGAGTGATTCACCATGTTCATGTTCGTGAGTGTGTTCATGGGTTTCGGCTTTTCTCTCCATGCGGACGATTTCGACATCAGGCTCAATAGCCTTTGCGAGTTCATTCATGAGCATGATTGTATCTTCATCAATATCGCCTGTAACGGTTAATTTCTTTAACGGGAAATTAAGCACAGCAGATTCAACAGTCTGCATATCGGAGATTAAAGCTTCAATTTTTGCACCGCAGTGGGCGCAGTCAAGATTATTGACAGTAAATTCAAAAGTATTATCCATAGTATCATCTCTTTCATATGAATGATTGTTCATATGTTTAATATATCATATTTGGAAGCGTTTGTCAATAGTATGGAGAAAATTTCTTAAAATAGGTATAATGCATAAAAACGGATATAAAAAATATCCGCTTTTTATATTATTTCATATATTTCTGCATTTCGTCAAGCATAATCATGAAGTCCTGTTCCTTTACGATAGCTATTCCCTGAGTATCATCACCGAGAATTATAAGTGAATCCCCGACATTGATGTTAAATATTTTTCTTGCCTTTGCAGGAATGACTATCTGACCTTTTTCGCCGACTTTTACTGTTCCGAAAAAATGTTTTCCGACAGGCGGAACGAGAAGTTTTCCGTTAATATTTTCATGTGTTACAAGTTCATCAAGTGAAACATCGAAAATATCCGCAATCATACGGCTTTTTTCGATATCAGGGAGTGAGTCGCCTGTTTCCCATTTGGAGAGTGTCTGACGGGTGACGTTTAATTTTTCCGCAAGTTCTTCCTGAGTCATATTTTTTGCTTTTCTCAAAGTTACTAAATTATCGCTGAACATTCTTTTTCCTCCTGCCAAGTATCAGAAATCTTAAAACGGGTATGCGTGAGATTATATTATAGGTTATTATACTGCCTGCAAACGCACAGACCGTACATATAATATACTGTAAAAACGGCTGTATATCGGTATTTGTCATGTAATATGCAGGCATTGAGAGGAATAAATAATGGAATATATAAATTCCCCAGCTTTGCGATGACATGAAATCCGTGAATTTGTTTCTGAAATCAAGTGATTTTTTCCCGAAAGTAAGTATGAAAAGAATTGCAGTCCATGCGTAGGCTATTGAAAGTGGACTGTTAAGAACAGGTTTTTCAGTATAATTTTTCCCGAAATATAAAATAACCTCCGCAACTGCCAGAATCAGAGCGCATATTCCGAATATATATCTGAATTTTACGAGCTTTTCAATTATTTCATCATGGGAAAATATGAAGTATCCCATGAAAAACGCAAAGCCGTAAATTCCGCATCTGTACACTGTTATTACGGGAGTATTCAATATCTGTGCGGAAAGCCATAAGGGAATAACCATTGATATTACGGCAATTACGGGGATATTTCCGCATTTGTTATATAATTTGTCTTTTTCGGCTTTTCTGATGAAGTATAATATTAAACAGTATACCCATAAAAGCTGTATGAACCATAAAACTCCTGTTCCGCTGAGACACATTATGAGGAACATTATCGGTTTCGGGACTGTATCGGGGATATCATCAAAGGCATGGGATATCTGCATATTATAATATCCCTGAATCCATTGAAATGCTAAAAGTCCGACAGTTGACGGTATAAGGAGTTTATCTGTCCTTGACTTTAAAAATTCCCTGTCGGTATGCTTTTCAAGGTAATATCTCGAACTCATTCCCGAAACTATAAACAGAAGCACCATGAACCACGGATATAATATATATTGTACTGCGTCCTGCCACTGATTTTCCCTGAAAGCTCCGACAACTCCATAGGGTTGTACACCGTTGAAAATATACACAACATGGTATATCACGACAAAAACAATAGTTATCCAGCGGATATTGTCAATATAATGTTTTCTCATATTCAGCACCTGCCAGCTTATTTGTTATAATAAATTATATCACATATTTTTCCGTAAGTCCACCAACTTTTCATTACATTTCATAACATTTATGTAAAAATTAGTTGCGTAATTATAAAAAATTATTGTTTAAAATTTTTATTATATCATGAAATTATTTTCAATGAACATCTGTTTTGCAGGGCTTATTTGTGTAAAGTACCAATTTTCCGCAGAAATTTGAGTTTTATTTTACTGTTAATTTGAAAAAAAGGCTTTACATAAGAAAAAAAACATGATATAATAAAAAACAGAGCCTGTTTTTTGAAAAAAGGCTCTTTCAAAATAAACAAAGAAAGAAGATAGCTATGGTTTTTTCAAAACTCTTTTTTATTTATTTTTTTCTTCCGCTTTGCCTTGTGACGTACGGGCTTGTCAGAAAGACAAAAAATAAAAACACTGTATTGATAATATTTTCCCTTGTATTCTATGCATGGGGAGAACCTACATATGTATTCCTCATGCTCCTGAGTGCGGGCGTGAACTATTTTGCAGGACTTTCAATTGAAAAGTACAGAGGCGATAAAAAAGAAAAAATTGCTTTTGCAGGAGCAATAATCTTTGACCTGCTCATGCTCGGAATCTTTAAATACAGCGGTTTCATAGTTGAAAATATAAATGCACTTTTTGGCATTTCAATTCCTGTCCCCGATATACGCCTTCCGATAGGAATAAGCTTCTATACATTCCAGACACTTTCATATGTTGTAGATGTACAGTGGGAAACTGTAAAGGCACAGAAAAGCTTTAAGAATTTTCTGCTTTATGTCTGTCTTTTCCCTCAGCTTGTCGCAGGACCTATCGTCCGTTACAGCACCATTGAAAGCGAAATTGAGGAGAGAAAGACAAGCATTGAAGATATATCCTACGGTCTTAACAGAATGGTACTCGGTCTTTCAAAGAAAGTTCTCATTGCCAATCAGTTAAGCACTATTGCCGACAATATGCTCGGAAATATCGAAACATCAAGTTTTGTCGGCGCATGGTACGGAGCGTTGGCATACGGATTGCAGATATATTTCGATTTTTCGGGATATTCGGATATAGCTATCGGTCTGGGCAGAATATTCGGATTCCATTTTGACGAAAACTTCAGACACCCTTTCATATGCAAGGATATTACAGAATTCTGGCAGAGATGGCATATATCGCTCAGTACATTTTTCAGGGACTATGTGCTTTATCTCCCGATATTCGGCAAAAGAAGAAAATACGGCGGACTTTTCCTCGTATGGCTCTGTACAGGTATCTGGCACGGCGCAAGCTGGAATTTCATAATATGGGGTCTTTATTACGGAATATTCATATTCATCGAAATGAAGATAGGAAAGAAGAATATGAAGAAAATTCCGATTGTTATACGCCATATATACAACAAAATAGTTATATTCATAGGATTCGGAATATTCTATTTCGAGGATTTCGGACAGCTCGGACAGTTTTTCAAAACCATATTCGGCATGGGCGGAAACGGATTCATAACCTTAGCAGATAAAATTTCTTTCAGCAACAATATATTCCTTATCGCAGCAGCAGTTATATTCTGTTTCCCCGTGATAGAAATTTTCAAGAAAAGCAAACTCTATGCAAGCGAAAAATCAAAGAATATTACAACTGTCCTTACAACAGTAATTTCAGCAATTCTTCTGCTTGTGAGCAGTATAATGCTTGTTGATGCCACCACAAATCCGTTCCTGTATTTCAGATTCTGAGAGGTGTATGAATATGGAAAATAATAATGAAAACAATTCAAACAGCAGACCTCCTGTCAGGAAACTTGTCAGGATAAACAGCTCTGCCGTGCAGAATCCACCGCAGACAGAGGAAAATCCTGTACAGCAGAAAATTGAAAAGCTTATGAAGCAAAAAGCCAATAAGCCTGTACAGCAGGAAACTGAACCCGTACAGCAAAAGGCTGAACCTGTACAACAAGGTGCAAGACCTGCACAACAAGGTGCAAAACCAGTACAGCAAGGCGCAAAACCAGTACAGCAAGGCGCAAGACCTGCACAACAAGGTGCAAAACCTGTACAGCAAGGTGCAAGACCTGTACAGCAAGG
>OCVV012865648.1_pt1 | contig 12463 bp, 22 predicted proteins | sample 1539721 | NCBI WGS metagenome assembly OCVV01 (sample SAMN02144230, study PRJEB22623) | gut metagenome | biome: sheep rumen | host: Ovis aries | place: New Zealand | reverse complement strand
GGCCTCACCAACTTTCCAACCTCTGTCAGAGTGCGTGAAACCAACTGGTTTGCTGCGCGCATTAATTCAATTTCATCCTCTGTTTTGAGAAATATCATCCTCTACGAGAATCTCAATATTAGTGAACCATTCCTGCACGGCCGTGAATACGTCCGCTACTCAACAGTCCGTCATAGTGTCTCATCAACAAATGACTTTCTATCTGCTGCAATGTATCTAAGACTACACCAACCAGAATCAGAAGACTTGTACCTCCAAAGAATTGCGCAAACTCCTGAGAGACATTTAGCAATCCTGCGAAAGCTGGCATACATGCAATCGCAGCGAGGAACAAAGAACCTGGCAAAGTTATGTGTGACATTATCTGATCAATATACTCTGCCGTATCATGACCAGGGCGAACACCTGGAATGAAACCGTTGTTTCGCTTCATATCCTCTGCCATTTGAACGGGATTGAGAGTAATAGCCGTGTAGAAATATGTAAATGCAATGATTAACAATGCAAATATCAGATTATATGCTATACTGGTATGGTCGCTCAACTGTATAAGCAAGGCTGATGGATTCTCTCCTCCGCTGATAACGCCCATAAGTGTTATAGGGATAAACATTATTGCCTGAGCAAAGATGATAGGCATCACATTAGCAGCAAATACCTTCAAAGGAATATACTGACGTGAACCTCCCACCTGTTGGCCTGCATACATACGCTTAGCATACTGCACAGGTATCTTGCGTGTACCTTGTACAAGCATAATGGCAGCACATACCACAACAAGAAGTAATACCAACTCAATCACAAACATTATCATGCCACCACCGCTGAGATTATTGAGACGAGTAACAAACTCCTGGCCAAAAGCCTGTGGTAAACGTGCTATAATACCAAGCATGATAATCAAAGACACACCATTGCCTATACCCTTGTCAGTGATACGCTCGCCAATCCAAAGGATGAACATACTGCCAGCAGCCAAAATTATTGTACTGGCAAACATGAACAGAGTCCAATCCAGCTGACCATTGAGAGCACCAGCAGCCTGCGCCTTAAGATTCAACAAATAAGAAGGAGCTTGGAATAGCAGAATAAAGATTGTAAGCCAGCGGGTGTACTGATTCATCTTTCTGCGTCCACTCTCTCCCTCACGTTGCATCTTTTGGAAATAAGGCACAACGAATGCAAATAGCTGAATAACAATTGAAGCAGAAATATAAGGCATGATACCCAATGCAAAGATAGATGCATTGGAGAATGCACCACCTGAGAACATATTCAACAGAGACATAAGGCCTGTGTTGGTCTGCTCGTGTAGTTTAGCCAAGGCATCTGGATTGATACCTGGAAGAACTACGAATGAACCGAATCGATATACGGCTGCAAAAGCAAGGGTGAAGAGGATTCTTGTACGCAAATCCTCTACACTCCATATGTTCTTAAGGGTTTCAATAAACTTCTTCATTCTCAATTACTGTTTTACTACAGAACCACCTGCTGCCGTAATTGCAGCCTCTGCACTTTTAGAGAAAGCATTTGCTGTAATCTCAACCTTTGCTGTCAATGTACCATTTCCTAAAACCTTTACTAACTGGCCTGGTTTTGCAATACCTGCCTGAGCGAACTCTGTAGCCCCAATAGTAGTGATACCTTTGTCTGCAAGTATTTGGATAGTTGAAAGATTTACAATCTTATACTCTACATGGTTGATGTTCTTGAAGCCGAACTTAGGCAGACGACGCTGAAGAGGCATCTGACCACCCTCGAAACCAATCTTCTTCTTATAACCGGAACGTGCCTTAGCACCCTTGTGACCACGAGTGGATGTGCCACCCAGACCACTGCCGGGACCGCGACCGATACGGCGCTCACTGTGGGTTGAACTTGCAGCGGGCTTCAAATTATTTAACTTCATAATAGTTGTCCTATTTTTCAATTAACATTGTGTAAAATTAGTCAATAACCTTAACCAGGTGATGAACTGTCTGAATAAAACCACGATTAGTTGCGTTATCCTCCAACTCGACAATCTGATTGATTTTCTTCAGTCCCATGGTATCCAGAGTTGCCTTCTGGCGCTGGGGAGCATGGATACGGCTCTTGACCTGCTGAACTTTAATAGTTGCCATAATTTTCTTCCTCATTTAATTATTAACCACGGAACACCTTTTCAAGACTGACACCACGACACTCAGCAACTTGACGGGCATCACGCATGCTTGCAAGAGCCGCAATTGTAGCTTTCACAAGGTTGTGAGGGTTGGAAGAGCCCTTTGACTTTGCCAAACAATCCTTGACACCAACACTCTCTAATACAGCACGCATAGCACCACCGGCAACAACACCGGTACCAGTACTTGCAGGCATAATCAGGACATTAGCACCACCAAACTTAGCAGCTGCCTCGTGAGGAACCGTTCCCTTCAACACAGGAACCTTAACAAGGTTCTTCTTAGCGGCCTCAACACCTTTTGCAATAGCGGCAGTAACCTCACCGGCCTTACCAAGACCCCATCCGATTACCCCATTCTCGTTTCCGACTACAACTATTGCGCTAAAAGTGAATGTACGACCACCCTTGGTAACTTTTGTTACACGATTGATAGCAACCAGACGGTCCTTCAATTCTTCACTATTGATATTAATGTTCTTAATTGCCATAATCTTTTAGAATTTAAGTCCACCGTTACGAGCAGCATCTGCCACTTCCTTCACTCTTCCGTGATACAAATAGCCGTTACGATCGAAAACGACAGTGGTTATTCCTGCTTCTAGTGCTTTTTTTGCAGCCAGTTCACCAACCTTGGCAGCCTGTTCCTTTTTGGGACAAGACTCCATACCTAATGAACTTGCGCTCACCAAAGTATTGCCTGTAAGGTCATTAATAATCTGAACATATATCTGCTTATTAGAACGGAAAACGCTCATACGCGGACGCTCAGCAGTACCAGAAACCTTATTACGAACTCTATATTTGATTTTGATTCGTCTTTCAATTTTTGTTATCATAATCCATTACGATTTAAAGATTTACTTTGCACCGGCACTCTTACCAGACTTTCTGCGAATCTGCTCACCGATAAATAGAATACCCTTACCCTTGTAAGGCTCAGGCTTACGGAAAGAACGAATCTTGGCACATACCTGACCCAAAAGCTGTTTGTCACAGGACTCCAATGTAATCAGGGGATTCTGATTTCTCTCAGACTTAGTCTCAACTGTTATCTCATTAGGCAACTGGAAGAATATGCTATGAGTATAGCCCAAAGAAAATTCTACCAAGTTTCCCTGATTGCTAACGCGATAACCTACACCGACAAGTTCCATTGATTTCTTGTAACCTTCGCTTACACCAACTATCATGTTGTTAACCAATGAGCGGTATAAACCGTGGAAAGCTTGCTTCTGTTTTGTATCTACATCTGCTTTCTCGTCAATTTCAAAAACAATCTCATTGTCAGAAATCTTGACTTGGATAGAAGGATCAATGGCCTGAGTCAACTCGCCTTTTTTACCTTTTACAGTAACCTTGTTGTCACTGTAGGTAACTGTAACCCCTGCGGGGATTGTTATTGGCAACTTACCTATTCTAGACATTACTTATCCTCCTACTTTAATATACGTAACACAGGACCTCACCACCAATCTTCTGGTCAGCAGCTTCCTTGTTAGTCATTACACCCTTGGATGTAGATATTATTGCAATACCCAACCCGTTGATAACACGCGGCATATCCTTATAACCCGTATACTTACGCATACCGGGAGTAGATATACGAATCAACTTCTTGATAGCATTCTGACGAGTCTTCTCGTCATACTTTAGGGCAACTTTGATAGTTCCCTGTGGGCCATCCTCAATGAACTTGTAGTTCAGGATATAACCCTTCTCAAAGAGAATCTTTGTGATCTCTTTCTTTAAATTTGACGCAGGACACTCTACAACGCGGTGTTTGGCCTGAATTGCATTTCGCAAACGCGTCAAATAATCTGCAATTGGATCTGTCATTTTTGTATTTGTTTTAATTGATCGGGACTTTCCCGACAATATTAAAGAAATATTGACTTGATATAAGTCTTGTGCTATATAACTACTGTCAATTACCAACTGGCCTTCTTCACACCAGGAATCAATCCTGCAGAAGCCATTTCACGGAACTGGATACGGCTAATACCGAACAGGCGGATATAACCCTTTGGACGACCAGTAATCTTACAGCGGTTATGCAAACGGATTGGATTTGCATTGCGAGGAATAGCCTGAAGTTTCTGAGCAGCCTCATAGGCTTCTGCTGGATCACTGTTCGGGTTATTGACAACCTTCTTCAGTGCGGCACGCTTCTCCGCATAGCGGGCGACCAACTTTGCACGCTTAACCTCGCGGGCCTTCATAGATTCTTTTGCCATAACTTACAACTTAGTTTTTAGCGTTCTTAAAGGGAAGACCGAACTCCTTAAGAAGAGCATAACCCTCCTCGTCAGTCTTAGCCGAAGTAACGAAAGTAATGTTCATTCCCAAAATACGATCTATTGTATCAATATTAATCTCTGGGAAGATAATCTGCTCCTGGATACCCAGTGTATAGTTACCACGACCATCAAACTTACTCTCAATACCCTTGAAGTCACGGATACGAGGCAGAGCCACGCGGACCAATTTCTCCAAGAATTCATACATACGCTCACGACGCAATGTAACCATCACACCGATTGGCATCTTCTTACGCAACTTGAACTGAGCAACATCCTTCTTAGAGATTGTTGCAACAGCCTTCTGACCCGTGATAGCTGTAATTTCGTTAATTGCAACCTCGATAATTTTCTTATCTGCAGTTGCCATACCGAGACCCTGATTGATAACAATCTTCTTCAGCACGGGAATCTGCATTGATGAACTGTAATTGAATTGTTTCATCAGTGCAGGAGCTATACGCTCTGCATATTCTTTCTTAAGGCTTGCTGTATTTGCCATATTAGATTTCCTCTCCGCTCTTTTTAGCATAACGGACCAATTTGCCGTCTGCATTCAGTTTTCTACCAATACGAGTAGCCTTGCCGGTCTTAGGGTCCACGGGATTTAGGTTAGAAATATGCAATGGAGCCTCCATTTCTACTATGCCACCCTGAGGGTTCTTAGCACTTGGCTTTTGGCTCTTCTTAACCTTGTTCACACCCTCGACAATGGCACGCTGCTCTTTTACGAACACCTTCAACACCTTGCCACTCTGACCTTTGTTCACGCCAGTATTGACAATAACGGTATCGCCTTTCTTAATGTGTAACTTACTCATTGTTCTACTACGTCTTTAAATATTAAAGAACCTCAGGTGCCAGTGAAACAACCTTCATGTTTGCTGCACGAAGTTCACGAGCAACAGGACCAAAGATACGGCTACCACGCAACTCACCTGCATTGTTCAACAGGACACATGCGTTGTCATCAAAACGAATGTACGAACCATCCGCACGACGAACCTCTTTCTTGGTACGCACAATCAATGCCTTTGATACTGCACCTTTCTTAACATCACTGGTGGGGATTGCACTCTGTACTGCGACTACAATCACATCACCTACAGAAGCGTAGCGGCGACGGGTGCCACCCAGCACACGGATGCATTTAGCTTCCTTTGCACCGCTGTTGTCTGCTACTACTAATATAGATTCTGCCTGTATCATTTTTACTTAGCTCTTTCTACAATTTCTACTACTCTCCATCTCTTGGTCTTACTCAGAGGACGAGTTTCCATAATCAGAACGGTATCACCTTTATGACAATCATTCTTCTCGTCGTGAGCATGGTACTTTTTCGTCTTATTCACGAACTTACCATAAATAGGGTGTTTCTCCTTAAACTTGGCAGCAACGACGATGGTCTTGTCCATCTTCTCACTGACTACAACACCCATACGAGTTTTTCTTAAATTTCTTGCTTCCATATATTTGGAGTTCTATTTACTTGTTTAACTCTTTCTGGCGCAGAACTGTCTTCATGCGCGCAATATTACGACGACTAGCCTTTATCAAAGAGTTATTCTCCAGAGGAGCAACAGCATGATTCAGTTTCATCTGATTGTAGCTGGCAACCTCTGCCTGGATGCGTTCTGCCAAATCAGCAGCAGACATCTTATTAATTTCTGCAATCTTCATATCTTATCAAGCGTTTTTGTCGTAATCTCTTCTTACAATAAACTTAGTAGTTACAGGAAGCTTTTGAGCAGCCAAACGTAAAGCCTCTTTGGCAATATCGTAACTTACACCCTCAATCTCAAAGATAATTCTACCAGGGGTAATCGGGAATACATATCCCACTGGATCACCCTTACCCTTACCCATTCGCACATCAGCAGGCTTCTTTGTGATTGGTTTATCTGGGAAGATACGAATCCAACTCTGACCTTCACGCTGCATATAACGAGTCATAGCTACACGAGCAGCCTCAATCTGTCGGGCAGTAATCCAGTGAGTTTCTAAACTCTTGATACCGAAACTGCCGAATGCCAACTGATTGCCACGTTGAGCATTACCCTTACGGGCATTCTTTTGTGGCCTTCTGTATTTGGTTCTTTTTGGTTGTAACATTTTACCTCAGTTTTTTAACGGTTGTTCTTTTTGCGACGGAAGTTCTTACCACTGCCGTTGCCACCGAAACCACGTCCTTGCTCCTTTGCCTGTGAAAAGTTGGGTGCCAAATCTTTCTTACCATAGACCTCGCCACGGCAAATCCACACTTTAATACCCAACAATCCAACCTTAGTCAAAGCCTCGGTTTGACAGTAGTCAATATCTGCACGTAAAGTATGGAGAGGAGTACGACCCTCCTTGAACATCTCACTACGTGCGATTTCTGCGCCATTTAAACGACCACTTATCAATACTTTTATACCCTCTGCACCGGCACGCATCGTATTGGCAATTGCCATCTTAATAGCGCGACGGTATGCAATTTTACCCTCAACCTGGCGAGCAATATTATTTCCAACAATTGTTGCATCCAGTTCCGGCTTTCTTACTTCAAAGATATTTATCTGAATATCCTTGTCAGTAACCTTTCTCAATTCTTCCTTCAGTTTGTCAACCTTTTCACCACCCTTACCAATGATCAATCCAGGACGGGCTGTGCACACAGTGATGGTCACCATCTTAAGAGTGCGCTCGATGACAATACGGGAAATGCTGGCATCACCCAAACGGGCACCAAGATACTTACGGATCTTGCTATCTTCGAGAATAGTATCACCATAGTTCTTTCCGCCAAACCAATTTGAATCCCAACCGCGGACAATGCCCAAACGATTGCTTATAGGATTAACTTTCTGTCCCATGTGTTTGTTTACTCTTCTAAATTAATCATTTTTTGTATCAACAAACAGAGTTATGTGGTTAGAACGCTTACGTATTCTGTATCCACGACCCTGAGGAGCTGGCCTCATACGCTTAAGGGTTGCACCTTCGTTAACAAATATCTTGGTGATATACAATTCACCATCCTCGGCCTTGCGCTCGTTCTTCTGCTCCCAATTGGCAATAGCAGAGCGGAGCAATTTCTCAACATCCGCACTTGCAGCCTTGGCACAGAACTTTAGAGTACCCAGAGCTCTATTAACCTCCATGCCACGTACAAGATCAACGACATATCGCATCTTTCGGGGCGAAGAAGGACAGTTCTGCAACTTGGCAAAACTTTGAGCCTTGCGCGCTTCCTTTCTAGCGTCAGCAGCTATTTTTTTTCTTTTTCCCATTATTATTACTACTTTTTAACGGTGTTGATCCTGCTTATTTCTTCTTCTTATCGCCATGACCGCCAAACTTACGGGTTGGAGCAAACTCTCCCAACTTATGGCCTACCATGTTCTCAGTTACATAAACAGGAATAAATTTGTTGCCGTTGTGTACAGCAACTGTATGTCCTACGAAATCAGGAGAGATCATAGAAGCGCGTGCCCAAGTCTTGACAACGTTCTTCTTGCCACTCTCATTCATGGCGAGAATCTTTTTTTCGAGATTCACCTCAATATATGGACCTTTCTTTAATGAACGACTCATAATATATATTTACGCTGTTAACTTGAGTTTATTACTTCTTATTGGCTCTCTCAATAATATACTTGTTGCTCTGCTTCTTAGGAGCACGGGTCTTGAGACCCTTAGCATACAAGCCCTTACGCGAACGTGGATGTCCACCAGACTGACGTCCTTCACCACCACCCATTGGATGATCATGCGGATTCATCACAACGCCACGGTTGTGAGGACGACGTCCCAGCCAACGACTACGACCGGCCTTGCCAGAAGACTCCAAAGCGTGATCACTATTGCCTACGCTACCTACTGTAGCCTTGCATGAACTGAGAATTTTACGCGTTTCACCTGAAGGCAACTTTATGACACAATAACGTCCCTCACGAGAAGTCAACTGAGCAAAATTACCTGCAGAACGAACCAACATAGCACCCTGTCCAGGACGCAACTCAATGTTATGTATCACAGTACCCACAGGAATGTTCTGCAAAGGCAGAGCATTACCCACTTCTGGAACTGCATCGGCACCACTCATAAGTGTCATACCTACTGCCAGACCATTGGGAGCAATAATATAACGTTTTTCACCATCAGCATAGAAAAGAAGAGCGATACGAGCCGAACGATTTGGATCGTACTCGATAGTCTTCACCACTGCTGGAACACCATCTTTCTCACGCTTAAAGTCAATAAAACGATACTTCTGTCGATGACCGCCACCAATATAGCGCATAGTCATCTTACCAGTATTATTACGGCCACCAGAAGAGCGTTTTCCGTAAACGAGAGATTTTTCAGGTACTGATGCAGTAATTTCCTCGAAAGTACCTATAATCTTGTGTCTTTGGCCCGGTGTTGTGGGCTTTAATTTACGTACTGCCATCTCTTAATTAAATATTGCTATAAAAATCAATCACATCTCCCTCCTTCAGGGTAACTATAGCCTTCTTGAAAGAATTAGAGCGGCCTTTTATCAGACCTGCCTTTGTGTAACGACTCTTATTTTTACCAGCATAAATGCAAGTATTAATATCGGTAACCGTTACATTATAGCGTTCCTCTATCTCCTTCTTGAGTTCAACCTTATTTGCCTCAGGACGCACGATGAAGCCGAATTTATTCTGCTTCTCAGTGATATTGGTCATCTTTTCTGTGACCAGAGGTTTAATAATATATGCCATTTCTCAGACTTATTTACTTGTTAAGATTAGCATCAATAACAGGCAGAGCGCTCTCCTCTAGCACAATTACATCTGCATTCAATACCGTATAAGTATTGAGCAAAGCAGCAGTGCTTGTCGCGATGCTCTTAATGTTACGGGCTGACAAATATACCACTTTATCAGGAGCCGGAGTTACTACCAATGCCTTCTTATCTGAAATGTTAAGGTTTTTTAACAACTCTAGCATAGACTTTGTCTTGGCAGTATCGAAGGTAAAATCCTCGACAACAACAATAGCATTTTCCTGTGCCTTGTATGTCAATGCACTTTTACGAGCTAATTGACGAAGTTTCTTGTTCAGTTTAAAACCGTAATTACGCGGTTTGGGACCAAATACACGAGCGCCACCAACCAAAACTGGACTGTTAATATCACCACGACGTGCACCGCCACCTCCTTTCTGGCGACCCAACTTACGTGTCGAGCCACTCATTTCACTTCTTTCTCTTGTCTTTGCTGTTCCCTGTCGACGATTAGCCATAATCAGCTTCACGTCCAGATATATTGCATGATCATTGGGCTCGATAGCATAGATAGCATCGTTGAGCACCACTGTGCGGCCAGTATCCTGACCCTTGATATTCAGAACTTTTGCTTCCATATTACTTTACTACGCTAACGATTGAACCTTTAAAGCCTGGCACACTACCCTTAATCAGAAGGAGATTGTGCTCAGGGATTACCTTTAACACCTGTAGGTTATGAGTTGTAACACGGGCATTGCCCATCTGTCCTCCCATACGCATTCCCTTGAATACCTTTGCGGGATATGAACATGCACCGATAGAACCCGGCTTGCGCAGACGGTCATCCTGACCATGTGTAGACTGTCCAACACCACCAAAACCATGACGCTTTACAACGCCTTGGAAACCCCTACCTTTGCTGGTACCGATAACATCTACATACTGGGCATCAGCAAAAATGTCTACGGTGATTGTATCACCCAGATTCAACTCACCATCAAAATCTGTGAACTCGGCCAAGTGGCGCTTGGGAGTGGTACCAGCCTTCTTAAAATGACCCTGCATTGGAGCAGACGTATTCTTCTCCTTAGCTTCGTCATAACCAAGTTGAACGGCACTATAGCCATCCTTCTCTACTGACTTGATCTGGGTAACCACGCAAGGACCAACTTCGATAACAGTGCACGGTACATTCTTACCGTCGGCACTGAAAACGGATGTCATTCCGATTTTCTTTCCTAATAATCCTGGCATTTCAGTTTGATTAATTGTTATTAATTATATTTTCTCATTACACCTTGATTTCTACCTCAACACCACTGGGAAGCTCCAACTTCATCAAAGCATCAACAGTCTTTTCGTTGCTTGAATAGATATCAATCAGACGCTTGTATGCACACAACTGGAACTGCTCACGACTCTTCTTATTAACGAAGGTAGAACGGTTAACAGTAAAGATACGCTTGTGAGTTGGCAGAGGTATGGGACCGCTGACAATAGCACCAGTAATTTTTACCGTCTTTACAATTTTCTCTGCTGACTTGTCAACCAGCATGTGGTCGTAACTCTTCAGCTTAATACGAATTTTCTGACTCATCTTTTTAGATTTCTATTAATATTTTCAACACAAATTGAAGTAAGGAGGTTTCTGAAGAGTCATTTGCTCAGAAACCATCCCAACTCCTAATTATCTTATAACAAATCGGCACGACCCTTCATCTCCTCCAGCACAGCCTTGGCAACGCCTGTACTTACAGGAGCATGATGATCATATGTCATTGAACTTGTTGCACGACCCGAGGTGATAGTACGCAATGCTGTTACATAGCCGAACATTTCTGCCAGCGGGACCATAGCCTTGACCAAACGGGCGCCAGTACGTGTGGTATCCATACCCTCAACCTGACCACGACGCTTGTTCAAATCACCGATCACATCACCCATATTCTCCTCAGGTGTAACAACTTCGAGCTTCATAATAGGTTCCATCAATACAGGCTTGGCCTTTGCACAACATGCCTTATATGCCATTTGAGCTGCTATTTCAAACGACAACTGATCCGAATCAACCGGATGGAAGCTACCGTCCTGCAACTCTACCTTAAGGCTATCCATTGGGAAACCGCCAAGGACACCATTCTTCATGGCAGCCTCAAAGCCTTTCTGAACAGAAGGTATAAACTCCTTAGGAATATTACCGCCTGTTACGCTGTTTACAAACTGCAGAGGAGTCTCTTTATAGTCCTCATCGCGCGGACCGACGTTCACAATGATGTCAGCAAACTTACCACGACCGCCAGACTGCTTCTTATAAACCTCGCGGTGATTAACGGTCGCAGTGATAGCCTCTTTATAGTTAACCTGTGGCTTACCCTGGTTACACTCAACCTTGAACTCACGCTTCAGACGGTCAATGATGATATCCAGATGAAGCTCACCCATACCACTGATAACTGTTTGTCCACTCTGCTCGTCCGTCTTTACAGTAAAAGTAGGATCCTCTTCTGCCAACTTTGCCAAACCATTAGACAACTTGTCAAGATCCTTCTGGGTCTTAGGCTCTACAGCAATGCCAATAACAGGATCTGGGAAGTCCATAGACTCCAAAACAATAGGTGCATCCTCGTCACATAAAGTATCACCAGTACGAATATCCTTAAATCCTACACCAGCACCAATATCACCTGCGCCAATGACATCAACAGGATTTTGGTGATTAGAGTGCATTTGGAACAAACGGCTAACACGTTCCTTCTTCCTACTTCGTACGTTATAGATATAAGAACCAGCTTCTATCTTACCTGAATATACACGGAAGAATGTCAGACGGCCAACATAAGGATCAGTGGCAATCTTAAAGGCCAAGGCTGCCGTCTTTTCATCTTCGCTTGGTTTGCGATCCTCCTCCTCATTTGTATCAGGATTTGTACCAATAATATTAGGAGTATCCAGCGGAGATGGCAAGAACATACATACATAGTCCAACAAAGTCTGTACACCCTTGTTCTTGAAACTTGATCCACAAGTCATCGGCACCAAATCCAATGCTAACGTACCCTTACGAATCGCAGCCACAATCTCTTCCTCAGTAATACTATCAGGATCCTCGAAAAACTTTTCCATCAAAGTCTCGTCCTGCTCAGCTGCCTGCTCTATCAACTTCGCACGCCATTCTTCGCACTCTTCCTTCATATCAGCAGGAATCTCCTCTACAGAATACTCTGCTCCCATAGTTTCGTCGTGCCACAGAATAGC